>Ga0209384_1001058_pt1 | contig 15166 bp, 24 predicted proteins | sample CoawatmetaG05DNA_FD_187511 | JGI IMG/M metagenome (GOLD analysis project Ga0209384, IMG submission 187511) | Marine microbial communities from the West Antarctic Peninsula - Coastal water metaG058-DNA (SPAdes) (version 2) | ecosystem: Environmental > Aquatic > Marine > Coastal ... | reverse complement strand
ATCTTACGAAATGTTTTAGACCATTTGGAACATCAGTTTTGATGAAAAATGCATCAGGATCTGTTAAGTAGTGATTAACTACATAACCTTGAGAAATCATTCCCATGTTCTTGATTGCATTGATATCGTTATCTGCTGTACTTGTTCTACCGTCAGACTTCATAAGTCTGTCAGCAGTAAATTGAAGCTCAGAAGGAATAATCATTTTCATTCCTCTAGCCGCAATTTTTAGTCCTCTTTCGTCAGTAAACGCCGCGATGTCAATTAAAGACTGCTCTAAAGAAGTTTCGTTTAAATCAGCAGAAGTTGCTAATTCATTTGCGAAAGTTCCAGAAAGCGTAGGGTGAGCCGTAGAACATAGTTCCACTCCATCACCACCAGCAAATGCTGCTGTGAACGCATTGTTCAATACAGCTGCCGCTTTAACTTGTTTAGTGTTTGCCATAGATCTTGCTAACGCTTTTGTATATCTAGACGCAAGTCTGTCATACAAGTTATCTTCGATAGCTTCTTCTGTGATTGCAAACGCTAACGCGATTGTTTCGTTTGTGTAACGAGCCGTGAAAGTTTCTTGCGCATCATCGAATGATACACCTTGACCTTCAGGTTTAACTGATGCATTTCCGAAACCACTTAACATTACTTCCTCTTCGAAAGCTCTGTCAGATGATTCTGTGTCAAAAATCTCAGAATGCTCGTTAGCATAGTTTTTGTATTCAAGTCCGAATAGTGCATTCAAACCTGGTTCTAGTTCTTTAACTAGCTGTGCTCTTGATATTGCCATGTTTATTTATCTCCTATTCGATATTAGTTATACAACGCAGATAGAGGAGTAATCATAACGACTACGTCAGCCCCACCTACTGTTAGGTCTTTTTGACCTGGGATATTAGCTGATCTAACTAGTTTAAACATATTTGTTGTAGCACTTGTTGCTGCTATGTTTAATCTTTCGTCAGACATGCCACTTCTACCAGTAGCGCCATTATCACCTGTGTTGAACGTTTGACCAACATTAGTCAAAGGACATGCTGCGTTTGTTCTAATGTTATATTCCTGAAGAGGATTATCCATTACAAAAGCGGAACCTGAACTTGAACCTGTGTTGTAGTCAACAGCGAAATTTGTTCCACTTGGAACAGAGTTCGCCCACGTTGGTTTTGATGTTGCTGAGTCAACCCAGAATGCACCATTGAATACACCTACTAGTCTTGAAGTAGCTGTAGCATTAGTGAATCCTGCACCACCTGCAGTATCATCGTCTAGTGAGTCGTAAGTTGCATCTTGAATAGAACCTTTTTCAGCTGCCTGTGTCCCTATGTTTAGAGAAACGGGGTCGCCTTTAAAGATAGTATTGAAAGCTGCTCCTGCGTAATCATATAACTGGTATTCAGATTGACCAGATGTTGCAGGTGTTGAACCTACAGTCATCACGGCTCTACATCCGAATCCAGCTGTACTATTATTAGCCATATTTATTTTTCCTTTACTATGTACCTGCCCCTAAGGGCCTCCAGTACGGTTTATTTTATTTTTGTTGGTAAGGAATTACTAAATAATTAGTCTTTCTTTGAACCACCAAAAGTTACACGTGTCTGTCGTTCTTGATTGAACGGCATACTTGGGTGCTGATCCTTTAGTAAATCGTTTTTAATTGCTTCGTCTCTGTCCTGTACTTGTTTCTTATAGTACTCTTCACGAGATTTCGCGATTTCCTCTGGTATCCTAGCCAGCAATAGGCCTCCTACTCCGATAACTCCTGCATGTTTTCCATCCTTAAGCGTGGGATAATCAGAATCAGGATATTCATCCGCTCTAACTAATTCCCATCCGGATCTTAACTTTCCAGCCATGTTTTTTGTGTCGTCAAAACCCATAGTTTCAGCTCTAATCCATCTGTGCCTAGTACCTGGTGGGGCATCAGGGGCATCTAGTGATGAGGGTGGAGTCCAAGTTCTTTTAGCTTCCGCTTTAGTTCTTGTTTGACTCGCACGAGAAGTTTTTATTTTTTCGTTTTCCATATGCTTATATTCCTTCCGTGATGTTTAATTGTTTCGCATAGTCTTCTAATGGCACGCCTAATCTTTTAGCAATTGCTACCTGTGATGGCGAGAGTCTCACAGTTTTTTTGCGTCCTGTTGGGGCTGAACGTTTAGCCGACGCTACATTCTGAGCAGGTTTTGCTCTTTCTGTAGTTGTACCCTCCATCTTATCAAATTTATGGGGGAATTCAAGTCTTATTCTTGAATCTACTTCCTCATAATATTCGTTAGATTGCGGGTCATATCCCTCTTCTTCCACCAATTTTTTATGAAGATCAAAGGCAGTATGAGTCATTGCTGAGTCACTACCAAACCAAGTGTTTTTACTAGCCCAATCTTCTGCTTTAGGGTCAGTTTGTGCTCTTCTAGGTGTAGGGGCCTGATAAGGCTGTTCTACAACTCTTTGCTTTGGTTGTTCTTCATTAAGTTTTTTTAGTGCTCCTAATCTTGATGCATCTTGAGCAAGTTTAGCCATATTTTCTTGAGCTGTTACTTGATCATCTACATTACCAGCTTCAATAGCTACCCTTAATGCTTGTCTTGCAGCATCCATATTTGTAGTAACTCTTGATTCAAACTCATTAACATAAGATTGATCTAAAGTAGAAAGTTTCTTTTCTAATCTATCTTTATCTAATTTAGTTGCTTGAGCAAAATGAACAGCTTCTTCTCTTTGTCTTTCAGCTTCTCTCATTTTACGAGTTAATTTAGAAATACGTTTTTGAACGCTATCACTATAATCTTGTAACTCATCTTCTGGTTTTTCTTTTTTAAGTTTTATTTCTCTTTCATTTTCAAAAGATTTATCTTCTGAAACTTGTTCAACTTCTATTTTGTCTTCAACAACGGCTTCTACCTTTTCAGGTTCTCCTTTGTCGTCTAAATTAATATCAGCACCTACTGTTTCGCCAACATCAATTAACTCTTCTGATTGTTTTATGTTTTCTGGCATAGTTTCTCCTATGATTGTTAAATGAAATGAAGAAGAGATTCAGGATCTTTAACAGTTCCTAAAACTTCATCATCGTTAAGTATTCGCACTTCTCCACCTTCAATAGGTAATCTTGAACCCGCATAACGAGCAAAGATAACCCAATCTCCTTTTTTACACCAAGGTTCATTAAATTTTTCTTTATCCTTGTATGCTAGATCTCCCATCTTTAAAACATAACCACATGATGTAGCTATTCTTGCTTTGTCTAAAGTTTCTTGAGAAAATAATATTCCTCCATCTGATTTATTTTTAGGAGTAAATGGTAAAACTAAAAGTCTGTAACCTACAGGACTTGGTAGTTCATCAACAGTTTCAGTTCCAATATTTTCTGGAGTTAAAGGTTCTGGTTCTGGTGGTAATTTTGTTTTCTCTTCTTCGTATTTTTCTTGAAGACCAAGTTTAATTTTTGGTACTTCCTTGCCCGATGTCGATAACGTTTCCTTGCTCATCTTTTTGCTCCTTAGGTTTTAGCAGGTTAGAGATTTCCTGTAATATTATTTCATAGGCATGTGCCTGACCCAACATATACCTATATTTTTCCATATTGTCAACAGCTCCTGCTAACATAGCTTCGGTAATGCTTTCTTTAGTTGCTTTTATTCTTTTTCTTATCTTCCCTATCATTGTTATATCGTCCATCTTCTCTCCTTATATTTTGAATTGTTGCAATACTAGTAACTTTTCTTCAGCATTTGCGATCTTTTCTATTTGTTTATCTACTTCTTCTATGTGTTGTGGATGTTCTCCAATACCTACAGAATTTTCTAAATAAATTTTAAGTGTAGCATCTGCTTCTGATATTTGTGCATTATATCTATCTTCCAGTGCTGTTAATATTACTTCTCTCATTTTTTTGCCACCTTATCTTTGTTAGGACCTTTTTTAATTATATAGTCTTGAGTTCCATTAGCACCTGCATTAACTTCTTTTTTTAAGTTTCTAAATAGACTCATCTCTTTGATTTTCTTATAGTTGCTTTTTAAAAAAGTTTCAAGGAGTTTTGTATCCCTCATTTAACAGTTCCATTTTCGAAGTGATTTAGATAATCTATCTTCACCTGTATTGTTACTTGCTTTTTGTCTTTTTCTCATACCAGTCATTCTAGCACAAAATGATTTTCTTCTTTTTGCTGCTTTTGATCCTGATTTTAATTTTGAGGGTTTAGTAGTTACTGCTGTTTTTAATTTGGAACCAGGGTTAGCTTTTTTATAAGAGTCAACGCCTTTTTGATTAAGTCCACCTGATTTAGATTTGCCTTCTTTTCGTGTCCATGCGGCACTAGCCATTATTTTAAAACTTTTTTTAAAACTTTCGCTTGGCCTGCGTGTAACTTAGAAGCTTTTTTTAAACCTTTAATTACTTTTTTTACTTTTTTTACTTTAGGTTTATTCATATTAAGGTTTTAAATTATACCAAGCTTGCATGTAAGTTACAAATAAAAATACAGTTCCTGCAGTTGCACTATTGGCAGTTAAAGTACAAGCTAATTTGTAATCACTCGTTGTAGCACTAAAACCACCTGTGCTAAAAAAAGTATCAGATCCAGCTTGTTGCATTAAGTAAGGTCCAAATGTTGTAGCTGGAAGACTTAAAGCTGCTGTCATGTTAGTTGCATTTAAATTTGCAAAATCATTTGATGCTCCTACTGTTAAAGTAGATGTGTTTGAATTAGTAAAAGCTGTAGTTACTTTAGCTTTAATTTCAAGAATTTCACTAAATTGAGGTATAACAATTCCTGTATCAATTACAGTTCCTGCTTGTGCTATTGAGATACCATCTTTTCCTTGAACCATTGCAGTGAAACCAACATTTTGAATTTTGCCAGCTGTTGTTCCAATAGTTTCAGTAACTGTTCCTGATAAAACTGGTCCGCCAAATGTTGTTGCTGGAAATCTTACAAATTGAGTCATCTATTATACCTTCTTTGCTGTTTTAGCTGCTCTTTTAAAGTTAGCTGCTGTTGGTCTTCCTTTGGCTCCGGCTTTTTTCATTGTCTCACCTGAACCTGCGGCGATTCTTTTTTGTTTGGCGTGAATGTTAGCATAGAGTCCACCACCACCTTTTAATTCTACTCTTGCTCCCATACCTTTAGCCATTCCTCTAGCTCTAGCTTTTTCAAAGCCGTCTTTCTTGCCGTTTTTATTTATGTCTCTTACTTTAATTACTTTTTTTTTCATAATTATTTATATTTTAAAATTGTTCCACAATCAACACAATGTATAACCGTGTTTCTTTTTTTATTAACACACGCACATCTTTTACCAAAGATTTTGTCTACTATTTTATTCCAAAGTTTTTTCATTATTTTTTATCTACAATTTTAGATACTGCTTTATTAGTATCAGAAAGTTTAACTTTAGTCCTAACATCTAGTTTACCTTTTGTATCTAAAGATTCCATAACTTTATCTTTTGTTTTAACTACGCTATCTTGTACTTTTCTTTTTTTAGCTAAATTTTTTCCAACTTTAACAGATTTAATAGTATCATAGGCTTTTTTGCCTTTCTTCAACATACCATATCCTCTAAGTGCTAATCCAAAAATACTCATTAACAGATATAAGTAGATTTTTTTCTACCCCCCATAACTTTACCTTGGCCTCTACCTGAAACTGTAACCATTCCACCATTAGCAAGTGAGTTAATAATTCTTTTTTTTTCGTCTTTTAGATTTGTTTTGCCTTTTGAAGTATTAGCTCTTTCGGCATCAACTCTTCCTAGTTCTTCTAATTTATTCATTCTAGATGAATTCATTATTTGCTAGCCCCTCTAGACTCGTCTCTTCTAGATTTGTAACTTTGTGATTTTGTAGATTCTTTCCCTGTTCTTGATCCTAAAGATTCATCAAGTCTAGCATTAGCACCTTGTTTTTTCATTCCAGATTTTGCATATGGAAATCTTACGTTTGATCTTTGTCCATTTTGTCTCATTTTTTTGCTCCGTTGTTTCTAAATATTTGTGTACCCTTTATACCATAAATGCTCGCGACTACAAGTATCCATAAATTTGTAAACCAACTTGGTAATGCCGCAAAATGCTCAAAGAAGATATCTACCTTCTGAAGAGCGGTTGGGTCGTCACTTACGACTGCCCAGGCAAGAACTAAAATTGGCAACGTCAGTACAATTAAAACGGCCTCGTCCTTGTAATCTGAATCTCTCGATTCAAGAAGTTTTCCTTGGTAAGCTTCCTCACCTCGGGCCATTTTTGATGCATGCATAAGCTGTGCATCCGACATAGCCATTTTCGTTCTCTGTTTGTTAGCGTAAATTTTACTACCAGCCGAAACGGCTAATTTAATTGCCGATAACCACATAGATTAGTACCACTTAGCCTTAACAGGTTTTTTGTCAGCTCTCATTCTTTTAGTTCCTCTAACTGTAACAGTTTGAGTTTCATTTGGGTTAGTTGCTTCAATAGTAACTCCACCCGTTTGATAACCATCAGGACCACAACCAAGTTCTTTTTCGATCTTGACGTCGTCATTCATAAAAGTTGATCCTTTTTGCCAATCTTTATCCATAATTTTCTCCTTATTAAATTATTATACTTAATTTTTCTTAAAGTTTCTACCAAAATCGTTTCGTTTACTTTGGTCGGCCATTTGCTGTCTTTCTAAGGCAGCTTCGTTAGACATTACTTGTTTAGTTAGCGAAGTTTCAACTCTTAAATCAGCTAATTCTTCGGATTGTTGTTGTTTGTCTTCGAACTGTTGTTGGTTTTGCATAGCTTTCATAGTGTCTAAGCTAATTCTACCTTCATCATAAGCTTTTTTTGCTTCATTTTGTCTAGCTTTGATGTCTAGTTCTCTAGATTTTAATTTAAGTAATGGATCACTACCCAATTCGCTAATAATTTTCTCTTCTTCCATCATATAGTCTTTAACCATCTCTGAAATTAAAATAGCTTTTCTAGAATTAATTTTATTTGTCAATTCAGTTGCTTGTTGAACCAATTGTTGATTTTGTGGTTGTTGTTGTAACATTTGTTGCATCTGTTGAGCTTGTTGTAATTCTTCTTGAAACTCTAGTTGAACTTGTTCTTGTGCCATCAATGAGATTCTTTCCAGAATATTTTTTTGCAATGCACCCATGATCGATGGGTTGTTCTGTACCATATTAGATTGCATAAAATTTAAGTGAGAATCAATGTGAGCTTTGTGATCTTGTCCTGGAAACGCTTGAAAAGGTTTCATACCCATTGCTGCAATCTCTTCAAGAGCCGGATCAATAGGTGTAGGTTGTTGCGGTGGAGGTAATATTGCATTTATATTTTTTACCCCGACCGCTTCATACATTTGTCTATACGCTTGGTATAAATCATGCATTTGAGGATTAGATTGCGCTAATTGTAATTCCATTTGCGCCATAGAAATTCTTTGAGTTTGTGAAAAGATGTTAGGATCAGCAACTGGAAGTATATCTACTTTTTCATCAAAGTCTGTAGCCTTAACATTTCTTGTAGCACCAGGAACGTCATAAGGATATTCTGGTGGTAAATAAGTTTTAAATACTTCTGCTAATAATTTAAATTCTGATTTTAAACCAACGTATAATCTTTTGTGAATAGCTGACATAACCCGCGATCCACGTTCCAATAACGCTACAGTCGTACCCACGGCTGCTTGTTGGTTCATATCTCCCACTTGTGCATCAGCAATGCTCGCGAATCGTTGACCCGCTGAAACTACTACTCCCATTAATTGAAGTAATGTTTGGTCTGGTCCTTTAAATGGTAATTGCATAAACTGATCACGTATATTGCCTCCCGGAGCGTCGACATCTCTAAACTCACCTGGTTGTAAGGGTTGTGCATCATCTCTAATTCTAATTCCTCTAGTTTTAAAACCAGCAGGTAAGTTAGCTAAAGTTCCTGCATCAAGAAGTTGTCTTAGTGCTGCAGTGGCAGTTCTAGTTAGACCACCAATCATGTGAATTAAACCAAAGCCATAGAAACCTGTGCCTGGTAAAAATTTAAACTGTACAAAGTATTTTATTTTCTTCATTAGCTGATCGTCTTGATTGTAATTTCTTCTAATAGATAAAATTTCATTAGTAGCTTCTAAAATAGTTACGATGTAAGGAAGTTTAATTCCTGTAGGCTCATCATCTTCACCCATGTTTTCAAATCCTTCTAAATCTAAATCAACGTGCATTTCTAAAAGAGTAAATTGATCTTGATTACCATCTTTACTAATACCTTCTAATTTTAACTCAGCATCTTTAACTTGGTTTTCTGTAACAGGGGGCTCACCAATTTCTATGTCTTTGTAAAAACCAGAAACTTGTTGTTTTCTAATTTCATTTTCTGACATTCTAAGAACATGAACAATTGCTTCTGCATCTTCTAGTGAACTTGCAGAATAAGGAACAATTAAATCATCTGCAGGTACGAATTTAGATACTGCTCTTCCAAGTAAATCATCATAATAAATTTTCTTAAATGTTGATCCTGATAAAGGTAAATAAAAAAGCATCTGATCAAATTCAGGTTCATACTCTGGCATTTGATCCATGATTTGATAATTCATAAAATCTTTTACTCTATGTGCTTGATCTTGTTTTTCATTAGAGATGTCACCTAAAATTTGTGTTCTGACAGGACCATCGGCTGGTAATAATTCTTTGTAAGCTTGCGCTTGAAATTGTGTAACTGCTTCTGCTAGTACCGGGTGATTAACACCTGAAGCATTTTTAAAAGGTTCTGTTCTTTGTTCGTATTTAAATCCAAGTAAACTTAAACCGTCTCTGTAACTGTCTTCCCATTCACTACGAGATTGTTTGTAGTCTGTATATTGATCAAAAAGAGTTGTACCTAGCTCTGATAAATATTGTTCGTCCATTATCTCAGCTAAGTTTGAAAAATGATCATCTGACTCTAATGCTCCGGCTGCGTTTGGATCAAAATTTATTTCTGCTCCACCATCTTCGTCCATTGTAACTTCAACATCTTTGGAAGATGTTTCTAGTTCTTCATTTGGAACTTGAATCTCTTGTTCTACAAAAGCTTCGTCACTTATAGTTTCTTTGGGTAATGTATCGTCTATTTCAGCCATATCTCTTTCCTGTTAATTAGTTCACACCTGGTCGTCGAACGAACTTATACCGTAGTTAATAGGTAATGTAAAGCTGGGTTTTGGTTGGTTTCTATCGGCTTTTCTTTTAGCCTCTTCGGCTGCTCTTTCTTGAGCTACTCTGTCTTTTACCATTTCTGTATCTACAGCCTGTAGTCCTTTTTTATAAGGTTGAGAAAAATCTGTATCTAATAAAGATTCGTCTGTTGCAATTCTTTCATTTGTAACAGCCTGTCTTTCAAGAGAGTTCATTTTTAATAAATCTTGAGCATCTCCCACGACTGATTCCAACATTAAGGGACTAGATAAAATTTCTGTCATTGTTTTACCTTCATCATACATTTGTTTCATAAAATATGCTTCTAAAGGTAATGCTGCTACTCCTAAAACTTTACCAACAGATTTAGCTGCAGTTTTAATAGCTGACTTTGACATTTGTGGTGCTTCTGCTAATTGAGATGGAAATGAACCAAGGGATACTGCTCTTGCTTTAATATCTGGTTGTAAATTTATTTTTGCTTTGTTTAAAAGTTCTATTAAAGGTTTAGCGGTGCCTCTAGGTTGTTTTCCAATTTGTGCAACAATATCTGGTCCTAAAGATTTATAGTATTTATTAATTGCGGTTTTCTTTTTAGAATAAGTATCTGCTTTTCCAAAGTCCGAAGTAAAACTTTTTCTTGAATATGCTTCATTTAAATTTTGATTTCCAAAAGTCATATGAACTTTAAATGGATTTTTATTAAAACCTTCTATGTGTTGAATATTAAAAACACTTTTTCTTTGTCCTGGTGTTATTTTATATAGTTTATTTAATTCAGTTGTTATTCCCTCTTTATTTAAAAAAACTCTTTGCTCGTAAGTATTTTTAAAATTTTTAAATTCAGTTTCACCTGCTATTTTTTTTACATCCTCAAACAAAGTATCGTATGTAAATTTGTTTCCTTTGCTATCTTTTAAAACAATTTTTTTCATGTCTTCTGTATTATATTTTTTTTTTGGTTTTACAGGAGTTTCAAATGTAAAATATGGATCTCTATTTGCTGTTTCATAAGACCTACTAACTAAATCTTTCCATGCCATGGATTTTGCATCTCTTCTATTAACTGTAAATTTAGGTGAGTCTCCTCTTACTTTTTGATTACGCTTTCTTGCGGGTTCAAGAATTTTTTCTTCATATTCTAGTGGGCTCATAGCTTTTGTTTTTGCTAAATTTCTTTCTGCTCTTATTTTAAGAAAATTAGGATCGTTAGCTTTTTTTAATTCAAACTCATAACGATTTTTTAATTTTGTAGGATTATCTTTTAACTTTAAATAGTCTTTTTCTCCTATAACAGATTTGTACTTTTCAGGAGTTAAAGTTCTATCTTGTATAGATCCTTTAATTATAAAATTTAATGGAAATTTTCCTTTTGACTTAGCTACGTCATATCTCCTACCAACACTAACATTAGTAAATTTATCTGCTTGTTTAGGATCCGGATAATATTCTGTTTGATTATTTAAATAATCAGCAAATTCTTTATGATTTAAATTTTTCTTTTGAATTCTTAACTTTACAAATGTTTCTTCTGTTAAATTTGTTTTGTTAGTTTGTGTAGATCCACCGTCCGCGAATGATTTTTTGTATTGAACAAAATACTCTGGTTTTTCATTATCAATGCCATATTTAGCATAACCACTAAAACCTTCACCACCTTCATTATAACCTATTCCAACTTTTCGATCTATATTGCTCGGTGCGTCTTGGAGAAAAAGTTCTTGATCTCCTTTTTCAATCTTATCTCTAAATTTGTTATATTGAACGTCTCCTAAAATACTAAACTTGTCTGTTACAGGAGCGGTTACATTAGCTGTGATATCTATTTTTTGTGAATCTGAAGTAATACCTTTAGGAAGTTGAATTGCTGATGTATCTCCTGTACTTATAAATCCTGTTTTACCGGATTGGCTACCAGAGCCTTGTGCTCTAATTTTTGTTTTACCTAAATTATCTATTATACTTTCAAATAGTCCGGCCATTAAATTAGTTTATTTTCAATCTCAACGGGCAGTCGGTTATTTTTTTTTTTAAATTGTACATCTACTTTACTGTAGTCTACCATTAAATATCCACTATCATGTTTAACAGAAGCCCATGGAACTTCTTGAGCCATAACTCCTTCATAAACTGTAGAATCATTTAAATATGTAAAGTTGTAAATGTTAATATCGGATGGAGATTTTCCAACTAATTCAATATTATCTTTTAATCTTATGTCACTGAAACCTAGGTCAGAACTTCTATTTTCTCTAGAGCTTCGGCTACTGCCACCATAACCACCACTTCCACTATGGTCTCTATCTGATCTGTAATTACCACCACCTCCACTTGTAGTTTGACCTTTAGCTTTTTGTGCATCTGCAATTGCTTGTCTTCTTGCTAGTTCATCTTCTCTTGCTTGTTTTGCTTCTAGGTTTTTTTTAATTTTTAATTGGTCAGCTATTATTTTATCTTTTGCTAATTTAATTTTTAATTGATCAGCTATTTTTTTATCAGCTATTATTTTATCAGCTATTATTTTATCAGCTATTATTTTATCAGCTATTTTTTGATCAGCTATTTTCTTTTGATAATCTTTAGCTGCTTTTATTCCTTTTTTAGCTAGGTTAAAAGGTGTGGGTAATTTATCAAATAATCTTCCTACATTATAAATTCCTTCTTTGAGTGAAAGACCAAGACTTAAATCATCGTCGTCGATTGTTCCTTCACCAATGTCATCTAAATAATAATCTGTTTCATCTTTAGTTTGTGGTCCTTGAATTTTATCGTCTTGTGCATAAGAAGATGTGTATCCTAAACCTGGTGCAAGAGCTTTTAGTCCACCTTGATCATTATTTCTATCCATTTGATTTAAATCTACTCCAATAATTCCTTGATCAGTAGGAGTTGGTGTTGGAGTTGGAGTTGGAGTTGGAGTAGGTGTAGGTGTTACTCCGGTACTTTGATTAAACAAATTTAAATATTCATTTAAACTATACTCTTTTTGTAGAGTAGGGTTTTGATTATATACGTTAGTTAAATTATTTATATCCATCTTAATAATATTCCATTACTCGGCCAGGAATGCTTTCCTCTTTTTCATCTTCCGGGTGAGTTATAAAACCTCCCTGTCTGAAACGCATTACCGCCTGTGTTGTACTATCCACCAAATCATCATGATCACCATAAGGAAAAGATGCACATTCTTCAATTACTTCTTCTGCGAATTTAAAATCCGGCGCCCAAATCAAACCTGATTCGAAAATCGGTGAGACGGCGTTTACTCTAGCATGTTTATCATTACCTCTGCTAGGAGTGAAGTTTATAACAGGTATCCCCATTTTACGCAACTCATAAGTTAAGGGTAATCCAGATGCTTTAGACTCGATTATAACTGTCTCCGGTTTCCAATACTTATACTGTTCCATAGCTTTTTTTCTAAGCTCTGGAAACTCTAATCGTTCTTTGATTGCATCTAATAGTATTAAATTAGGTGGGCTATCTGCATCTGGCCTAAATACACCCCAAGTAGTAATTGCAGAATAGTCGGCAGATTCTTTTTTAAGGAATGCAGTATCATAAGATTGAATGATATGTTCTAAAGGAGGCATATGATCTTTTTCCCAAGTCTTCCACCATTCTCTTTTAAGAAGTGCTCCTTCCTCTGCGGTAGGATTTTGCATCCATTGCGCGTTCCACTTTCCAATACTAAGTGATGCTTTGACACCTTCTAATTCTTCTAGTTTCCAATACTCCGGCCAAACAGCTTTACCAGATGGTAGTATCGCTGGAAATTCTATCAGTTCCCATTTATCAGACTTTAATTCTTTTTGTTGTGCTTTAAGTAACATTCCAGTTAAGTCTTTCATATTCCATCTAGTCATAATCAAGACAATGGCTCCGCCCGGTTGTAGACGTTGTCTTGGACCTGATGTATACCATTCATAAGCACGTTCCATCGAAGACATATTAAGTGCATCTTGCTCCGAGTGAGGATCATCAATAATAAGTAAGTCCGCTCCACGGCCCGTGATTGCAGATCCGACACCCGCTGCATAATATTCACCACCTTGTTCAGTCTCCCATTTACCCGCGGCTTGACTGTCCTCTCTTAAACGAGTCGGAAAACATTCTTTGTACTCCGGCGAATCCATAAGGGTCTTAGCCTTACGACCAAATCGGATCGCGAGTTCAGTTGTGTGGGTTGATTGGATAATTTTTAAATTAGGTTTACGGCCCACCATCCAAGCAGGAAGTAGAAAAGAACCAAATTCAGATTTAGTATGTCTTGGTGGCATGTTAATAATTAATCTTTTAATTTTGCCATTTGCCAAATCGTTAAATTTCTCTGCTATTTTTTTATGATGTCTACCTTCTATAAATTCGGGCCAAACGTGTTTTACAAAAGTCATAAAATCGTTTTGTATTTTTGTTTGTTTCTTTTTTTCACCCAGCTTAATAGCTAACTTCATAAATTGTTTTTTAACGTCAGGTGGTAGTTTATCTATTTTTTCTTTATCCATTAGATTGGTTTTAAATTAATAAATCTGTCATTGTATAATTGTAATAATTTTTTCATATGTTGTAGAGGAAAATCATTTTTTTGTTTATTTACTCTCCAGGTTACAAAAATTATATTTTGTACAGTATATGGTTTCATAGGATCTAAACGATCTGCACTAATATTATTCCAGTTCCTATTAAATTTTTTACCATCTGGATGATTGGCTCCAATGTGGGTCATTTTTTCTCCTGTTATAGCACAATACATTCCACCATGTTTTTTTTTATGTACTTCCCAAGCATTTAAAAATTCAGGAAATTTAACATAACAATTATAGGCTATAGAGTTTGTTCCAAATTTAGGAGGATTTTGTTTTTTTTTAGAATTGTGTTTATTATACATAGCATCAAACTTAGCTTTCATATAAATTTTTTCATCGGATAATCTTTTCCAATTAACAATTGCTAGTTGTCTTTTTTCTTCGTCAGTCTTTTTTAAAATAATGTTAGAGTAGTAAGTGTTTTTTTTTAATTCCATATAATTTTGCGCAGAATTTTTTAAGATTCTGTTTCTCTCCTTAAAACGATTTTAACGGCTATCTATATCTAAATCAAGCAATACATACAAACTATTGGGACCCCTATAGTAAAAAAGGGGGTGTAGGGGGTTAGTTGTTTTTTCTTACATCGAGATTGATCTGGGTCCTACTTGCCCGAAGGGGCGCCACAACCTGTAGTTGCGCACTTTAGAATGGTTCTAATGTAGTGGGATGGTGCGGCCCGTTAGGGTCGCACCGATGACAAACATTAATCTAACAGTGCATAGTATTCGTTAGTAAAATTCTTTTGAAACCATGTTAGTCCACGTTGCATAGTCTTATAGTCCTCGACTGCTTCACAACCTATGATTGTATCGTAGATAGCGACAGCGAATGCAGGTAGCTTAGCTGATAGCACGGCGCCCGGTTCGTTGAATCTATTCATGATCCTTAGTTCTTTAGTTGGATTGATACCAAAGTTACATTGGTCGAATGGTTTAGGTATTGTGTATGTTATGTTGTTATATATTATCTTCATCTGTTATCCTTTCGTTGTTATTATGTATGGGATTATATCACATTCATAATACTTGTCAACTGTTTATTTACCCCAGATCAATACTATTATTATTGCCAGGATAAATGCTAAGTACATTGATTCCATTATCTACCCTCTAGTGTTGTTATTCTTTTTTCTAGTTTGTCTAAGGCTCTATACTTGGACCTATCTTCTTTTGCTTTTAAGTAGCTTTGATTTTGATAGTCAATATGTTCTTGTGTTGCATTAGCCATAATACAGCCAACACATATAATCATTGCTATTGCAAACATTAAAATTATTCCTAACATAAGTTCATTCATTTGCTATCTCCCCACAATCTTAAACCTATTAAGATAACTATCATTCCAAAAAAAGATAGTTCGTATATTAATTGTTCTGTCATTTTTTATCCTTTCTAATTGTTGTTATGGGATATTATAACATATATAATACCCC
>Ga0209384_1001056_pt1 | contig 15201 bp, 10 predicted proteins | sample CoawatmetaG05DNA_FD_187511 | JGI IMG/M metagenome (GOLD analysis project Ga0209384, IMG submission 187511) | Marine microbial communities from the West Antarctic Peninsula - Coastal water metaG058-DNA (SPAdes) (version 2) | ecosystem: Environmental > Aquatic > Marine > Coastal ... | reverse complement strand
AAAACAAAAACTTTTACGTCAAAATTTTGACTGCTTAGGGGACTCTATATTTCAAACTGGATCTGCATGGTTCTGGTCAGATTTAAAAATTCTTAAGCAAATAAAATATGAAATCAAGGGACTCGAACTTATAAAAAATTCTGATACAGACCTTGGTAATTTACTTTTATTTAAACATTCTCAGCATTTAGAAATGGACGCAAGATTGTTAGGATTGAATGCCGAGATTTATGGAGTGGGCAGATCGCATAATTCGCCAATCATGAACTCGTTGCAAAATAAAGGAAGACTTTCAAGCATCAAGGGAACTGCTGACAAGAATAATCCAAGAAAATTTATTAAGTGGTTGAAGGAAGGCAAAAATGTTCTTTACGCTATAGATCAAGATTATGGCTGGGAGAGTTCTATTGAATTGTCTTTTTTTAATAAGCCAGCTGCAACCATCACTACGACTAGCAAAATCACTGACATGACAAAATGTAACCTGTTATTTGTTAACTCTTATTTTCAAGGAAATAAATTAATACTTGAGCTTGAGTCAATAAATTATCAAGGGCTAAATTCTGCTGAGCTGGCGCAAAAGATTAATGATTTAATGGAGCAAAAAATTACACTGCATCCAGAAGAATATCTTTGGGCGCATCGAAGATTTAAATCAACAATGGGTAAGGAATTTTACAAATAAGAGGAAAGTATGGATTTTAAAAAATTAAATACCCTTAAGGGTTTTATGCCTCAGCATGAAGGCGAGGCGCTATCAAGATGGGCGGAAAAATTTTCTAGCATTGGCCCTGCTCTAGAAATTGGTACTTTTGGTGGTAAGTCCAGTCTTTATATGGCGGCTGGAACATCAAAAAATGAGCAAGTTGTGTTTACAATTGATCATCACAGCGGATCAGAAGAGCATCAGGTCGGTGAAGCGTATTTTGATCCTAATATTTATGATGAGTCACTTGGACGTGTGAATACTGTCCCTTTGATGCAATCAAATCTAAATCAATTTGAAGAAAGTAGGTATGTGGTTCCAATGATTGTAAATGCTAATTTGCTCGCTCCAATCTGGACCATGAGCCTAGGTCTACTATTTATTGATGGAAGCCACACCGAAATATCTGCACAAAATGATTATGTGAATTGGAATAAGAGAGTGTTGACTGGCGGAGCGCTAGTTATTCATGATATTTATGAGAACCCTGATGAGGGAGGTCAAGCACCATTTTTAATCTATCAAAAAGCTCTCGAGGAAGGTTTTAACCTTTATGAAAGAGTGGACACAATAGTCTGTTTAATTAAGACTTGAACTGCTTCGAAGTAAATAAATCAGAGGCTGGGGTCAGTTTATTGTTCGCATCTGCGGCTAAAATTAGGGCACCAGAAGTCCAACTTGGTTGCTCTTCTGGCCAATAAATTTTTTCTTCTAACTGCCAGCCCATAAAAGGAACATTGTTTTCACCAACGATCGCTGCAGCATTTAACAGTAGCTCGGCTGCAATCTGATCTTGGCCGAGTTTTTTGAAAGCAATTGAGCACTCACTAGTTTCAGCAACAGTTACCCATGGCTCGTCCGCCACGCATTTAATTCCAAAGCCTTTAATCCAAAAAATATCTTCAATTTTATTTATCAAATTTTCAAAATTATTTTCCTGCTTAGCTCCAGATAAAATTGGGTAATACCAATCCATTGAAAACCTACTCCTATCTATTTTTAAATCAAAAATTCCTTCTGGATTTTCAATTGCATGCAGCAAGCTGCTCCGTGCAATCATGAGCTTGGATTGCAAGTCTTGTTTATTTGATAATTCGCAGATGGCAATAGCACACTCAATACTCTTAGCAATAGAGCTACAACCAGTTAGTAGGTAATCTTCATCAATAGCACCGAACTCATCTACGTTCCATGCAATTGCACCATTTTTATTTTGAAGAGGAAGAGCAAATAACAATCCTCTTTCAATCGAATCCCAGAAATGCTTTAAAACCGAAGCATCATTGGTTGACAGGTAAAAATGCCATACAGCTACAGCCATATAAGTAGAAAAGTTTGATTGTTTATTGCGTTCTAAAGCTACATTATCTTGATAGAGGTTGAACCAACTTCCATCTTTATTTTGATTTTCTTTCATCCACTCCAAGCCTCTCAAAGCCTCCTGATGAAAGCCAAGAGTTGCCAATCCCATTACCGCCTCTAGATGATCCCAAGGATCATGGGATCCATCCTTGTTAGAAGGAATGGCTCCAGAATTATATTGAATATCTGAAATGAAATTACCTAAATGCTTGATGCCATTAAGTGAAGCGGGATTAATGTTAGACGAATTAGGAAAGGTCATTATTTTTTTTAAAATAATATGCAATGCTTTTTCCAAACACTGGGTTCAAAAAGTTTTCTAAGTGTTGAAGCCAAGGTGGATTTTGCAGAATTTGATGTTCTAAAAGTTGCTTGTATTTTTTTATCATCCAATTTGATTCTTGGGTACTCCAGAACATACAGCGAAGCCACCAATAAGCACTATGAAGGCCGTGGAACCTTTCAGATGATTGATACTCAAAACCATGGTTCGTAATTTCTGAGATAACCTGATTTTTCTTAAAAATTCTGACATGCCCACCAGGCATATTTTGATAGTCTTTAGAAAGAGCCCAGCAGATTTTTTCAGGCCAGAATGATGGGACACTTGGTAAAAAATTGCCCCCTGGCTTTAAAACTCTGTAAATTTCATTTAATGCAAGATGATAATCATCAAGATGCTCTAAAACCTCAGAGCAAAAAATTAAATCAAAACTATTATTTTCAAAGGGAAGTTTATAAACTGACCCCTGCATAAATACTGATGCACCAATATCCAACTCTTTGAAAAACTCCAAACCTTCTTTGCAAATATCTAAAGAAGGAATATGTTGATCGTAGCCAATGCAATATACTTTTTCAAAAGCTTGCAGTGAGGCAAAAATATGCCTGCCTTCACCACAACCCACATCAAGAATTTTTGCTCCTGCGGGCAGTTCAATTTTTTGAAGATTAAAAGTTAGCACTGAAAATTATTAATAGTTTTATATAGCAATTCTTCGTATTCATGGCCAATCTTGGTCCAATTAAAGTTATCTATTATATGCTGCCTGCCTGACTCTGCTTGAAGTTTATATTTTTGAGGGTTTTGAAAGATATTTTGAATTCCCTCGTAAATTGCTTCGGCACTTTCAACTGGAATAAGCTGCGCAAATGAACTGGTGATCTCAGGGATTGATGCCACATTTGTAGCTACTAATGGTGTTGCGCATGCCATGGCCTCCCCCACTGGGAATCCAAACCCCTCATATAATGAGCTAACAACTGCAACTGAGCTTTGCGCATACTCATTTGCGATTTCTTCCTTCGTAAGATCGCTTCTAAAATATACCTGCTCTTCTAGTCTGAGTTTTTTAATTAGTCTTTCTGTATGGCCTCCAGCTCTAGGGCTTCCTATGACCGTTAAATTTATGTCTGGATATTCAGATTTTAATCTAGCAATTGCATGCAATGAAAAGTCTAAACCCTTCAAGGGCACATCTGCACTTGCAGTTGTAATGACTCCATGAATTTTTGGCGCAATGCTTGGAATCGGGCAAAAAGTATTGAAATCTATCCCATTATGAATAACGTGAATATTACTCAAGGGAACTTTAAAATCAGAATAAATATCTTTTTTAGAGTTCAGTGATGGAGTCACCGCAACAGTAATTTGCTTGGCAACTCGTTTTTGCATTTTTAAAAAAGAAAACCATCTTATTTTAGAAAGGCGCTGCAAAAGTCCTTTCGAAAATTTTAAATCATAGTAATAATCTCTTGAGATTGGGTGGTGCATGATCTCAATAAGTGGCTTAGATTCTTGAATCTTAAGCATTCCATAGCTGATAGATTGATTATCTATGACAGCATCATAATTCTTATCTGCTAAGTATGTATGCGCTCTATTTCCAAATGTTTCAAGCTCAGGGAACCCACCTAGTAAAGTTGCAAAAAATTCATACCAATCATCAATGGATTTATTTTTCTTAGAAAAAAATAGCTTTAAGCGCTCTCTAAATATAAATGTGCTGAACAGATTTAAACCCGGCAGTTTGATTAGCTCTATGTCAGAAATAAGATCTGGATATGGCGGTCCGGAAATCACATCTACATTGTGTCCAATTTCTTTAAGTGCTTTTGATAATTCATACACATAGATGCCCTGACCCCCTCCAAATGGAGCACTTCGATAGCTCAAAATCGCAATGTTCAATGGGGTCTTCAATTTATTTTTAATGTATTTACAGGTACGTAAGCCAATCTAAATAACGCTCATCTTTACCGCAAACTATCTCGGAATATTTAGATTGCAGCATTTCGGTAACTGGGCCCCTAAGACCATCGCCAATATCCGAATTGTCCAGAGTGGTAATAGGGGTAATCTCTACCGCAGTTCCAGAGAAAAATGCCTCGTCTGCATTCACCAGATCATCAAAAGTTAAATCTTGTTCTTGCACCTCGATGCTTAAACTTTGAGCGATCTGCATAACGCTTTGACGAGTAATACCATTTAAACAAAAGTCTGTCTTGGGAGTGAGCAACCTTGAGCCTTTAACTATAAAAAGATTTTCTCCGCTGCCTTCAGAAATAAAACCATTTTTATCAAGCAAGATAGCCTCATCTGCATTTTTTGCCAGTGCATCATGGAGAGCCATGATCGAATTAATATAGGTACCTATGATTTTGTTGTTTGAATAAAGGGGATTGTCATATTGCTGGTATGGAGATTTCACAATTGAAATGCCTTTTTTCTTCGCCTCTGGATCCATATAAGAAGGCCATTCCCAGCAAGCAACAGCAACATTGACGGATACCAAATCCTTTGCCCTTAAACCCATGGATTCGCTACCCAAAAAAACAATAGGTCTAATATAGCCTTCTTTAAGATTGTTCTTAATCATTGCCTCTTTTTGAACTGCTTCAAGCTCCTCTACTGAATATGGAATAGTTATATTAATTTTATTTGCAGCATCAAACAGTCGCTCTGTATGGTCTCGCAGCCTAAAAATCGCTCCGCCAGCTTCAGTTTCATATGCTCTGATGCCTTCAAATGCTCCAAGGCCATAGTGCAATGTATGTGATAAAAGATGCACATTGGTATCATTGAATGGTTGAAAGGATCCATTTAGCCAAATATATTTTGAGTCAGTATTTAGAAACATCTTGTGTATGGTTTTAAGTCTCAGTTATTATGACAAATCCAATAATATAAAGAAATGTAAATTATCATGATTGATCAATCTATTTTCAGAGAATATGACATTCGAGGTACTGTACCAGAGCAATTGAATGTTGGCTCTATTAACTTAATTGCTAATGCAATAGCAGCTAAATGTTATTCCGAAGGAGTTAATGAACTTGCATTAGGAAGAGATGGAAGATTGTCAGGGCCAGATATAATGAGCTCCCTTTCTTTGGACCTCCAAAAAAAAGGTATAAATATTATTAACGTAGGCCTAGTAACAAGCCCTCTATTATATTTTGCAGCTAAAAAAATCGAATCAAAGTCTGGGGTAATGATTACTGGCAGTCATAATCCAAAAAACTATAATGGTTTTAAAGTAGTAATAAATGACTCTCCTGTTTCTGGGCTAGAACTATTTAATTTCATAAATAAAAAAATTCCTAATACTTCAACATTAGCTAAAGAGTCGTTCAACAAAGATTTGATGAATGAATATATTGCAGAGGTATCCTTGCAAGCTAAAACCTCAAAAAAAATGAAAGTGGTTGTCGACTCTGGTAACGGTGCAGCTGGAGAGATTGCCCCAAAATTAATGAGGGCGTTGGGCCATGACGTAATTGAATTATTTTGTGAGATTGATGGTAACTTTCCTAACCATCACCCAGATCCTGGAAAACCTGAAAACTTGAATGACTTAATGCTTGCAGTTCAAGAGTTTCAAGCAGATCTAGGAATAGCATTTGATGGAGATGGAGACAGACTTGGAGTGATTTCTGATCTTGGAGAAATGATATTTCCAGATCAGCTGATGATGATTTTTGCTCAAGATGTTTTATCACGAAACAAGGGGGCAAAAATTATTTTTGACGTCAAATGCTCGAATTTATTATCTAGCACTATTACAAATGCTGGTGGTCAGCCTGTAATGTCCCCTACTGGTCATTTTCATATTAAAAATGCACTTAAAGAATCAGGAGCACCTCTAGCGGGAGAGATGAGCGGACATATTTTTTTTAATGACATTTGGTACGGGTTTGATGATGGTCATTATTCTGCTTTTCGATTGATTGAGATTCTCTCTCAGCATAATAAACCCCTTTCAAATATCTTTGATGATCTTCCTAAGGCATTTTCAACTCCTGAAATCACTATTGATGTAGATGAAAATAAAAAATTTGGCATCGTCAGTTCGTTTGTTAAAAACTCAGTATTTCCAGGAGGCAATAAGATTACAATTGATGGGTTGAGAGTAAACTTTCCTGATGGTTGGGGTCTTTTAAGGGCGTCCAATACAACCCCGAAATTAGTTTTAAGGTTTGAGGCTGAAACCTCTGAGCGATTAAGTGAAATTCAAAGTTTATTCTTAACTCAGCTGAAAGAGATTGATGAATCGATTGCAGTTAAGCTAAGCTAAGGAAATGGCCAAAGATAGAAAACAAATTATTCTCCAAAGCTTAGCTAAACTTCTTGAAGAGAGAGACGCTACAAAAGTCACTACAGCGAGTCTGGCTAAAGAGAGTGGCATTACAGAGGCAGCTCTTTATAGACATTTTCCAAGCAAGCGATCAATTTTTTTAGAGCTCTTTGTTTATTGTGATGAAACTATATTTACAAAAGTTGGGGAGATAAAAAAAGAAACCTCAATTGCACCAGATGAAAAAATTCGATTAATTTTCTTCTTTTTTATTATTTTTCTTGAAAAAAATAAAGGTTTCGCAAGAATTTTATCCAGAGAGGCCTTAGGTCCAAATGAAAAAAATGTGATAGATGCAGTCAATCAATTCTATGAAAGATTGGAGCTTGCCATGAAGCAAATTTTATCCACTGAAAAAGAGCTAATTCAATTAACTCCAGGTATAAGCGCGCATTTAATTACTTCTACAATGGAAGGGGTAATTTCAAGATTTATTAGAAATGGTTTTAAAGAGATTCCCAGTGGGTATCTTGAAAATTACTGGTCTTTACTTTCACGCAGCCTATTTAAGAATTAATCTGGTTCTTCTTGAGATAACTCAAAATAGGAGTTCTGATCTAACTGCTCTGCTCGTTTTCCTGTATCTCTGTTAACTTTTATATATGAAAGTCCCGAAGGAGTTCTCCAAGGATCCTCAGGTAGGTTTGCTAAACCAACTTTCATAAAATCTACCCAAATAGGTAAAGCTATAGTGGAGCCAAATTCGTTATTCCCTAATGATGAAAAATCATCGGTCCCCACCCAAACAGTAGCTGATAGATCTTGATGAAACCCAGAAAACCAAGTGCTAATTGCATCGTTAGTTGTGCCAGTTTTTCCGGCAATATCAGAGCGATTTAATTTTTTAATTTTCTTACCATTACTCCCTCTTTGCAGAGCTTCTCGTAAAATATCTTTAGTAATAAATGCAATTTTTGGATCAATGGATCTTTTCCCTTCAGCTAAAACTGGCAATAGCAAAAATGGTTTCATCTCATCCTCTGGCTCTCCCGTGAACCATGGAAATCCATCAATCTTCAGCAACGTATTTGCCTGATCTTGCATACTGGGATGTTGATAAATAACTATATTATTTCTATTAATTATTTTTTTAATGAAATATAAATCCTCTCCCTTGCCAGAGTTTGCCAGAAAATTATAAGCTCTGATCATTTCCGCAGGAGAGAAACCTGAAGAGCCAAGTGCTAAGGATAAATCTGGAGCTAGCCTTGATTTAAGAAATCCAAATTTTTCAAGAAAATTTTGTGCATTACTTATCCCCAACTCCCTTAAAAGCTTTATTGATACTATATTTACAGACTGCACTAATGCTTCTCGAAGTCTAATAGGCCCATAAAACTTCCCCGTATAGTTTTTAGGACGCCATGCGCTTTCAAGATTATTGTCCTCAAAAATAATAGGAGCATCATTAATTGTATCTGAGGCTCCATATCCATTTGCAAAGGCAGCAGAGTAAATAAATGGCTTGAAGCTAGATCCAGCCTGAGGAAAAGACTGTTTGACTCGGTCAAAATTACTCTTTGAAAAATTGAATCCACCCTGATAAGCAAGGATTGCTCCGGTGGATGGATTGGACGCTATAAAAGCTGCCTCTGCATCTGGTAACTGATCTAATGCTCTTGATGATCCATTGACTTGAAGATAAATTAAATCTCCTATGTTCAAGATATCATAAAAATTTTGAGGTTTTGGGCCAAAGGAATTAATAGCTATTTTTCGTCTAGCCCATTGATAATTATTTGACCAAGTCAAAGTTTGAAGGTTGAACTGATCATCTAGGTACATAATCCTTTCTGGCTTAACATCAACAACAAGTACTTTTACATGAGAGTCTAAATTAATTAATTTATCAAAGAGCTCCCGAAGAATTGAAATTAGGGACTGCTTCATTCCCAAGGCATCTAGCTCTTCAAATTCTTGCTGCAATACATCAAGATTACCAAGTCCTAGTTGATGAAAGAATTGTGGCGGCAACTGATCAAAATAGTTTAGTGGCTTTCTCCAACCATGCCGTTTGTCATAATCAAATAAATGTTTATGCATGCTTTCTATTGAAGCTCTTTGCAAGGAAGACTGGATAGTGGTGAATACAGATAAGCCTTCTGCATAGGCAGATAAGCCATATCTACTAATTACTTCTTGACGAACAAGCTCTGCAATATATCTTCCATCTAAATCAAAAGAAGATTCTAATTTTGCTATTTTAATTGGCTCGTCAATAGCAAGAAGAAACTGAGCCCTTCCTATATAACCAAGCTTATACATTCTACCTAAAATCCAATTTCTTCGAACAATTGATCTCTCAGGTGAGCGTATAGGATTAATCCTAGAGGGTAGTTGTGCGGATGAAGCAATAAGAGCTGACTCTGCGAGTGATAATTCATGAATAGATTTTGAAAAATATTTATCAGCAGCAGCCTCAACTCCATATGCTCGATTTCCCAGAAATATTGTATTTAAATATAATGAGAATATATCTTGCTTTGATGCCATGCTTTCTAGCTCAAAAGCTAAATAGATTTCTTTAACCTTTCTAAGAATTTTCTGGTCTCTTGATAGTAAATAACCTCTTACAACCTGCATGGTTATTGTCCCACCTCCACTAACAATTTCACCAGATCGCAAAAGTTGAAAAAACGCTCTTGCAAAAGAAGAGATTCTAATTCCGCTATGCTCAAAAAATTTATCATCTTCAGCGGCTAAAAATGCATTTTTTAAGTTTATTGGGATTTCTTCAAATTTAATCGTTCTTCTTTTCTGTTCACCAAACTCTCCGATTAGAACTCCGTCCTCTGAAAAGACTTTAAGAGGAACTTGTAAAATATTTTGATTTACTAGAGTAATTTCTGGAAGATTAGGTTTTAAAATTAAATAACCTGAAATGATAATTGTTATAGAAGCTAAAGAAGCTAATAATGCTAATGACAACAACCATTGGAAAAGCTTAGTTAACACGGGCAAGAAATAATTTTTCACTATTTTAATAATTAAATTTATGGATTTAATAATAAGAATTATTTTAACCCTTTAAATGGTAGAATCTGAATTCTAAAATACTAACCATGAATATATTTATTGTCGGCCCTATGGGCTCAGGAAAAACTACCGTTGGAAAAATTGTGGCTAATGCGCTGTTTCTTGATTTCCACGATACCGACACCACCATTGAAGATAAAACAGGCGTGACTATTGATTGGATATTTGATATTGAAGGAGAGAAAGGTTTCAGGAAAAGAGAAACCTTGGTACTCAAAGATTTAGTGGCATCAAACTCAATCGTCCTAGCAACAGGCGGAGGAATTGTTATAGAGGCTGAAAATAGGGAGCTATTAGCCTCCAGGGGTACAGTTTTCTATCTTCATACTCCACTGGAAACTCAAATTAATCGTACGTCCAAAGATAAGGATAGGCCCCTTTTAAAGGGGCAAGATCAAGCGCAGGTATTGGCTGATCTTCAGGAATCCAGGCAAGGATTTTATGAAGAGGTTTCTGATCATATTATTAATACTGAAAATAAAAGTGGTTCAGATGTTGCCAATGAGATTGTGAAACTAGTAAAAAACTATGGCTAAAGAGATATTAGTTGGATCCAGAGAAGATCAATATAAAATTATTATTGGTCAGGATGTGATGTCAAAAAAAAATATTACGCCTCTGATAAAAGATCACAAAAAAATCTTACTTATCTCCGACTCTGGGGTTCCAAAAAAGATAATCAAGGACTTCATCTTACTCTCAAAAGCTAGATCTAAAGTTTTTACAATCATTCTTGATCAAGGAGAAAAAGCTAAATCTCTTACAAATTTTCAATCTATTATAAATTTCTTGATTGATCATCAGTTTGATCGATCGGATGCAATAGTAGCTCTAGGTGGCGGAGTTATTGGAGATATTTCTGGTTTTGTGGCCAGTGCATACCTTAGGGGCATTTCGTTCATACAAATTCCCACAACTCTTTTAGCTCAAGTTGATTCATCTGTTGGGGGAAAGACTGCTATAAATATTTCCGCTGGAAAAAATCTTGTTGGTGCATTCTATAATCCAAAGGGAGTAATTATAGATACATCGGTATTGCATTCGCTTTCATCTCGAGAATTAAATGCTGGGCTTGCTGAAGTTATTAAATACGCGCTGATTCAAAATAAATATTTGCTTTCTCTACTAAATAATAATATTCAAGAAATTCTAAATCGTGATCATGAAATAATAGAGGAAGTAATTTTTGAATCAATAAAAACAAAAGCAAAAATTGTTACCAAGGATGCAAAAGAAACTGGGATTCGAGCACTTTTAAATTTTGGCCATACATTTGGGCATGCTATTGAAGCTCATGGTAAATATAAAAAAATTCTTCATGGAGAGGCAGTCGCAAAAGGCATGCTTATAGCAAGTAAGATTTCCATGTTAGAGGGTTTAATTACAGAAAAAGAGTTCTTAAAAATTAAAAATTTATTGTTAAACTTCAACTTTGATTTATCAATGAATTATAAGTATTCGGAATTGAAACCGTTTATTTTTAGAGACAAAAAAGTGCAGCAAGGAAATTTAAATTTAGTCTTATTAAAAGGAATTTCACAAGGCATCATTTCCGATAAGTTTGACCAAAAGAATTTAAAAAAATCTATTTCCTAATTATTTATGCAGCATTAGCTGTTGTAGCTTTAAGTAAGTCCTTAATATTTAATGCGGCCGGAGAGACTAACCAGAAAGATGGTGAGTATCTATCAAATTCATCAAGGATGGTTTTAGCTCTTGAGCTTTTTGTTTCTTTGATATGGCGGACCAGAATCTGCTTTAAAAATTTTCTATGGGATTCCATGTCCTCGCTTACAATTCTATCTAAATTTACTAAACTTCTATTGCATTGATCAAAGAACCTTCTCTTGGTATCTAGAACGTAGGCAAATCCACCCGTCATTCCTGCTCCAAAATTTGAACCCACATCTCCAATTACCGTTACATGACCCCCTGTCATGTATTCGCAGCAATGATCGCCAGCCCCTTCAATTACCGCAGATGCGCCAGAATTTCTTACTGCAAATCTTTCTCCTGCAGATCCTCCAACATAGAGCTCTCCTCCAGTAGCGCCATACAATGCAGTATTTCCCGCTAAAACAGTCGGGAGACTTTGAGAGGCATATTGTGATGCATTGGAGATTACGATCTTCCCTCCATTCATTCCCTTGCCAACATAATCATTAGCATCACCCTGTAATATTAAATTCAATCCATTGGCGTTCCACGCTCCAAAACTCTGACCAGCAGAACCTTTAAAGTTTAAAGTTTGCTTCTGAGTAACTCCTCTCTCACCATAAAGTGATGCAATGAATCCAGAAGCTTGGGCACCAACTGACCGATCGCGATTAGAAATTTGATAAGAGAAATTAGCCTCTGTATTTTTGCTAATAGAATCTTTCAAATTACGCATAATTTTTTTGTTTAAATCTGCCTGATCCCAGGGATCATTAGACGAAGTATTGCAGTAATGGGGAGATGAAGACCGCCGATCTGAGTAGAGGATTGCGGATATATCAATATTTTTAGTTCTTGGATCTAGCTGAGTAATATCCTTAAGGTATTGGGTTTGACCAATAATTTCTTCGATACTGGAGACACCTAATTCACTTAAAATGTGACGCGCTTCATTTGCTATAAACGTAAAGTAATTTATCACTTTTTCTTTTTCACCAACAAAATGATGGTCAATAATATCTCTCCTCTGAGTTGCAACTCCTGTTGCGCAATTATTCAGATGACAAATTCGAAGATACTTACAACCCATGGCGATCATTGGTCCGGTTCCAAACCCAAAAGATTCAGCCCCTAAGATTGCAGCTTTAATTACATCTAGGCCAGTCTTAAGACCTCCATCCGCTTGCAATCTCACTTTATGCCTGAGGTTGCTAGCTCGAAGAGCTTGATGGGCTTCAGATAGGCCTAACTCCCATGGAGAACCAGCATGTCTAATAGATGAAAGGGGGCTGGCTCCAGTTCCACCATCATGTCCAGAAATAGTTATTAAGTCTGCGTAAGCTTTCGCAACCCCAGCTGCAATGGTTCCAACACCTGGTTCTGAAACAAGTTTGACGGATACAAGAGCTTTTGGATTAACTTGCTTTAAATCAAAAATCAACTGAGCTAAATCTTCAATGGAGTAAATATCATGATGAGGTGGAGGGGAAATTAGAGTAATCCCCGGTGTGGAATATCGCAACTTTGCAATTAAAGCATTAACCTTACCTCCAGGTAATTGGCCGCCCTCTCCTGGCTTAGCCCCTTGAGCAATTTTAATTTGCAGCACCTCTGCATTTACTAAGTATTCAGGAGTGACGCCAAACCTCCCGGAGGCAACTTGTTTAATTTTTGACATCTTACTGGTGCCATATCTTTCTTTTGCTTCGCCACCCTCGCCTGAATTAGAGCGAGCTCCCATACTGTTCATAGCCTCGGCTAATGTCTCGTGTGCATCTGGAGAAAGTGCTCCCAAACTCATGCCTGCGGAATCAAATTTTTTGAGCATCAATTTCACAGGCGCAACAGTAACTTTTTTAGGTTTCTTGGGGTACCTTAATGTCATGAGATCTCTGAGCATTGCTGGGGGACGAAGGTTTACTAAATCAGCATATTCTTTGTAGGTCTTTTCTGAGCCAGAGCTAACGGCCTCTTGGAGTTTTTTTACAACTTCAGGGTTGTAGGCATGATATTCGCCACCGTGAACAAATTTTAATAAGCCACCTAAACTAATTTCACTAACATTAGAGTGGGCATATTTCTTAAGAGATCTCATCTCAACATCTAAATCATCGAAAGTTTTGCCGCCAACTCTACTAACAGTATTGGTAAAGGATAATTTAACAACATCCTTATTAAGCCCAACAATTTCGTGTAGTTGAGACCCGCGATAACTAGAAATAGTTGAAATGCCAATTTTAGAGATTATCTTTAACAAGCCTTTATTGATGCCTTTTCTATACTTAGCGCAATTGGCTGTCGCGCTACCCTTAAGCTCATTGCGATGAGTAAGATCTAAGATAATTTGAAATGCCAGCCACGGAAAAACTGCTGTAGCTCCAAAACTTAATAAGCAAGCTATTTGATGGGTATCACGAGCTGAAGCCGAGCTGACAACTAGATTTGCATCAGATCTTAGCCCTAATTTAACAAGTTCCTGGTGAATGCAACCTACGGCAAGCAATGCGTTGATAGATAGGATGTCTCCCTTGGGCAGTATCTCGTTTAGATGAATAATTACAACACCCTTTTTAACTGCCTTAATAACTTGACTAGTTAAATTTTCCAGAGCATCTGCTAACTCCAATTTTGGTGGGTAAACTAGGTCGAAGCTTTCTACTTTAAAATAAGAATTTTTTAATAAGGAATTCAGTTTCTTGTGAGATAAAACTGGAGATGTGCTAACAATTCTTTTTGCATGCTCCGTTGTTTCTTCAAAAATATTCAATTCAGGGCCAAAGCATGTCTCAAGAGACATAACACTGGTTTCTCTTAAGGAGTCAATTGGTGGGTTTGTAACTTGTGCAAATTGTTGCCTAAAGTAATCATAAATTGACCTTGGCATTCTGCTGAGAACAGCCAACGCAGTATCATCTCCCATGGAGCCCGTTCCCTCAATTCCAGCAAGTGCGAGGGGTTTAATAATAGAAACTCTCTCTTCATTAAACAATGAAAATAACTTAGAGGCAGTGATTAAGTCTGCATGAGGCATTTTTTTAATGCTTGGGCCTTCGAAAGCATCGAGTGTAGATTCGAGATAAATGGCTGATTTTTTTAACCACTCTCGATAAGGTTTTTGCTGCTTTAACTGATTATCGATTGTATTTTGATCTAAGACCTCTCCCGTCTCAGTATTAACCGCAAAAATACCACCTGGGCTGAGACGTCCTTTTTGTAGGACTTCCTCTTCAGTAGTCGGATAAATTCCTGTTTCAGAAGCCACGCAAATCATTCCATTGTGAAGCACCTGATATCTCGCTGGTCGCAAGCCATTTCTATCGAGCACGCATATTGCCCATTGACCGTCAGACATCACTACTCCTGCCGGACCATCCCATGCCTCCATGTGCATAGAGTTATATTCATGAAATGCTCGAATTTCAGGATCCATTGTATGAATGTTCTGCCAAGCTGGAGGAAGAACCATTCTTATGGCTCTAAAAAAATTAATACCGCCTTTAATAAGTAGCTCCACCATATTATCCAAAGCGGAAGAATCTGAACCGGTTTCATTAACTAAAGATGAAAAAGTACTCATATCTGGAATTAGAGGGGTAGAAAATTTTGATGCTCTCGCTTTTACCCAATTTCTATTTCCTCGAATGGCATTAATCTCTCCATTGTGAGCAAGCAATCTAAATGGCTGTGCTAGATGCCAGCGAGGCTGAGTATTCGTTGAAAATCGCTGATGAAATAAGCAGATTTTTGCCTTAAAAGATTTTTTGCCGATATCAAGATAGAAATCACTTATCGCGTCAGGCAACA
>Ga0209384_1001054_pt1 | contig 15231 bp, 13 predicted proteins | sample CoawatmetaG05DNA_FD_187511 | JGI IMG/M metagenome (GOLD analysis project Ga0209384, IMG submission 187511) | Marine microbial communities from the West Antarctic Peninsula - Coastal water metaG058-DNA (SPAdes) (version 2) | ecosystem: Environmental > Aquatic > Marine > Coastal ... | reverse complement strand
ATTAACTTTTTGTTCTAAATCTTCTCCGCAACTTATGCATCTATAAAATGTAGAATCTATTCCAACTAATAAAGTATTTAAATTACATGCACCACACGTACCGGTGACTATTTCTGTTTTAAATTGGAGTTTGTGTTTTTTCTTTTTCATTTCTATTTAGATAGTCTATCCATATGGTAATATATACGTCCTATAACTTTGTCAAGGTCTAACAACTCTTGTTGAAACATCATTATTAAAACCTGCAGTTCTACGAGTGTAATTACAACCCACGTGCTAAGACCCATAAGAATTGTACCTAACAATCCTATCATCCATGTATTAGTTTTTCTTGACATTTCTTTTTTTCTTTGATTCAGATTCAAATATTTTATTTACCCAAGCCATATAACAATCGGCTATACTGCAACATTTATATATAAATTTGTCAATCATTATTGTGGCCCACCAAATAAGGCTAAAGTCACCATAAGAACTATTAATAGTGCTGTAAATCTATAATCCATCCTGAGACCTTCCATATTATTTATCTCCCGTTAATGTACTACGCATAATTAAAAAGTTTTTAAAATCGTTTTCCATTTGTTTTATTTTTTCTTCCATTGTTTTAAGTTTATCATTTGTAACAATTGTATTACCCTTATTGGTTTCTATATTTAATAATAAATGGCTTTGATTTTCTTGTATTCTAGCTATGTATCCAATTTGATTTTTTAAATGAGTATCGTTTATGATGGCAATTTGATCTCTGTTTTTATCAATAGTCTCTGTAAGACTTACGATATACTTAACGCCCGTAAACGTTCCAACTAAAATCGATATTATTACCGGTATCATTACAAAGTTTTTCTTTAATAATTCTGCTATTGACATGACAAACATTCCTCATATTCAATTTCTTTTTTTTCTTCATGATCACATTTTTTACAACCACATACGTCCATTAAAGGTGTATAATGATCTGCTTTTATTTTATATTCTTCACAATGACATCCGCAGCCACAAGTTTTACATTTTACAAACATTTAATTATCTCCAAAATTGCCACCATTTTTTATCGGAATCTTTTACGCAATAACAAATACGACAGCCTTTAATTCCAGGCCCATTACAATGGCATTCCATCTCACATTGTTTACAAATTTTTTCCATAATCTGATTATTTTATCAGAAAATGTCGTCCAGGAAAGTTTTTTATTATTTAATTTCGCCCCAATTGGGTCCAGATTCATAGTCTACTTTGTTAGGTACTTCTAGATCTACTGCAGTTTCCATAATATGTTTTATTTTTTCAGCCTGCTCTTCTGATTCTACAGAAAAATCTAATTCATCATGTATTTGTATATGAGCCAGTAAACCGTCTTTATACAACTCTACCATGGCTTTTTTAGTCATGTCGGCAGCACTACCTTGAATTAATTTATTTAAAGCTTTGTAAGTAAAAGCTCTTCTAGTTGGATTGTTATGCCAATAGTTTTTCTTAGGTTTACCTTCTTTATCTTTAATAATATTTTCTTCAAAATCTTTTAATACTGGACCCATATCTTGAAGTTCTTTCATACGTTCTTCATCTTCTGCAGGAACATAAGTTCCCCAATCGTCACCTCTAAGTACAGGTTCATATTTAGGGAATCTACAACGTCTACCCAATATGGTTTTAATTACACCCTTACTAGCTGCTGCATTCATTGCTTTGTTAGTAAGTTGTTTTACAAAAGGTGCATTCTCATGATATTTTTTAAATAATTCTTCAGCTTTATCTTTTGTTAAATCTAATTCATTCATAAGTTTAGCTTTACCCATACCGTAAAAAAGACCTAAGTTAATTACTTTAGCTTGTGATCTAGGTATCTCAGCCATATCTGCTACAATTTTGTGAAAGTCTGTATTAGGATCATTTTCATATGAGTCTGCAATAGTATTAACAGAAGGTAATTCAAATTGTAATGAGTAGTGTGCTACAAGTCTTGGTTCCTGTTGCGAGTAGTCAAACGTACCCCACTTGCAACCTTTGTCTGGAATAAATAAAGATCTAATTAAAGGTCCTGTTTCTGGATCCTTAGCAGGTATCTGTTGTAAATTAGGATTAGAATAAGAAAATCTTCCGGTAACTGTTCCTCCATCGTCAGATCTAATTTGATTTATATCTGCATGAATACGTCCTTTGTGTTCATGTTTAATAATAGAGTCTATAAAAGTTGTCCTAACCTTGTTTATTTTTCTAGCTTCTGCTATCATTCTAACTACAGGATGTTTATGATTTACAAGAAAATTTTTAGTAAAGGATGGTTCGCCTGATTTCTCAGTTTTGGAATACTCTAAATTTAATTTATCAAAAAGTGGTGCAATTGATCTTGCAGCCATTAGTTGAATATCTATTCCTGTTTCTATTTTTATTTGGTGGATTAAGTTTTCTTCTTTTAATGCTAATGCTGTCTTCAGTGTATGAGCTTTTTGAACGTCTACTTTTACACCGTAAAACCTCATGTCAACAAGACATGGAAACAGTTCAGTCTCAAGATCAAAAACTTTTTTAAGATCTTGCTCTTTAATTATTTCTTTTAATTTTTGCCAAAGCTCTAATGTAAGAACTGCATCTTGTTCTGCGTAAGATCCAACTTCCATAGCTGGAAGTCTCCACATATCTGCTTTAGGATCTAAGCCTCTTTCTTTAGCTGCTTTATTTAACAGAGCTTCATTCTTACCTTTACTTAAATATTTCCATGACATTGAATTTAAAGTATATGAGAATCTATTCTCATCAATCAATGATGATGCAATCATGGTATCTATTATTAAACCATTGATTTTTATACCTAAATGTCTTATCCAAGATACGTCATACATTGCATTATGAAATATTTTGGTAGCAGGAGTTTCACAAACATGTGTAAACCATTCTAAAACTTTTTTCTTTTCCATGTTAGGTCCTGCTTCATGAGCTATTGGATAATAACCTTTCCAACCTTCTACAGCTACAGCTATACCTACAACTTCACCATTACCTATGATGGCTCCTGAACCTTTACTTTTTAAATCTGGATCTCTTGTTTCTAAGTCAATAGCAATCTCTTTATGCTTTGATAGATCAGGAAATTCTGTAGGTTGTAACCACTCAGTTTGAGGTATAATCATTTTTTCTTTTTAAGGTCTTTCATTTTTAAAATTTCTAATTCACAATAATGAATTACTTTTTCTAAATCCTGTATTCCATTTTTGTTCATGTAACGACAGACATATTTAATAACACAACCTTGAAAGAAACTCAAGTCGTTGTGTGATATAAATTCATAGGGTTGAATTTTAAAATTTTTATAATGTGATCCACCGATTTGTTTATTTTGTGGAAATGTATCTTCAAACATATCTTTATGTGTCATAGCTGGTATCCTTTTCTTTTTATTTTTGCTTTTAATTTATACAGGTTATTTCTTGCTCTAGTGGTTCCTACGTACCAAACTCTATGTTCTTCATCTTGTTTGTTCTGACTCTTTTTAATTGCTTTAAGAATCTTATCTCCCATATCTAAACATAGAATTACATTATCTTCTTCTCCACCTTTTGCTGCGTGTATAGTGGACAACCATATTCTTGCAGGTTCATTTAAATTCTCTCCGTTATCTAACATATTTTTTATATACAATTTTTCTTTTTCATCAGCTAATGTAAAAGCTTCATACCAACCTGTCATATGATCCCATTGAGGATTTTCTATATATTCATTTATATCTTTTATAACTTTGTCTTCTAATATTTTTCCTTTAGTCCACAATTCATAATTCATTGCTGCTTTGTACAAAGATACTTTTAAACTTTTACCTTTGTTGGTTTCAAAAAATAAATTTTTCTTTCTAAGTTCTTCATCTACTTTCATAAGTCTAGATATCGTTCTTGATAAGATTAACCATTTTCCTTTGTTTAAATCTACTTGACCTAAATTAGCTATTTCAGACGATTCTCCGACAAAATCACGAGGATAATAGTTTTTTTGCTTCCTGATGCCCATAATTCTCTCAATAGGCTTCTGTGACTCTTCCTGGACCATTAAAGAGATCCTTTTTGAGTACATTAAAACTCTTTCTTTCGCAGGTTCTTGTATAAATCTATCTACATCTGCACCAGCCCAGGCAAAAATAGCTTGGTCATCATCACCAGCCAGGTACATATCTTCTGCTTTTGTTTTTAATACATCAAATAATTTCCATTGTAGAGGTGATAAATCTTGAGCTTCATCTATAAATACAGCTTTAAAAGTTGGAAAATCTGGATCATCTTTTTTCTTAATTGTTAAATCTACAATATCATTAAAGTCATATAGCTTTTTTTTATCTTTATAGTTTTTTAAATTATCATTAATGTATTTTAAAGTAGACCATTTAATATCTTTACCGTTGTGTTCATTTAAATCGTATTCTTCTTCTATGGTTGTGCATCTGTTAATCGATTTGTGAATTATTTGAAAATAAGGATTGTCACAAGTTAAAAAATTTACTTCATCTTTATTATATTTATCTACGTACTTAACTTTAATATTAATTTTCTTACCAAAGTTTTCATAATGAAAAGGTTGCATAATATCTTGTTCTTTTAATTTTAAAAAATGAAAACAAAATGCATGTAGTGTTTGAAAGTAAGGTAAGTTCTTGTCATCTGAAGGCATTCTTTTTTTAGCTTCTCCTGCTGCCTTTCTACTAAAAGCAAAGTATCCTATTTTATGTAAAGGTACACCTGTTCTAGCATAAGCTTTAGCTCTACTAATTAATTTATAAGTTTTACCTGTTCCTGGTGGTCCATAGTATTTATAAATCATATAATATCTTCTTCACTTTTAAACTCTACTGTCTCATGAACATCTTCATCCTTTTCAAAGAATTTCAAAGGTAGTCTCAGAGTTTTTAATGGAGGAAATATTTTACTCTTTGAATCCTTACCTGGAAATCTTTTACTGTGATCAAACTTAGCTTCCTCTTCTGGATTTTTACTTGGAAATAAATCTTTAATCATTAAAGAAGTTTTAGCTGAAGACTCTTTCCACTCATAAGTTTTAATATCATCATAGAATGAAGTGAATAAAAAGTATGCATGGTCATCATCCAGTAAAGGTCTACCACTTTGAAATGAACTGTATTGTTTTGCTGCTGGTTCATTAATGTATCTATGTAAATGATTCATCAACACATCAGATGGATTTGTACCTTCGGCTGGTTCAAGAACATCTATTTTATTTCCTTCAAATAAAGATTTTATAATTTCATGAAAGTCATTACCTTTTATTTGAGGCGGAACTACATGAGCTTGCTCCATTATTACTGCTCTTAATTCTTTTTGACTTTCTATCTTGTGAATATTTTTAGCATGTATTTGTTTAGTTTCTCCATTTTCTTTCTCTATAGTAAAATACCATTCTGGCGTTGGTTTTATATTTAATTTTTGTAAAGCTGATAACATAGGCCATCTAGGTTTATTATCAGATATAATTCCAAACTTTCTTTTTACACAAACTGATTTTACACATGCAGGTGCTATTAAAGGATCATTACAAGTATGTCCTTTGGTATCTTTACTCCAACTTTTTACCTTTGCATTAACATGAATGTCAGTCCAGTTACTATCAAACTCAAAATATTTTCTAGCAGCTTCTATAATTTTTCCTTGCCACTTATCTGGATATTTTTTTTTAGCAAAAACCATGTAGTTATATAAAAATCTATCTCTACCATCTTTCATTACTTCTTTAGTTAAAATTCCTAAACAAGGTGGGCCATCATCAAACTCTTTATCTCCCCCTGTTAATTCATCTTTAATTATTTTTTCATTAATTCCTTTTAGCTGTTCTTTAGTTTGAGCATTTGCAATCACAACTTTTATAAACATATCTAAATCCATCTCTTCACCATTTGGAAGTAATGCTCTTCTAGATTTATTATTGTAAGGTAAGTTTAAAAAGTTACCGTTTGTTTTTGCTCCATCAGCATTTTCTCCAAGTGTAGTTTGTTTTGGAAAAATTTCTGTATTGATTGGTAGCTTGAATAAGAATAAAACTTGTTCCAAAAATTCCCTTATCTCTTTTGCCTTAACGTATTCAGTGGTGAACACATATAAATGTAGTCCACCACTTTTTGACAGGACAGGAATTATTGGGAGATTTTTCTCTTCAATAATTTTTAAATAAAATTGTCTATCTATAGGATACTTATCTACATCAATAGCACCAAACCTTGCTTTACCTTCGTCAGTACAAGGTTGAATTCCAATAGATTTGTTTCCTTTTAAATGTTCTTCATAGTCTATTTGTGTAACAGGAATACCAGACCATTCATGTGGGTATCTTTTTTTACCTGTTTCTGAGTCTATATAACCTTCATTGGTTTTACATACTCCATAATTTCTTTTTAAGCCCTCAAAATATTTTATATAATCTTTCATACAATCCTGTCAAAGTTTGTTTTTTGTATTAAAAGGTGGCGTTAGTCTCCCGACGCCACCTCCACTTGCAAGTGTCCCTAAAGGGATTAGATAATATCTTTTTTAGTTTTATCAGCTTCAACCTTTTCGTACTTAGGTTGAGTAGAACCTTTAGATACTTCTCTCTGTAACTTTTGACCTGCTTGGTATAACTCAGCATCTTCAGGGCTAGACACAACATCTAACATTTTTACAAAAGAAGGCTTATACACATGCCAGTTCTTATCTCCCCAACTCTTACCTGCTGTTTTTAATTTAAACACAGCTGTAAAAGATGCAGGTTGAAACGAACCTTTAGCGTCTACCATTCTTAAATTTGAAATCATATCATTCAAATCTCTTCCTGGAGTTAAGTTAGAAGACCTCATAGGTATTACAGCAGATCTAGATCCATTTTCTAAAATAGCTATTGCATAGAAGTACATTGTCTTCTCTACATAGTTACCATTAGATAATCTATATCTACCACCTTTTTCCTCAACAGCATCTGCTGGTGGGTTAAGGTGTGTTCCTACTGGTGCTGCGGTACTATCTCCTCTTTCTTGCCATTCAGGGTACCTAGTTTGAAAGTGAGATACAACTATATCTAAACCTTTCTCACCGCTGACTAAACTACCAAAACTGGATGCATAAATCATTCCAGGTTGAGCGCCTTCAACGTACTTTGCACTTCTTGAATTGCATTCTGGAGATAATTGATGAAGGATTTTCAAGATAGGTGTTGACCTATCACTTGATTGCATCTCTTCAGTCCCTTTACCAGAGTCTGCTCTTAGGTTGATTGTTGATAATGCTCCTGCATCATCTTTCTTGACCATTGTACTTTGTGTACTCATATATATCCTATTGGGTTATCGTTTATTATTACTTACTTTTTATCTTAGTTTGATTTCCATCAAACGTCCAAAATAGATCAGCAGGAATTTCTTTACCTTTAGTATGAACTTCCTCCATCACTACTCTTAAAGTGGACGGGTGAACCTTCTCTTCTTGAGTAGGTTCATAGCCCTGTCCCTTTGCAAGGGTAGCATATTCTGCAGCCTTGGTTTCCTCGTCACGACCAAATGATACTGTAATATTATTTTTTATAATATCACCTAAGCCGTTATCTCGAAGCCATTGTACGCACTCACCTTTTCTATCAGCTTTCATGGTGGTGCTGAAAACTTTTTTTACAGACAGTTCAGAACCATCTTGTAACTTTAAACTTTTTAGATTCATCTCTTCCATTAGTTTTGGAATAACGACTGTACTAAAATGTTTCTCGTCTTCTTTTAAATCTTTAATTCTATCTTCGTTGGATTTTATCTGTCGTTGAATAGATACTAATTTTTCAACCTCTTCAGATAGTTTTTTTGGATCTATTATATTGCTTTGATCAGGAGCATCTTGTCTTAAGTTAATTGACATATTATTTATTCCTCTCTTTCATACCTAGATATATAGGATACTTATAAATTTTGTCAACCCTAGTTTTGAAAAATATTTATTTCGATCGGATAATATGTTTTTTCTTGTCTGTCCCATTTAAGAAGTTTGTATTTTCCATTAGTTATATCTGAAACAACAGAACATACGACACCAATAACTGCAGGATCACCAGATAATAATAAATAATCTTCAACCTTATAGTCTTTTAGAAGAGTTCTAAGTTTCAAAATTAATGGACCTGGAGATAGTATAATTTGAGAGTACATAGGCAGTAGCGTCACTATGTCGCCATACTTAGAAGCCCCTAATACATTGTATTTAGGCTGTCCTGTGTCTCTATCTACAGGAATATCCTGTGTTAAATATACTTTGCTCATTGACTTTTTATTTTAACCACATATATATCATGTATAGAAAGAAAAGCAAATTATGAACTATAAATTTAAAACAAAGCCTTTTGAGCATCAGCTTAAAGCACTGGAAGAATCTTGGGACAAAGAAAACTTTGCCTATTTTATGGAGATGGGAACAGGTAAATCTAAAGTGTTATTAGATAATGCCGCTATTCTGTATGACAGAGGTGACATAAATGGTCTACTATTAATAGCACCTAAAGGTGTATATAAAAATTGGTATGACTCAGAAATTCCTATTCACTTACCAGATCATATAGAAAAAAAAGTAGTTCTTTGGAAGACTACAGATAAAACAATTAAACAAAAAAAGATTTTAAATACTTTGTTTGAAACTGGAACTGACTTTCATATTTTAATTATGAATGTAGAAACATTTTCTACAGGTGATGGTGCAGCATTTGCAGCTAAATTTTTATCTTGTCACAAAGCAATGATTGCAATTGATGAGTCTACAACTATTAAAACTCCAACATCAAATAGAACTAAAAATATTTTAGCTTTAAGAGGTGAGGCAAAGTATAGAAGAATTTTAACTGGATCTCCGGTTACTAAATCTCCATTAGATTTATTTAGTCAATGTGCCTTTCTTGATCCATGGCTCCTGGGGCATGATTCTTACTACACGTTTCGATCTAGATATGCCAACATGAGGAAGATAGAAGTTAATGGTAGAAGAATAGAAATTGTTACAGGCTACGTGAACCTGGGTGAACTGTCTGATAAAATAAAACCTTTCTCTAACAGAATATTAAAAGAAGATTGTTTAGATCTTCCAGAAAAAACTTTTGTTAAACATTATGTTGAGTTAACTAAAGAACAAAAAACTGTTTACCAACAGATGAAGAAAGAAGCAGTAGCTTTTTTAGAAGGTAAAATGCAATCTACAGCAACCGTTATGACTCAGTTGATGAGATTACATCAAATTACTTGTGGTCATTTTACTTCTGATGATGGTGTCATTAAAGATTTACCTTGTAGTAGGTTAAATGAATTGATGAGTATCTTAGAAAAAATAGAAGGTAAAACTATTATCTGGTCTCATTACACACATGATGTAAAAAGAATAATTAAAGAGATAAAAAAAGTATATGGTGATGACTCTGTAGTAGATTATTATGGTGCAACAGACACAGATTCAAGGTCAGCTAATATAAAGAAATTTCAAACAGATGACAACTGTAGATTTTTTGTAGGAACTACACATACCGGCGGATATGGTATCACATTAACTGCAGGAAGTAACATGGTTTATTTTTCTAATGGTTATGATCTTGAGAAACGTCAACAGTCAGAAGCTAGAATTGATCGTATAGGTCAAACTAAAAAGATGACTTATATTGATATCATGGCTCAGGATACTATTGATGAAAGAATTGTTAAAGCTTTACGTAATAAAGTTAATATTGCTAATGCAATTATGGATGAAGATTTTAAAGAATGGATCTAAAGTTCTAAAAGCATTACTATAATTCCACCCATGCCAGTTAATAATAAACCAACACAACTTAGTAATATTTTTTCTATTCTATTTATTTGATGTTCTAATTTAAAAATTTTTGCATGAGTTTGTTTTTGCATAATACGACATAATTTTTCGTGTGAGTGAATTTTTTCTAAAGCTAAATTTTTTACCATTGGAATGTAACCCCCGCTACATTCAAACCCCGATAAGACCAGCCTATCAAACCTCCCAAATAATCCATTATGCTAAACCTCTTTGTCTTAACCTAATCATTTTTTCTTCTTGAGAAAGTAATGCATTTTCTGTATTGGTTAATCCTTCATTCAAAGGATCTGTTGCCTGAGCCTTGACACTTGCCTGTATAACATTTTGGTTAGGCATTGGGGTATTTGGTAAAGGTGGTGTCTGTAATTTTTGTTGTGTAATATAATTATTAATATCAATTTGATCATCAAACTCTTCATCTAAATCTAAATTTTTCATGTCTCTATCTACTTCAGACAAGACAGAAGTTATATCTTTCATGGATTCTGTAAACATAGTAGATTCTACATGTCCACCTACAGCAAAGTCTGCTCTAAATTTTTCATCAAAACCTAAAGCTTTAAGGTCATTTTTAATACTTTTTAAATCTCCTTTAGCTGCTAAATAAGCGTTGTCTTCACCTAAGTTTAAAGCTATTTCTTTAAATTTTTTAATAATATCTTTAGAAGGATAATAAGCCTCAAATTTTCCTTTGTTTAATTGATTAAATGTTTTACCACTTAATTGTCTTTGTTCAAAAACTTCTCTTAATTGATTTTTAGTATTACCTAATTCTTGTGCAGCTTGTAAATCTTTAAACATTTCTCTTTGAACTTCAAATCTAGCTTTATTAGATTTAAGATATCTACTAATAACATCATTTTCATCAACAGAACCACCTTTTAATAAACCAAAAAATCCTCCAGTAAATTCTCTTCTAGCATTTCTTATTCCTGTTTGGTAACCTGCAATTTTAAAAGTCATTGCATTAAGTGGATCTACTTTAATAGGTCTAAAACCCATTAGCCCCGCTAACTCTGGTCCTATTTCTAATTCATTTCCTCTTTTATCTGTAATACCAAAAGAAGCTTGACCTATTCTTTGAAATTGTTTGTAAGAAGGTGCTAAAGCACTTCCTAAATGCATAAATTGGATAGCAAGTTTATCTCCTATAGATGTTTGTTCTGTATATAGTTGTCTTCCCTCAGAAGTTCTTCCACCTCTTATAGTTAAATCTGCCATAGCTTCTGTCCAAATAGATTCTGATATAAATGGATTCATAATTTCTCCACTTGCTTCACCAACTCCTGCAGCAAACCCTGATAATAATGTATCTCCGTTTTCTTGACCTTCTTGAATATTGCTCATTAAAGTTCTAAAAGGTCTGGCCATTAAATCATAAGCATTACTTTTACTAAAATCTATATACCTTAATTCACCATCATCATCTCTGATTGGAACCAATGTAGAATTTTTTGACCAGTCAGGAACAAATCTTCTCATAGCTTGAATTTCATCTTCAGTTACATCATATAAAGCTTTGGCTCCTTCTGTAACTGCAACAGGAACAGCAGTTAAAGTAGTAGCCATCCCCACTATTCTTTTCATTCCAGTGCTATAGGTGCCTCTTTCAATAGCATCATTTGCAACATATTTATTTAATTTTGTATCAAAAACTGTAGGCAACATATTACTCCCTTTAGTGGGATTAGAGTGCGCCATTTCTTTAACACCTTGTCTAGCGATGTTGGTAGAAGTTCTTATAATTTCAGATGGAAAAGACATAAAATTACCAATAGGTAATAGTCTTGCAGTCTTAACTGCTTGTCCAACATAAGCATAATTAGGTACGGTATTTTTAACAATTTCTGCCGCTTGTTGTTTTAATGCCCAATGAGATTCGTTTCTTACTCCCTTTACATCTTTTAAACTGTTTTCAAATTCTTCAAAATTTTTCCAAGGAACTTTTTTACCCTTTACTATTCGCCCTTGTTTATATTTTGCTTTTGTTATTCTATCTAACTCTACGACAAAATTAGTAATTTTAAAAGTGTCATCTTCTGCCATGTATTTCCCTTGAAAAAATTCACCTACTTTTTTAAATTTTTTAAACATTCGACCTAAAGCATAATCATTATTCAAAAAACCTTTTCCTCCTGAAGAATCTCTAATCAAAGAAGTCATGTCTCCTAATTGAACTTGTGAATTTGTAATACCTAATTCCAACATATCTCTGTATGCTTTTTGATTAGCTGCAGTTCCTCCTTCTACTCCACCTAATTTTAATAACCCTGACTCACCTATTCCTCTTTTAAAAGCTCTAGCAAATGTTTTTGGATTTTCTAACATAAAAGGTATAACACCATTAGCTGCACTAAAAGCTCCAGCACTCATAAAATTTCTTATGTGGGTAGGTATTGAAAAAATAGTTTTTGCCATTTGAGAAACACCTTTTGGAAACATTAATAAATTTCTATAAAACCAACTAACTCCTGCTTCAGCGCCACTCATTTCTTTATTACCTCTTACAAATCCTTGAAGAGATCCTGGAACATCATTAGCAACTTTTATAGCTTCACCTATTTCTCTAGTAGTCCATTTAGCATTTAAAGGGTTTACAATATTCTTGGTAGCATCAATTTTTCCTAAAACATCACTCATTGCAACTATTTTTATTCCAGTTTCTTTAGAGTTAACCGCTGCTATAGCATCCGCTTCACTTTTCCAAAAAAAACCTCTACCTCCTCTTTTTTGTACTTCATCATTTTTAAGAAGGACTCCAGTCATGTATTCAGTAGTTCTAGCTATGTTTGAAAGATTAGTGATGCCTGTAAATAATGTAAATCTAGGATCTTCTACTTTTCCAAATAATTGTTTAAGAGCTTCTTTTTCACTAGGAGTTCCTTTAGATGTAGATTTTAAACCTATTTTAAAAATTTGATTAGAGCCTCCTTTCTCCATGGATTTAGCTACATAACTAAAATCTTGAAGATCTTTTGGAGATTTTATTTTCTCAGCTTGTTTTAAAATATCATCAATAATTGATCTGGCTTCTGCTGAAGTTCTTTTGCCATTTTTCATAAATACGTTTTCAGCATTTTTATATGCTTCATCCGTAGGTTTATATTTTCTAAAAGCATTAAAAATATTACTTCTATGTTCAAAAATTTCATAAGTATGGGCTACATATTTATCTAATCTTGATTTCATTAAATCTTTTAATTCATCAGAAGCACCTTTTCCTACTGTAGCATTTTTATTTAAAATAGTTAAAAGAGTATTAAATTCTACTCTACCTTCAGCAAGTGTGGTTAATAATAAATCTGCTTTTTTTTTTGAAACATTTTTTTTATCTAATTTGGATAGTAAATTACTTAATGCTTTTTGATCAATGGGTTTTGATACATCCCCACTTACCAATAATTTATTTAATTCTTTACTAAAAGATAATTTATCTAGACCTTTACTTTTAATTGTTTTATCTGCCATTTCCTGCACAGTAGGAAATAAAGAATCAGTTAATTTAGTTAAATTAGATACAATTTCTTTAGCTCTATAAGTATCTTTAACTTTTAAACCTTGTTTCTCCATTTCTTTTACAAATACTTCTGCAGGTAAATCTCCTCTAGGACTAAATGGAGCTCTGATATATTTATTTATCCATCGCTCAAATGCACGATTGCTGTAAGCTAAATCAGTTCCTCTATTTGCTAAAAGTTTACCTGTTTTACCTATGCCATAAGCAAACGGTGTTGCAAATATAGATTCACCCCCAAATTTAAACCTATTCATTAATTTTCTAGCGGCATCATCACTTCCACTTAAAGATGTATCTCTATTTAATTCAGTAGGTCCTTCAAACATATCTCCAAAAGTACCTATGTTTTCATTGTCCACAACAAGAGTTTCCCCTGCAGCTCCTCCTAAAATAGCTGCTGAAAATCTAGGAGCTTTAAGTCCTTTATTTAATTTATTAACTTTAGTTAAGGCTTCAGATAAACTTTCTCTATTATAATTTTTAGAAATTTTGACTTTTTTAGAAGTTCCTTTTGTTAAAGGATTATCAGCTTTATAAAATTTACTACCTTTTCCAAAATCTGCATAAGCTTTACCACGTTTTGCTTTTAAAGCTTTAAGAGTCATTTTTCTTGCAGCTGTACTAGCAACTTTAAAACCTATTCCTCCAGGGACGGCTATTTGCATTATAGCTTCAGTTAGTTTACCTATAGTATTTTCTTCAGCTATTTCTTCAAAGGGATTTATTTTATCAAAAAATTGTTCTACATCTGCTGCAGTATCTGAATCCGCACCAAGATCTACTAACTCTGCTCCTAAAGATACAATTCCTTCAGGTATTTTAATTAAACCTGATACAAGTCCGGCACCAAAAGATTTATACCAACTCGTCTCATTATCTTGTTCTGCTGAGTTTAAAGAAGCATTGTATTCAGCCATTTAAAATCCTATCTTTTTCTAATATTTGTAGTGTCTATTTTAGACATATCTACTGGGGTCGTTATAACATCTTTTATTTTTTGAGTAGTGTCTTCTGTGTTTTTAAGCATATCTTCGTAAGAAGTAGGTACTGGTTTTTCACCAGTTATTGTTTCATACATAGTTTTATCTTCTACAACTTCAGGAGTTTCTGTAATTTTTTTTGAACTAGAAACTTCTCCATCAAGAGATATTTCTACTAAATCATATTCACCTTCAACTAATTGAACTTGAAGCGCTCTACCCTCATCAGTGTAAGGATCCCAAAAAACTTTTCCATTATTACCTTTACCAGCTTGTTTTTTAGCAAAAGCCTTAGCTTTTTTTCCTGAAGTTTGATTTTCTTCTAAATAACTTCCTACTTTATAATTTTTTAATGCTGGAGAACTACTTAGTTTATATGTCCAATTAGCCATGTTTGTAGCTTGCTTTAAAGATAAATCCGAGTCTCCCTCCATTATTTTAACTACAGCACCTTTAATTGAATTGCTTAAGTAATCAGCATTATCTAATTCTCTTTCAGCTTTATTAATTGATTTTTGTGATTCTTCTTGTTGTTTAATTAATGCAACTTCATTCTCAAAACCTAATTTTTTCATTTGAAGATCCCAAGCTTTTTTATTTGCCTCACTGGCTTTACTACGTATAGCAGCTTGTTCTGTTATCCAATCTTCTCTAGTTAATGTTTGTTTTCTCTTCACAGCTTCTTTAGCCCATTGTACGCCTGTTACTTTTTCAGTGTACATTTTTTCATTTATATCCTTAGCATAGGCATATTGTTTATCACTTAAACTTACCCCATAATTATATTTTCTACCTTCTATTTTTTCTGCATTGGCTAAAGACATTTCAGATGCTTTTAAACCTATATTTCTTAAATACTCAGCTTTTTTATCTGCAGATTCTATTAATGCTTTATTAGGTTCTTTTAATTTTGAT
>Ga0209384_1001043_pt1 | contig 15341 bp, 10 predicted proteins | sample CoawatmetaG05DNA_FD_187511 | JGI IMG/M metagenome (GOLD analysis project Ga0209384, IMG submission 187511) | Marine microbial communities from the West Antarctic Peninsula - Coastal water metaG058-DNA (SPAdes) (version 2) | ecosystem: Environmental > Aquatic > Marine > Coastal ... | reverse complement strand
TATTTGTTAAAATTTTGAATTTGTATACTCAAACCAATCAAAGTTCGCTTTTTTAGTGCTTTTTTTACCGTTACTAGTTGCATACATACCTATTCCAGGACCATTAAACATTAATCCATTTTCATCAGCTATGGTGGTTAAGGATTGATTAGAACCAATTGGGTTCATAGCATCGAGAGTTTCACCATAATAAAACTGAACATTTAAATCAGTACCTACAGCTCTAAGATAAACCTTCGATTTATTACATGGAATTCTTGCTATTTCTGTTTTTACGCCTTTGTCTTTTTGTATTAAAATTAATTCATCTTTTTCTTTTAATAAAAGGTAGTTGTTGTTGTTGTTGTTGTTGTTGTTGTTGTTGTTGTTGTTGTTGTTTGTTCTATAAATTGTTAATCCTGCTTGCTCATTTTTCTTAGAAGAATCAAAGGAGAGTTTTGTTGTAGCCTTAAATTTATGATGTTTAATTCTTTGGAGAATTAAAGATGAATTAACAAGACTATCCCAGGTTTCTGGTCGAAGTTGAATTGCTAACTGCTCATCTTTAATGTCATAAAATTTCTTTTTAGGAATACGAATAAAGCACCATTTTAGGTTTAAAACATCGTCTTTAAACTCATCTTTTTCAGATTCTTTTTCAAAAGGTGTCCAAGGTAAATCTGGTCGTTTTTGCTCCGTCAGTATTTTGCCTTTTCCATCATTAAAGATTGGTGTTTTACCCTCAAATTCTACCTTCGCTAAAAATGTTTCTCTACCTAAGGTTGTATGCCCGTGTAAGCTTCTTTTTGCGAGTGCTACTGCCCACCATTCTCCATTTTGTGTTTCAACAATATCACCATGGCCAACGGCTTGAATTGGAGCTTTTTTACCAAGGTGCCTGTGTGTTATTACTGGATTTATCAAGTCAGAAATATAAGGCCCGCGTAATGAATCACTATGGTGTACAGTGATTGAATGATGAGTACTTGTTCCACCTTCGGAAATTAGTAACATATACTTATCTTTTATTTTATAGACATGTGGTCCTTCTGCCCATACAGCATTATTAGCATGACCGTTACTCAATACTGTTCGTTCACCAACTAATTTTTGTTGTTTCAAATCTAATTCTTGCAAATAAATTTGGCATTGTGAAGGCCATTCTTGTTCCGAAGTTAAATTTTGTCCGATATAATAACATTTACCTTGGTCCCACATTAAGGAAGGATCTATTCCTGGAGCATCTTTTAGCCAAATGGGATCAGACCATGGGCCTGCAGGGTTTTTTGCTGTGATGTAGAAATTACCTTCGCAATTGACACAAGTTGTTATTAAGTAAAATAAACCTTCGTTATAGCGAATTGTTAACGCATATATGCCTTTGTTATGTGCAAGTCCATCAAAATTAACTTGATTTTCGCGATGAATACCATGCCCAATTAGTTTCCAGTTTACCAAATCTTTACTATGGTAAATGGGAATGCCTGGATACCATATGAAAGTTGAATTTACAAGATAATAATCATCTTCAACCCGAATTATAGACGGGTCAGGATGATATCCAGATAAAATGGGGTTTTTAAATGTTGTTGGTGTGTTTTGCGCATTCATATGTATTGCTAAGCAGATAGCCAGAAAGGCAAAAACAACCCTAATTTTGATATGTTTAATATTGAAATTCATAAGGATTAAAAATATTATTTTCTTATTTAACTTTAATTTAAAATATTGTTTTATCCTGTTTTTAAATAGTCTAATACTTGTTGACTCACTTTTTCTCCTGTAAAACCAAATTGATCATCTAGTATTGTTGCAGGTGCTGAATATCCAAAATGATCCAAACCAAATACTTTTCCTGCATCACCAACTAAACCTTCTAAATTTACTGGCAAACCTGCTGTTAAACCAAATAATGGTTTGTTTTTAGGGATGACACTTTGTTGATATTCTTTGGATTGTAATCTGAATACTCCTTCAGAAATTACAGAAGCAATATTTACTTTTAATCCATTTTCTTTTTCTAATATTGCTGCTGCAGCGACTAAGGTTGCCACTTCAGAACCGTTTGCAATTAAAACGACATCAGGGTTTGTTACTTCTTTTACCAAGTATCCACCTTTTTCTGCTGCTAATGCTTCATTATATCTTGATGATTTTATAGGGAGTAAATCTTTAATACCTTGTCTTGATAAAATTAAACCTGTTGGTGAATTTTTATTTTCTAAAGCCATTTTCCAAGCGACGCTTGTTTCTGCAGAATCTGCAGGACGTAAAGCTAAGAAACTAGGGTTTCCACTATGATTTTTTAATTTTTCTAACAAACGAATTTGCGCTTCTTGTTCTACAGGTTGATGTGTTGGTCCATCTTCACCCACTCTAAAAGCATCATGAGTCCACACATATTTTACACCTAATTCTTGAATTCCGCTTAAACGAATAGCAGGTTTCATATAATCTGAAAAGACAAAGAAAGTTGCTACTACAGGAATAATTCCACCATGTAAAGCAATACCATTTGCGATACAAGACATTGTTAATTCTGCAACTCCAGCTTGTAAAAAAGAACCACTAAAATCACCTTTTTTAAGTGCGTGTGTTTTCTTTAAGAAACCATCCGTTTTATCAGAATTCGATAAATCTGCAGAAGAAACAATCATGTTTTCTACATTTTCAGCTAAATACCCTAAAATTCCAGAAGATGCTGCTCTTGTTGCTAAGCCTGGTTTGTGTGCAATCGATTCAAAATCTAGTTCTGGTAATTCTCCTGATAAGAAGAAATCTAATTTAGTAGCTAATTCAGTATTTGAATTTCTCCAAATATTAATTTCTGCTTTCTTTTCAGCAGCTTTTGCTATTTTTTCTTTTAATAAATTTTGATAAAATGCGCTAACATCTTCATAAATATCAAAAGGATTTTCAGGACTCGCACCTAAATTTAATAATGTTTTTGTGTAATCTGCGCCAGATGCACCAATTGGCTGACCGTGTAATTCACATTCGCCTTCAAAAGTTTTATCATCCGCAGTGACACAACCTTTACCCATGATGGTTTTACCAATAATTAAAGTTGGTTTTTCAGTTTCATTATTAGCATCTGTTAATGCTTTTCTAATTTCTGCGTGATTATGACCATCAATCGTAACTACATTCCAACCCCAAGATTTATACTTCATTTCAGTATCTTCTGAAGTTACCTCATCTGTTGGTGTTGATAATTGAATATCATTAGAATCGTAAAACATAATAAAATTGCTCAAGCCTAAATGACCTGCAATTCTACCTGCTCCTTGTGAAATTTCTTCTTGAACACCACCATCAGAAATAAAACCATAGACTTTATGATCCATCCAATTACCAAAACGTGCTTCTAAAAACTTGGCTGCAATTGCTGCACCAACACCCATTGTGTGGCCTTGTCCTAATGGTCCAGATGTGTTTTCAATTCCTCTTGCAACATCCACTTCTGGATGACCAGGAGTTATAGAGCCCCATTGTCTAAAGTTGGCAACATCTTCTTTTTTATAGTTTCCTAAAAGATAATATTGCGCATACATTAAGGTTGATAAATGCCCTGCATCCATAAAGAAACGATCTCTAAATGCCCATTTCATGTCTGAAGGATCAAAATTAAAGAATTCTGAATATAAGATGTGCATAAAATCTGCACCTCCCATTGGGCCTCCTGGATGTCCAGAATTTGCTTTTTCTACCATTGCAACCGCAAGCGCTCTAATATTATCTGCTGATTGTTGATCTATTTTCTTGTTCATTTTTTCTGTTTATTTATAAATGAATCCAATTAAAAAACGATGTCATCAATTGGGTTTACTATTACTTTTAAATTGTTTTACTTTTCTCCCAAAGACCTTCTATTGTCATTAAGAACAGCAACTCATTGATAACTAGCTGAAAATAAAATATGTAGATAGTACAACTACACATATTACAGCACCTACAACTTTTACGTATTTCCATGGCGTTACATCCACTTGTTCTGTGTATTCTTGTATATAATCAGTTTCTCGTGGTTTTAGCTTTCCAATAACTAGCATCAGTAGTATCGTTAAAGTAAACGCTATGAATTGCACATGTAAAAAATGTGGTAATTCCATTTCGAATCCTTTCGATAGAATAATATAGGTTACATAAAATGTAAAAGAGAATATAATACCCGCTTTTGCTGCAATTGCAGGGACTCTTTTTGTTAAGAATCCAACAATAATAACAGTTAAAATTGGCACACTATAGGCTCCATTTACGGTTTGCAAATAACCAAAAAGTCCATCTGAAGCATAATATAAAAAGGGTGCTACAAACATAGAAAATATTGCTAAAAAAATTCCAAAACGTTTACCTACTGTAACGACTTTCTTTTCTTCGGCTTCCTTATTTATATATTGTTTGTAAATGTCAATACCAAATAAAGTTACGCAACTATTTAAGGCTGAGTTAAAAGAGCTTAAAATAGCACCAAACATCACTGCTGCAAAGAAACCAATTAATGGTTTAGGTAATACTTCTGCAACCAATCTTGGGTACGCAATATCATTATTTATCAAGACTTCTCCTCCCCATTTATGATAAGCAATAATACCTGGAAGTACCACAATTATAGGTCCTAATATTTTAATAAAAGCAGCCAATGTTAATCCTTTTTGTCCTTCTGCTAAATTTTTAGCTCCTAAAGCACGTTGAATAATCTGTTGATTGGTTCCCCAATAAAATAATTGAACCAGCATCATTCCTGTGAAAATTGTTGCAAAAGGTATGGAAGAATCTGCACCTCCAATTGCATTTAATTTTTCAGGATGTTCACTTGTTAGTTTTGCTAAACCACCAAAGAAACTATTATCATCACTAATCGATATTAAACCGAAAAAGGGAATTAATAATCCTCCTGCTAGTAAACCAACAGCATTTATGGTATCTGATACTGCGACTGCTTTTAATCCTCCAAAAATGGCGTAAATAGACCCAATAACACCAATACTTATGACACAAATCCATATAGATTGCCATTCTGTTACTCCTAATAATTCAGGAAGATTAAACATTCCACTAATACCTAGAGATCCAGAGTATAAAACGATTGGTAACAAAACAATAGCATATCCAGATAAAAATAAACCAGAGGTCATCGCTTTTGTGGTTACATCAAAACGACGTTCTAAATAGGTTGGAATGGTTGAAATACCACCTTTTAAATAGCGTGGTAATAAAAACACTGCAGTAATTACCATAGCAATTGCAGCCAAAGTTTCCCATGCCATTACCAATATACCATCAGCATAAGCACTACCATTAAGTCCTACAATTTGCTCGGTAGATAAATTTGTTAATAACAATGAACCAGCAATAACGGTTGCAGTTAAACTTCGTCCTCCTAAAAAATACCCGTCTGAAGTATTCTCGTTCGTTTTTCTTGTTGCTAAATAAGAAATAATAGCAACAAGTAATGTAAAACCTATAAATGAAATGATTCCCAACATATTTTGTTTAGCTTTTTAATTGTTATTTTAAAAAATCCTCAAAACTTAAAATTAAACTTTGGGAATTCTATTATATATATTGATTAATAATATTTTCGAACAATTCTTGCTTGCCACTTTGCAAAGTTAATTCGCCATTTTCTTGAGCTATTTTATATAAGTCATTCATGCTTAATTTTCCGTTTTCAAAATCTTTTCCGCTACCAGCATCAAAAGAACTATATCTTTTTTCTCTAAGTTCTTCATAAGGAGAAGACTTCATGATTTTATCTGCAATTAGTAAAGCGCGTGCAAAGGTATCAGCACCTCCAATATGTGCATGAAAAACATCTTCCATATCTGTTGAGTTTCTTCTGATTTTAGCATCAAAATTAACACCGCCACCTTGTAAACCACCAGCTTTTAAGAAGACTAACATAGCTTCTGTTGTTTCTTGAATGTTATTAGGAAATTGATCTGTATCCCATCCGTTTTGATAATCACCTCTATTAGCATCCAAGCTACCTAGCATGCCCGCTTTTGCTGCTGTTTCAATTTCATGTTGAAAAGTATGTTGCGCTAAAGTGGCGTGATTTACTTCAATATTCATTTTGAAATCTTTGTCTAGACCATACTCTTTTAAGAAACCAATAGCTGTTGCTGAATCAAAATCATATTGATGTTTCATTGGCTCCATTGGTTTAGGTTCTATAAAGAAAGTTCCTTTAAAACCTTGTGCTCTAGCATAATCTCTTGCCATGGTTAAAAACTGTCCCATATGGTCAAGTTCACGTCCCATATCTGTGTTTAACAAAGACATGTAACCTTCTCTTCCTCCCCAAAAAACATAGTTTTCACCACCTAATTTAATTGTTGCATCTATTGCTAATTTTACTTGTCCGCCTGCTCTCGCTAATACCTCAAAATCTGGATTGGTAGAAGCACCATTCATGTAGCGTGGGTTAGAAAAACAGTTGGCTGTTCCCCATAATAATTTAACACCACTTTCTGCTTGTTTACCTTTTATATAATCTGTAATTGTAGCTAATCTTTGTTCTGATTCTGCAAAAGTTGCGCCTTCTTGAATTAAATCGAAATCATGAAAACAGAAATAATCAAATCCCATTTTGTTGATAAATTCAAAAGCTGCATCTGCTTTATCTTTAGCTGCTTGAATTGGGTCTGTTGATTGATCCCAAGCAAAATTTTGAGTTCCTGGACCAAATGGATCTCCACCTTGTCCACAGAAAGTATGCCAATATGCAATAGCAAATTTAAAATGCTCACGCATTGTTTTTCCTGCTACTACTTGGTCTGGATTGTAGTATTTGAATGCTAACGGATTGTCTGATTCCTTTCCTTCAAATTGAATTTTATTGATTCCTTTAAAAAATTCTTTGTTTGCCATTGTTCTTAGTTTTTAGCCTTTAGCTTATAGCTTTTGGCGGTTTGTGTTTGTTTTTTTGCTAAAGGCAAATTGCCAAAAGCTTTTTTATTATTTATTTAAAATAAGCTCTAATTCTTTTTTCCAATTTTTATATGCTTCTAAATATGGTTGTTTGTCTTTAAAAGGCATAAAAGTCATTACGTGATCATTATCAATAATTGCTTTTCCAAAAGTTTCAAAATCGCCTTTATGTAAATTTGCAGCTCTTGCTGCACCTATAGCTCCGGTTGTATTGTATATTTCTATTTCTTGTTCTATTAGTGTTGCTGCCGTATTTGCAAAAATTTCTGATCGGAATAAATTATCGTTTCCTGCTCTAATTACTTTCGGTTTGATACCATCTGACTTTAAAATCTCTATTCCATAGACAAAAGAAAAAGCAATTCCTTCTAAGGCAGCTCTACACATGTGTCCTTTATGGTGATTATTTAAGTTCATATTTACAATACGAGTACCAATTTCTTTGTTGTTTAGCATACGTTCTGCCCCGTTTCCAAAAGGAATTAAACAAACACCATCTGAACCTACAGGGATTTCGGAAGCCAAATTATTCATGTCTTCATAAGAACTTACTGCTAAGTTATTAAGTAACCAACGATATTGAATTCCTGCGCCATTTATGCACAATAACTTTCCTATTCTTGCAGCTGCTCCTTTTTTATAATTTACATGGGCAAAGTTGTTTACACGAGCACTTTCTTTTGCTGATAAACTATCTGTAACGGCATATACAACACCTGATGTTCCTCCTGTTGCCGCAACTTCACCTGGGTTAAATACATTTAAAGACAACGCGTTATTTGGTTGGTCTCCTGCTCTGTAATAGATAGGTGTTCCTGCAGCAATTCCGCTTTCTTCTTCTCCTTTTTGATCAATCAAAGATTGAATTCCAAAAGTGTCTACAATATCTGGGACTAATGACTTGTCAATTCCATAATATTCTAGAAGAAAATCTGCTACACTATCATTTTTAAAATCCCAAAAAATCCCTTCTGATAATCCTGAAATAGTGGTATTTATTTTGTTTGAAAATTTATAGGCCACATAATCTCCTGGCAACATAAATTTATAAATCTGATTATAAATAATTGGTTCGTTTTCTTTGACCCATTTTAATTTTGAAGCGGTAAAATTTGCGGGTGAGTTTAATAATTGAGAAGCACATTTTTCTTCGCCAATTTCTGCAAAAGCTTTATTACCTGTTTCTACAGCTCTACTATCGCACCAAATAATACTTTTACGAAGTGGATTTCCTTTTTTATCAACCAACACCAAACCGTGCATTTGATACGAAATACCAATCCCCTTTATTTGAGTTCTAGATACGTTATGTTGTTTTTTTAATTGTGTTATGGCATTACATATATGTTGCCACCAATCGTTTGGCTTTTGTTCTGCCCATCCATTTTTTTGTGCAAACATGCCCATTTCTTCTTTGGGCTCTTGTACAACGCCTAAGCTTTTACCAGATTCTATTTCTACTAATGCAGCTTTAATTGAAGAACTGCCGATGTCTAATCCTAAATAGTAATTCATTATAATGATTTTCTTAATATTAATTTTGTTGGAACATAATACTGTAATGGCTTGTCTTGTGTAATAAAATCTGCAGCTTTTGTTCCTAATTCTTTAAAGTCTGTTGAGATGACTGAAATGCCTTTATATATAAATTTTTTCATAGGGGTTTCGTTGTAAGATAAAAAGCCTACATCAGTTCCTGGTTCAAAATTTTCGATTCTGCATTGTTCTAAAAATAAACCTAACATTCTATCACTTGTACTTATATAAGCTACTTCTTTTTCTATAAGAAATGTTTCTTGATTTGTTATTATTTCATAATTAAAATGAAATAATTCACAATATTTTTCAAAATAGGTAATCGTTTCTTTAGAATGGTTTGTGAAATTAGGATATAGAAAAACAATTTTCTTGTATTTTCTAAAGACAGCTATAGCGCCTTTTAAAGCTTCAATAAAAGCTTTTCCAAAATCTTGAAACACATAGTTGTTTTCGGGATTTGAATGTATACTCCAGTCTATAAGTAATAGCTTGTCATTGTCAATATCAGATAATACCGAAGGCACATCATCATGATCAAAAGTCATAACAATATATTTGTAATACTTGCCTTTACTGTTATTTAAAATAGTTTTAAAATTATCAATATTATAATGATGAAATTGAACATCGGTAATAAAATTATGGGGTAAATTATTTACAAAAGAATGATACAGAACTTCTTTATACGCCTTAAAAGTATCTAATACCAATAGCACCTTTTTAGTGTCATTTGCAACATAATATCCTTTATTAGGAACAGATTCTATAGCCCCATTGTCTTTTAAAATTGAATATGCTTTAAAAACCGTGTCTCTTGATAGTTGATTTGCTTTACATATTTTATTTACAGAAGGTAAGACAGCTCCTTTTTTTAATATATTTTTACTAATAGCATCATTAATGGCATTCACTAATTGCTGATATTTTGGAATATCACTTTGGTGATTAATGGTTAAGGAAATGTTATTTTTATCCATGCTGTTCTGTTCCGGTATGCAAACTTATAAATAAGATAAAAGCGAGTGCTATTAAAATTGAAGCAAACCATATTAAAATTGAAGCATTATAGAATTTAGCTAGCTACAAGGCGTGATTCTCGTGTATCAAATTTATTTTTTCTTTTATTTATAAAAATAAATAGTAAAAACTTTTAAGAAAAAAATTATGAGCTTAATTCTGTTTTATGGATATTCAAACTCTATCTTTTAAGTGATAAATATTTATAGAATAACGTTGTTTGATGAACACCTTACTACTCAAAAATATTAAATCATTTACTTCGTTAGCTTACTCTAGAGATCGTTTTTTATAAAATAAATAAAACTCGCCTCAAAAGTAGTAGTGTTTGACTCATAAATAATATTAAAGTGTAATATCAAAATGTAAATTTGAAAAGAAAATAAGATTGATTTTAAAACTATAAAATTTGTAAAACAATAAGATATGAACTTCTTAAAATTTTCTTTATTAACACTATTATTTCTTGCCTTTTATGGGTGTAAAAGTGCTTCAGAAAAAACAACACAAGTAACAGATAAACTTAAACAACCAAATTTTATATTCTATCTAGCGGATGATCAAGATCAGTTAGATTACGGATGTTATGGAAACCCAAACGTAAGCACTTTAAACGTTGATAAACTAGCTGAAGAAGGTATGCGTTTTACCAATTTTTATACAGCACAAGCCATTTGTGCACCTGCAAGGTCTCAAATTTATACAGGTATGTATCCTGTAAAAAGTGGTGCAATGGCAAATCATATTGGCGTGAAACCAAACATTAAAAGTGTTACAAATTATTTGCAAAATGCTGGATATGAAGTGGTTTTAGCAGGAAAAAGCCATGTTAAACCAAAACAAGTGTTTAACTGGACAAATGAATTTAAACCAATTAACCACCGTTGGTTACCTTTAGATGAAATAGATACGTATTTAAAAAATGTAAAAAAACCATTTTGTTTGTTTATTACATCCGATTTACCTCATGGACCATATCCAAAAACTAAAAAATACACGAAAAAAGATATTTTTAAACTACCTTATTTTGAAGGAGATGGTGGAAACTTTAGAACGGGATACTACCAAAATTTAGATGATGACAACATTCAACTAGGTAAAGTATTAAAAATGGTTGATGACAATGGTTTTCGAGATAACTCCATGTTTATTTATGCATCAGACCATGGTATTTCTGGAAAATGGTCTTTATCAGAACAAGGAACTAAAGTTCCTTTTATTGTAAGATGGCCAGAAATTGTGAAACCAAAAACAGTTTCTAGTACAGTGCTTAATTTTGTGGATGTTTTACCAACTTTTTTAGAAGCCGCGCATACCAAAAGACCAGAAAGCATAGATGGTAAAAGCTTTATAAAAACACTTAAAGGAAGTGAAGAAAAAATACATGATTATATTTATGGTGTACAAACCAACCAAAATATTCAGGCTTGTAAAATTTTCCCATCACGTATGGTAAGAGGTGAAAAACTAAAACTTATCATAAATTATAACGCTCTTGAACGACTAGATTATAATTTGGGAGATAATCCAGTAGTGAATGAATTTATAACTATTGGAGCAAAACATTTTCCCAATACACCTTATGAAGAGTTATACGATTTAAGTGTAGATCCTTATCAAACAAATAATTTGGCAAACAACCCAAGTTATAAAACAGAAAAAGTAGTATTAGCAGCAGCCTTAAAAAAGTGGATGGAATCTCAAAACGATTTTTTATTGACCTATAAAATGCCACTTATTAAAACGACATATCCTTTAGATAAAGCTTCTAAATGGCATACGCCTCCAAAACATTTAAAAGGCAAACTAAAACCTGAAGATTATATAAAATTACACTATTAATAAATCTATGAAAAATATTAAAACATTTATTATTCTGTTTACGTGCGTTTTTACAATCACTATTTCAGCACAAAAAAAGAAAGAGAAACCGTTAAATATTGTTTGGTTAAGTACCGAAGATATGGGCCCTATTTTAGGCTCTTATGGTAACAATGTAATTAAAACACCTAACCTAGATAAATTAGCAAAAGAAGGAGTTCGATATACAAATGCGTTTTCGACTGTGGGTGTTTGTGCGCCTAGTAGATTTTCTATTATTACAGGAATGTATGCTGCTAGATTAGGAGCTCATAATATGAGAACTGGAAATTATCACAACTATTATACGCCCGAAGAAGTAACACATAATACGTATATTGGTGTAAAAGACAAAACAGGTAGAAATATTCCTGAATATGAAGTGGTTACGCCAAGTTACGTAAAGCCTTTTACAGAGATACTAAGAAAAGAAGGCTATTATACCGCTAATAATTTTAAATGCGATTATCAATTTAATGCGCCATTTACAGCTTGGGATGAAGTGTCTGCGAGCGTAAGTTTTAAAGATGCCCCAAAAGGAAAACCGTTTTTCTACGTTCGTAATTTTTTGGTAACACACGAATCTAGAATTTGGCAACGTAAAAATGAACCTCTAACTGTAAAGCCAGAAGATGTAATTGTGCCAGCTTATTTTGCTGATATTCCTGAAGTACGAAATGATATTGCCAGAAAATATTCGAATATCGAAGAAATGGATAGGCAAGTTGGTGAGTTAATGAAGCAATTAGAAGAAGATGATTTGCTCGATAATACTATTATTATGTTTTGGAGTGATCATGGAGGAAACTTATTAAGACAAAAACGTGCAGTTGGAAACACAGGGTTACATGTGCCGCTTATTATACGGTATCCTAATAAGAAAATGGCAGGAAAAGTTGATGATAGAATTGTTTCTTTAATGGATTTAGGGCCAACAGTTTTATCGCTTTTAAATATAAAACCACCCAAGCATTATGATGGTAAAGCATTTGCTGGTGCTTATAACGAAACCCCAAGAAAATTAGCTTTTGGATCTGCAGATCGTTTTGATGAAACTACAGATATGCAGCGTTCTGTGCTGGATGGACGTTTTGTGTATATCAAAAATTTCTTACCTCATTTGCCTTTGATTTATAGAAATAAATATAGAGAGCAAATACCTATGAATGCAAAATTGATTGAGTTAAATCGACAAAAAAAGTTAAAAGGTGATGCTGCTTATATGTTTATGGAAACAAAACCAAGAGAAGAATTGTACGATTTACAAAACGATCCTTATGAAATTCATAACCTTGCCGATGACCCAAAATATGCAGAAAGAATAAGTAAATACAGAAAAGCATTGGCAAATTGGCAATTAGAAATTGGAGACAAAGGTTTTATACCTGAACATGATTTAATAGAAATGTTTTGGCCAGAAATGATACAGCCTATAACTCAAAATGTAACTTTTAAAAACCCTAAAAAAGGAACTTTAAAAATGAGTTGCACCACAGAAGGCGCATCTATTGGTTATCAAACAGGTAAAGATATTGGTACAAAACATTGGGCGTTATACTATACGCCAATAAAAATAGATAAAAACCAAAAAATTGTTGCAAGAGCGATACGTATTGGTTTTAAAGCATCAGAAATAACAAACTATTAAATTCATAGAAATGAGCATAACAAATTTAAAAAAACTAGCAGTATTCACTCTTTTTTTAGCATTTACAATATCAAGTTGTAAAAACAAAGAAAGTAAAGAAATCGCTACTAATACATCAATAAATAAACAAAAACAGAATATTTTATTTATTTCTATTGATGATTTTAGACCAAAAATTAGTTCGTACGGAGAAACTAAAATGATAACGCCAAACATTGATAAATTGGCTTCAGAAGGTCTTCAGTTTAATAATGCCTATACCAATGTTGCTGTTTGTGGAGCAAGTAGAGCAAGTATTATGACCGGTATTCGTCCTAGTGAAACACGTTTTAATGATTACTCTTCTAGAGCTTCTATAGATGTGCCAAATGCAATTTCTTTAAACCAAATTTTTAAAGAGAATGGTTATGAAACTATTTCTTACGGAAAAATATATCATCACTTAGATGATTTTCAAGAATATTGGTCTGAAAAAGATAAAGGTCAAATACAATCAGATTTTCAAGACCCAATTGCAATAGCAAGAATAAATAAAGCGGAAAGAGGAGAGTATGGAAAAAAACAGCCAACTTTCGAATATCCAGATGTTGATGATTATGCATATAATGATGGTAAAATAACTAGAAATGCCATCAATAAAATGAAAGCATTAAAAGGTGATAATAAACCTTTCTTTATGGCAGTTGGTTATGTTTCGCCACATTTACCATTTATTCAACCAAAAAAATATTGGGATCTATATGATCATGATGCTATTCAATTAGCAGACAATGTATACCAACCAAAAAACGCTCCAGATATCGCTATTGAAGCACAGCATAATTCTGCTGAAATGAGAAAAAATTATTTAGATGTTCCTGCAGAAGGAAAGCTAGATGATGCGCTTGCAAGAAATTTAATTCACGGTTATTATGCAAGTGTAAGTTATATGGATGTATTAATTGGTGAGTTAATAAAAGGTTTAGACGATCTAGGATTAAGAGAAAATACAACCATTATATTATGGAGTGATCACGGGTATTTTTTAGGAGAACATGGTTTTTGGTGCAAGCATAGTACTTTTAATGAAGCAGTAAAGATTCCTTTTATAATCTCATCTCCTAATTACGCAAAAAATAAAACGACACAATCTTTTACTGAGTTAGTAGATGTGTATCCTACTTTATGTGACATTGCAAATATTGATGCACCATCTTATTTGCATGGTAAAAGTTTAGTACCGGTATTAAAAGACCCCTCAAAAATCTTAAAAACAGAAGTCTATACGCGTTATAAGCAAGGAGAAGCAGTTATAGATAAAGATTTTTCATACACCGAATTTTATGAAGGAAAAAAATATTTAGGAAATATGCTGTATGATAATCATAAAGATAGTAAACAAAATACAGATATTTCTAAACTACAAAGTAATGCAACACTTGTAAATAAATACAAAGAGAAATTAAAAGTGATGCGTGAAAAAGTAAACAAAGATCCTATTTAAAAAAAAATAGTTGCCCAGCTTTTAAATTCATATCTTTAAAGATAACAGATATAAGGTTATTATGAGTATTTTTAATGGGAATGCTGAGGTTGGGTAAATTAAGGTGTCTATATATTAGCTTATAAATTATATATTAAAGAAGAAACGAAATGAAAATTATTTATCATATTGTTAAGGATGATGAAAAGGTGAAATTTATCGAGCCTGAAGGCTGGCCAATATGGTTATTACAAGATGATGATGGAAAAAAAATAGAGACACCCGGTGGTTTATATCTTTCCTGTTCATCTAGGAAATTAGCAGAAACAATAAGATATGAACTGTTAACTTCAGAATTTAGAGAGATTAAGGAACTAACTTGTCAGTTGCAGGGGCTGTAGTGGGTTTAACTAAGCAAGGCTTGTCCAATCATTGAAGGACTCCATACATTCAAATAAAGCCATTGTCAATGCCTTTCTAGAAGTTTTTAAAATAAGAGGTAGGTATCTCCGCAAAAGGAAACCCACAACAATTGTTGTGGGTTTTTTAGTTCCCAAAAGAACCAAACTTGTTTGTGTTTTTTTTAAAGACAAAAAAAAGCAAAAAGAGACAGAATAAAGCAAATATAAAAATAGCAGTCTTAAGCTAAAAAAATGCGAAGTATAGGAATTAATAATTGATAGGTATTTAAAAGAAAGGGAAGTGCTTGTACTTTTTTAAAATATGCAATGTTGTGCCTTGCAAGAATACCATTTATTTCACTATATTAGTCCTAATTTAAAACTTATATATGATGAAAAAAATAATGATGATTGCTTTATTCGGTATTCTAGCTTCTTGTTCTCCAGGTATGCATCCAGAATATGCAAATAATGTGGAGACAGTTAAAACATTTTTAGA
>Ga0209384_1001042_pt1 | contig 15355 bp, 14 predicted proteins | sample CoawatmetaG05DNA_FD_187511 | JGI IMG/M metagenome (GOLD analysis project Ga0209384, IMG submission 187511) | Marine microbial communities from the West Antarctic Peninsula - Coastal water metaG058-DNA (SPAdes) (version 2) | ecosystem: Environmental > Aquatic > Marine > Coastal ... | reverse complement strand
GGTTTGATATTTGAGTGTGTTTGGTTTGATATTTGAGTGTGTTTGGTTTGATATTTGAGTGTGTTTGGTTTGATATTTGAGTGTGTTTGGTTTGATATTATGTCGTTTGCAGGTCAATCGCTAGTCGAGCAGATGACGTTGAAGGGTCCGGGCTCTACGAAGTGTTGCGTGGACCTTGGGTCGTTTCGGGGTGGGCAGGTGTGTGCGTGTTGGAGAGCATCGACGAGCGCGAGGGGAACAATGCTTTGTGTGGGCTCATGACCATGCAAGGCAACCAGCCTGTTCAAATCATTTGTGAGCTCAGCTCCTTGTCTGACCCTTCTCCGGCAGAGCATGCGCTGTTTCGTGCGCGGATGGAATTATATGACCAGCTCACCTATTCTCGTATGCTCCGTTGCCATGTACCGGGCATGTCACCGCCTTCTCTGACACGCAAGCCATCACCTGCGCGTGACCATATTTTCAAACGTGAGGGAGATCGCCAGATCATGTGCGATTGCGATTCGTGTTCAGAAAATGTCCAGCCCAAGACGGAGATTGTCGCCAATGCCAAGCCGTCTTCGGAGTCTTTGTCCACTGCTGAACCCAAGTTCGAGAACGAGGCCAAGATGGAAATTTTACCCAAATTCAAGTCCAAGCCCAAGACAAAGCAGAATTCTAAGGGGGTGAGGAAAGATAAAGGCACTCCCGCTGACAACGCATTGCCCATTGCAATTGACTCTGGATTCATGTTCGATGACCCAGGCATTTTGTAGAAGCAGAAACGGGTTGCAGTAGAAGCTGGAAAGGGTTCCTATAGAAGCTGAGAAGGGTTGCTGTTCATATTTTGTTTCAGTATACATTTGGAAGTTGTTGCTTGAACAATTTCATGTATACCGTGAAAGTGCCCAAAAAGGTTGGGGTTTATGACTGACTTGCTTGAATGTGTTATTTATCTATACAGTATATCCACGTCATATAGCAGTAGTGTTTGATGTTCCATTTTTTGTTTGACATTAAATGTATTTTCATTTTGTGTGCAGTCACATTGTCGTTTTTGTTTCACGTGTCTTCAAAATCACTCAGTTTAATTACAGTAATACAGTCGAATCATATTGATCTTTATAAGTGTATCTGTTGTGGTTCGCCCCGTCGTAAAAGTGTATATAACTGGATAATGTGTTCGTGAGAAACAAATGCCTTCACATACAAAAGCACGGAAAGGGGCTTGCAATTTTGTTACGCAACAGGATCGAGACAATTTCACACAATGCACACACCGAGTCATGATGTTGATGCCCTCACACTCACAGCATGAAATATTGCAGGAGCAATTCCTGAAATTCAAAGAGGAATTCCAAACCAAAGTTGCCAAAAAGGATACAGACTACACTGAGATACTGGATAACAAAAGCAAACTGAAGGCCTTTGAGTCATACTTGTATATACAGATTGAACTGACAAAAAAAAATAGAGAGTCTCAATCAACTGATCATATGGAGAAGGTTCGACAGGATCGACTGAACGCTTTGCAACAAAATATTTTGCAAACAATGAGCACATGGGATGAAGAGAATGAAGATTGTGTGGAGACTGGTGCCTTCAATCGCTTTGACCTCTTTTGTGATCGCAGTCAATTGAATGGATGTGATTTGGATACACTACCTTGGCCGAGGGGTGTTGGACATGATGACGTTTCTTCTGAATTCAGGGGATATTGAGAATATGCCTTCTGTTATGAATGGAATTTTTATATTCGAACGTTTGTGTGTATTGATTTTGATTTTATATAAATTTCAAGTGCATAAATGTATCAGTTTGTCGTGTGTTGGTGTAGACTTATTTTGACTGGCGATTTTCCGAAATAATTCGAGTTGGTGCAGACGAATAAGCTTTTGCCGTTTTACAATTATTTCAAAAATAGAGAGCAATTATAAGCGATTTGTGTTGGTTGCAGACATAAAACCCTCAAAGCTATGTGAAACATTATGGTTTTGTCTGCACCTCAGTCAAATCTATAGCTTATCAAGTTTCTGATATGTTGGTGTTCATTCGTATGATAGCGTGCGTTGGAGTTCTGGTGTTGTGTTTGTGTTCAATTTTTGTTCTGCTAGCAAAGGTGGTAGTGCGGCGCGGGGGTCTGCGGTGTATGTGCTTGATGTCTGGTGCGAAACTGGTGTGTGTGAAGTGTGTGGTGTGTTCAATCGGACCCAAGTTTCGCATTCTTCAGCAACAGTAAAGAGAATGTGTGCAGAGTCGAAATATGATTTTGTGTCTTGTTCGTCAATGTATGAAGTCATATTATATAGGCTCTCACGCATTGCATATTTAAAATCATCGTGCGCTTGAATGTTCTCTTGTGTGAAGCAAGTGATACATCGAAAGAGGAGCAACAGAGATTCTACAATACTGCGACAATCGCTTTTCCGTAACTTGTTACTTTCTTTTCTGAGTCGGTCAAAGTCAATTAGTTTTATAATGAACTCTCCATGTGTGTTGGGCCCTGTGAGAGTAGTATTTGACGAATGTGCGTCTGTGTGCACCCATCCGTGTTGATGCATTTTCGCGACACCTCGGCAAAAAACAGCGACTGCTCGCGCCAAGGCCAACCATACTGTTAGTGTGTTGGCAGCAATTTTTTTTTTGCTTTTCGATAGCGAGCGAATGGTCTGTCCAACGCGCTCTTGCACAGTAAAGAGTATCAATCGCGTTGGGTGATTGATATATGCAGTGATTTTGTGTCTGAGGTGGTCGTCAGCCAATTCTTTGGTGCAGATCCATGCCTTCCCAATACGATTCCCTTCTGGTGATCCCCTGAAATCTAGCAATGTAAAACCGTGATGCTTGATCTTGGATGTATCACTTGGCGCTATGATTTTTCTAACGCGCGCTATGTTGTTGTCGCATGCATCTAAGAAGACATCCCTCGTCAGGAAATGTCTAGACAGTGAATTGGGATTTCCAATCACAACTGCATTCGGATTGTCATCAAAAATGACTCCGCATGTATGATTATTTGAATCAGTCCAATCAACTGTGCCAATGATGTTTCTCCTACACGGAATTACAACACGACTTCCATTGACAATATATTGGGCACTCTCGCGGGTAATTACTGTTATGTCATTGGGATCTTTTAGTTCTGTTGTGCAGTCTTCCCAGTGTACTATTATTTTATTGTTATGACTGTAATCATCGACCGCACGCATAATTCTTCCCAGACGGGCAGGTTCTGTGATTGTATTTTTCTCTGTCACGTAATGCCATATATCTTCGGCGTGCATGCCACTGAACACAGACTGTACGCCATTGCAAGACCACCCGAAGTGTAAAGTGCAATTGTTTTCGAGTATTTCGTGTTGTAGTATTTGGTTTGCGCTGACCAGGTGGGCCTGGCATAGGCTGTTGACGACTGCCTTTTTTTGTCCCATGTCAGTCCATTCTGATCCGTTTTTGTAAAATGTGGCAAATATTTTTGGTGTTAGTTTGTTGAGGGGGTCAAATGTTTTGATGTGATCTATGTTGTTCATCGGGTTATCACCAGTAAATGGTATATTCCCTGACATGTCAGGTGACAGTACCATGTGTTGTGCAAAGATACGAACCTCAGCGGGTGAGGTCCAGGTATCACAAGGGGAATCGCCGCGGTCGCGACTACGCGTGTCTTTCTTCAGTAACATGGTTGGGATACGTATAGTTTTCGGACCGTCAGGCATGAGCATGCTCGGTGGTGGGTCCGTGAGTGTTACTGTACAAAAACCATCAAGGCCACCCTGTTCAATCGTCTGGCATCTTTGTTGGTGCAATACGTGGTCTTCTTCTGAATCTATCCAAACGGGTGTGTTCTTTGTAAAGACACGAATATCTTTCTCTAATATATCATTCATCAAGACTAGATTGGACATGGAGGAGGAGTTTGTGATTTGCTGGATGACTCCCGTTGCCCCATTCAAAACATACCTCCACGGATCGTTGACCACTGTGACCTTCTCGTCTGGTTCAAAATAAAACACCGACTTGTTCAAGTTAAAACCAAGTTCCACTGCAGTCACTATGTCCAGTGTGTCAATGTCTTTGCTGTACAAGTTGATGTCTCTCTTGATGTCTTGAAGTTGCTGTCCAGATGCCCCAAGGATTGAAATGTAGCAACATTTAAAGCTCCCTCTTTGCATTTTTGTACTGTCTGGGAACATGTGAGCAGGTGAGTTATGGGCCCAACAGTCGGCGAACGTCATATGCTGTTGAGAGCCTTTGTAGCACGCTGGGCATGCTGACTGTTGCACATCAGTGCGTATCGTTGCTTGGGGTTTCATTGTGAATGTGTTTTGTATGGTGCCCAATTTGTATCAATCAATTACGTATTAGTGGTTTCGTGTGTGTTAGTTTATATACATACAACATATGTGTGAACGGGCATTTGTGTGTTGGTGTTTGTGGGGTTCAAGTTGTGGATGGAATTGCTTTGGAATGTGGGAGGAGGCCGATGTTGTCATCATCTTCGCTGGATTCATGAGACGTCCATACTTCCTATGTCATCATCTTCGCTGCATTCATGAGACATCCATACTTCCTATGTCATCATCTTCGCTGCATTCATGAGACATCCATACTTCCTATGTCATCATCTTCGCTGCATTCATGAGACGTCCATACTTGCTGTGTCATCATCTTCGCTGCTGGAAGATACATGCATACTGTTTTGTGGTTGGCTTATTGTAAAAGACGCTGGCAATTTCCGAGCAAGCATTTTTTTTTTATAGTCAGCTACGAAAATCTCGAATGTATCGGCAACACAAATCAAAGCATTGCTGGCTGGATTCAATCTCAATGACGATTCAATCAGCGTCAGGTCTGTTATCATGTCATTTACGAACTTCTCGTGGAAAGCTCTGTGTTGTGTACAAAGACAAACAGTGTCTGCTATGAGTTCCAGTAAAGCATCCAGAACAAGTTCACAATCATTTAGAATACGTCGAGAGTCTGCCTTTTCAAGTCTGTCCAGGTCAATCAGTTTCAACATAAACTCGCCATTGGCAGTGGGTCCTGTTAGCGTGATATTCGAAGAATGTGCATCGTTGTGTGACCATCCAAGGCTGTGCATGTTCTCGACCCCCCTGCAGAAGATAGCAATTGCACGCGCCAAAGCCACACAAGCGCGTGGGGTGTTTGTCTCTAGTCCTCCTGTCTTATTGTGTGCAAGCGAACTAATGCTCGCTCCAACGCGCTCTTGTACGGTGAATCGTGCCGACCGTCTCGGACACGTGAGGTAAGTGTGTATTTTGTGCCGAATATTGTCTTGAGAGAGCTTCTGACTACACACCCACACCTTTCCGAGTCTGTCTTCTTGTGGAGTGCCTTTGAATTCTAACAGTGTGTGTCCTATATTGTCTGGAAGCAGTTTGTGTGTTGAATTTATCGAGTTTACGACACGTCCCATCACACCCCTCTCAATGTCCACATGTCTCATGAGAAAAAGTCTGGTCAGCAATAGAGATGATACTGTCACCACAACTGCTGGGTTGTTGTCAAATCTGACATGACAGTATTTCCGTAGGCGCGAATTATTGATAATGACGTCGTCAATTGTTCCCACATTGCCTATGTCATAAGCCATAACAACACGGCTACCAGCAGCATTGTAGTCTTCGGATTCTTCTGAAAGAACAGTAACATCACCAGGTTTTAGGAGTTGGTGTGTTCCATCCTCCCAGTGTACAACAATGTACTCGAGGGCATGTTGTTCGTTCTTGGTATCTCGCAAGACCTTGCCCAGGCGGACATGCTGTGAATTTTGGGTATTTTCTCGCACATAAGACCATATCTCGTCTCCATGCTTGCCTTGAAACACGGACTGTACACCTGTGGTCTTCCAGGCAAAGTGAACCTCGTGATTTATGTCCAGTACTTCTTGTTTGAGAACACTGCCAGGGCGATTGTGGTGGGCCACACAGAGACTGTCAATTATAGCTTCCTTCTGTCCATCGTCATTCCACTCTGCCATGGTTTTGTAGAACGTGGCGAAAATTTTGGGTGTCAGTGTGTTGTGAGGGTCAAATTTCTGGATGCAAGAGATGTTGTCAACGGGGTTGTCGCCTGTGAAAGGGATTTCGCCTGTACAATCAGGGGACAGCACCATGTTTTCTGCCAAGACAGATATTTTGGCAAGAGAATTCCATGTTGGTCCAGGCTGACTGCCATGACGGTGGTCGCTGTTGTCTGCTTTGAGGTATGTGGTTGGGATTATGACCACATTATCGTTGTTACGCATACGCATGCCAAGGGGGGGGTCTGTGAGTCTTACTTTGCACATCCCGTCCAGCCCGCCGTCTTCTACTGTCATGCACTTGAGATTGTGAATTATAATGTCGTGTTCACAATCAATCCAAACAGGCGTGTCCTTCGTAAATATGCGAATTTCAAACTCTTTCACTGTGTCTAAACAGACGAAATTAGCCTGTGAGTGAACATCAGTATCAGTGTCAGCCACACCTGTTGCCCCTTTTAATACTTTTCGCCACTGGTCATTCAGCACTGTGACCTGGTCAAAATTACTGAAATTAAACACACGTTCCTTCAAATCAAAGCCAGGTTCCACTGCTGTCACAAGGTCGAGCGTGCCAAGTTTTGGGCTGTATACGTTGATGTCACGTTTGATATTCTGGAGCTCCTCTCCAGACGCCCCGAGGATGGAGAGGAAACAACACTTGAAGCTCCCTGATTCCATTGTGATATTGCCAGAGAACGTGTGTGCAGGTGCGTTATTTGTCCAGCAGTCGGCAAATGTTGCGTGTTGTGCAGAACCTTTGTAACATGCTGGACATTCAGACTGCGTCACGCTGTTATCGTATCCCTCCTTGTTCTTCATACTTCTGTTAGTGTGTTTCTCTGTGTGTGTTCTTGCAAGTGTGACACAGTGCATGAGTCATGATTGTTGTCTTTATATACACAGCATCCATAAACAACCAAACAAATATATGGTGAATGCTAATTCCGTGCGTTGATTGAGGTCTTTGTATACACAGCACCTCGTAATACGACGCCATTCATGGTGTCATGCAAATTCCGTGAGTTCATAGTTGCCAAGTGCAATTTCAGTGTGTGTGATGCGGGGTAAATGAAATCTCACTGATATCACACAGTCACGTTTGTCCTGATTCGAATATTTATTACATGTGCCCACTGTCAAAATACAATAGCATTATCTGCATGGTGCGTCATATTTATGCATCTAATCGTAGCTGGGTGAAGGGGGGTGAGAACCCATTTCCTCTGAAATCCGCTGGCGTACCGCGCGGTTTTGTCTTGGTGATAAGTTCATTGTATCTTCTGAACTACCCGCACGACCTCTAGCAGCGAGCCCTTGTCCAGATGCAGGAATTAGTCTGTTCAAATCGCCAATGCTAAGTAGTTGTGCGTTGGACATTCTTGTGTGGTGTCCTGTATCCACGGAAAGGTTTGTCCCTCTTCTCCGTTGAAGTGTTTGTAGTATTTGAGGAAGTGTTGGACCATTTTCACTGAATCCCCTTCTCGGGCAACGTGCTCGACATAGTGGACACTTTACAATATTCACACTATTCGTGTTGTGTGGGACAAGTCCACTGACACATCCATAGCACGCCCAGTGTTGCCCTTCATGCAACAAGACTGGTTCCATATTTCTATGTTGACTTTTGACATCTTCAGCCTGCCTTTCTTTCGCATTTTTTTCGCACTGCAGAGTCCATGCAACTTGTTCATTTTCATACGTACTTTCATTTTGTCCCACTTCATCTAGTCCCGCGTAATGGATACTTGCCTCTTGTCCCGCTTCATCCATACTTTCCTCTTGTGTCATGTTGGTTTCCAAACAACAACAACATACGGAGGATCCACTAACATTCGGGGTGTAATATCTTGACATTTGACTGTATCTGATTTCAAGATCGCACAGCTCATTTATATATGGTTGGTTGTGTGTACTGAAACTGTATGCAAATATAATGTTTGTTCATGACTGTTTGACGTATCATTCACTTGTATTTTAAATGTAGCAGTGCTCTGTGTATATTAGGATATAAGTAATGTATGTGCATATGTGCATGCGTGGACATCGGGAGTGGTGCGACTTCCAAATTACGTCGCACGCCCCTTTTGTGGTGGCCATTGCACTGGCGTTTTGGCGTGGGTCATACGATGTGTGTTTGCTTGTGGCGGCCGTCGTTGTGTCCTCTGTGGGTTACCACCGTGGCCGCGAGAAGAAGGGAGCCGTGGCGGCCGTCGATAGTCTGTGCGCCAAGTCGTTGTTTCTTTACGGTCTCATACAAGTCCGCCGAGCCACGTGCCCTGCAATGGCAGTGGGGATGGCCCTGCTCGCTAGTGCGACGGCAGGCACATATGTTTTTACACACTTTTACACAGATAAGAAACTATATGAGCGAGTACACCCCTTTGGTCTTCACGTGGTCCCTGGCGTCTGGGCTATGCTCGTTGCACTGTACTCCCCGCCACTGCTCTGGTTTGCCTGAATTGTTCATGTATGACAACGCGAACCTGTGACGTCTGTACTCATCGTGATAGAATGTTGTTTGTTATGCAATGTCATCATGTGTTTGAATATGTTTAACATCTCCTGTTTGAACTTGCGCGTGACAACTGTCCTTGTAGAGCGCATTATCCCCTGATCGGTAAAAAATATAGGTACCGGCCTGATTACCTTTTCTCTGTCATAATATACGGGATCGATTTCTTCAATAAATTCTGAGTGTGAACCGAGCAAACCAGTGTGTAATGCTTGCAAGTATTTTTTTTTCGTGTAAGCAGCATCAGCTTTAAACGTCTCCATTAATTTCAAATAAGGCACATGCAAGTAAGCGTACCCGGGATCTTTGGCTGTTAACAATGTCTGCTGGTTTTCCATACTCGAGCGCCAGACATTAATATCATAATCCATCCAAAAGAAGTCCATTGAATCTTGGAGGTCTTTTGGTTCGAAACAGTCGCTGATGTCCTGTTGGGCAACAGAAATGACCCGGAAAATATGGGACGGGCGAATACAAGAAACTCGGCTGTTGGATACTGTGGACATTATACTCTTATGTGTTGTCATTTACACCGCATGGTGTCAATCATATATACATCAAGCTGTGTCGGGCTGCCAAGTTCCCGCACACACACGTCCAGTGGTTATCTGGTGTAGAAAGTGTAAATTTTTTGCAAATTTATATACAGTGAATGTTTGTTGGTTGCTTTGTGGGTTTGTCTGGTCGTGTGTCATGGGATATTAGGCGAATGGTGTTTGAATTGTTTATATAAGTGTATGTATATGCCTGCTACCAAATGAGGCAAGGGTGGTGCATATTGTGTGTTTGTGTGGTGTTGTCTAGCGTGCATGTGAAGGCGCGAAGTGATTTGATGGTAGAGGGTGGTGTCAACCGGCAATTTGTTACGCGCACCGGGCATAACAACAAACACCTGGTGAGCCCGGAGACAGATCTGGCATCTGGACAGTATTTAGTGCGTGTATCACACCCCCTTCTGCCAGAGACTGCGGACGCGCTGCGTGGTATTGCCAGTGGAGGTCTCTGCACATATCTGCCACGTGACGCGTTTGTGATCTTTTTGTATGCCGGGGGTATTGCGAGGGTGAGGGCTGTGGATGGTGTTGTGGGGGTATTTGAAGTTCCTACGTCTATGAAAATGGGGCCTGGCTTGCATTTGGCACAAAAATTTGCCCCTGGGGCCACTTGTGTTCTGCATGTTATGCTCTCATTTGGTGGCCCTGAGTGGGCCGGGCAAGCGGAAAGCATGGCAGCGGAATGGCGGTTGGCATTTGAGCAGATGGGCGTTGTAAAATGCGAGCTGAGGTTTGCTTCCAATCTCAAACACAAGGCAGTCTTGGTGTTGTCCGGGGGAGGTGTTGCCATGCTTGGGGTTCTTTCTTTGTGGCTGGCGCAGCAGTCACGAGTGTATTGGATGGAGGAATATAAGCCTTTAAGACTGTACAACAAATACGCCACGCTCGCGTTGCAGAGCTCGAATGCCGAAACACACGAAATATGGGCTCGTGGAATCCGTGGCGGAGGGCAGATAGTAGGCGTGGCGGACACTGGGCTAGATGTGGACAACTGTTTTTTTCGTGATGATACCATGTCGAGGCCTGCAAGGTGTTACCAGATGCTAGTCAATACATTCTCAAATTTGAGGTGGTGTGTTTTCTTGACTTGTGGCTGGTGCGCAGATGTTCTGGGTTCGGATCTGCTAATGGAATTCCAGAGTGTGTCAACATGACGCATCGTAAGATTGTCTCGTATCGTGCGTTTGTGGAAGGGAAGTATGGTGATGCTGTGAATGTTTACGGTGCAGGACATGGCACGCATGTTGTAGGGTGTGTGGGAGGAGGGGTTGTGTCTGGTTCTTCAGAATGGGGAGAGGTAAGTGCGCTGTTCTAGGGTGTGTGAGAGGAGGTGTTGTGTCTGGTCCTTCAGAGTGGGGAGAGGTATGTGCGCTGATGTCGCATGCGCCATGTATCATGTATGTGTATATGCTCATGTGTATGACAATCTCACAGTACAACGGGGCAGCCCCTGACGCAAAAATCGTGTTTGACGATGTGGGGGGAGGGTCTGGGGGGGTTGATGGAATACCCGACGATCTACACACGGGCCTTTTCCCACACTCGTATGAGATTGGAGCTCGTGTATATTCTATTAGCTGGGGCAATACTGCCAATTTCTATGACTTAATGGCGTCAGAGATTGACGAATTTACGTACCAACACCAGGACTTCCTCGTATTGGTCGCTGTTGGCAATGACGGATCAGAGAAGTCCACTGTGGGAAGCCCAGCAACGGCCAAAAATATATTGGCGGTTGGCGCGACGCACAACGCGGAACCTCAACGAGGCCTTCTTGTCGTGATGCGTGTGTTACCAACTGTATGGGGTATGGAATTGCGAGTAGAGGCCACGCCAGCTAACTTTGGGGCTCAAATTGACAGTATTACGCATGTTGAATTGTCCCTGGAGATGGCCTTTCCTCTACATGCCTGTTCAAAAATATTGAAAATGCCAGGCAGAATCGCGCTGGTACAACGTGACGGATTGTGCACTTTTCATCAGAAGGTGCTCAACGCGCAAAATGCAGGGGCGTATGCAGTTGTTGTTTTCAACCATGTGGATGAAAGTCCGGTCGTCATGTACGACGGAGACGCGGAAGAGTCTATAACCATCCCAGCTATCTTTGTGTCTATGCAAGACGGGTCTGCTCTAGTTACTGCCGCCGTCTTGGCATCAGAAAAAGGCGTACCTCTGACAGTGGAGTTAGCGCAACGGACCCCCCTCTCTCCACACCATTCCATTGCATCGTTCTCTTCTCGTGGTCCAACTGACAAGGACTTCCGGACCAAACCAGATGTTTTGTGTCCCGGCACTAATATATATTCTGCTTCTAGTGACGGGATTACGGGTAAGTTTTCTACCACATCCACTTACACGTCGCATGACACGGCCAATACTTACACACACGTGCACGTACATACACACACAGACAGCAACAATTGTGGCGTGCGTATGTCTTCGGGCACGTCATTCGCCGCCCCTTTGTGCGCGGGGACAGCAGCTTTGGTGCGTGAGTACTTCGAGAGGGGCTTTGCCGCCTCAGGCGTCGAAAACAGTTCTCACACAATGCACCCCTCGTCTGCGCTAGTAAAAGCAGTGATGATCCATTCTGCACAGCCCGTGAAGTCTGAGTCTGTGTCCGGTGCCATGGTGTATTCAACAACGTATCCAAATCCGCACACTGGGTACGGGAGGGTAGAGTTGAACAGTGCCCTTGCGTTTGCAGACTCTCCATTTGCAGCTGTGTACAGTGACAATAGCTCACTGGCGACGGGGGGACATGCCATGTTCTGCTTCAACGTGCAGGCAATTAGGGGGAGGGAGTTCCGTGTTAGCCTCGTGTGGACGGATGCCCCCGGGAATCCAGTCTCTGTCCGGGCGTTGGTGAATGACCTAGACCTCGTGGTCACTGATCCAAACAACATAGTCTATCTCGGAAACAACATCACCCAGACAGACGAATCGCACGGAGTGTATGCCATGCCTGATTCGGTTAACAATGCAGAACAAGTGAGAATTACCAGTGGTGGTATTGGTCTGTATGCCGTCAGCGTCATTGGCACCGATATCGCGCAAGGACCGCAGAAATTTGCACTTGTGGCATCAGCGAGTTCCATAGAACACGCACCAGCCGCACGCTGTTTGGGTGCCTTATGTCCAAACACATGCTCTGGTCGCGGGGAGTGTGTGGGGTCAGGGACATGTGTGTGCCCGTTATCGCACGGGGGCGTGGACTGCTCGCGCGCGCACACGATTATTCCGTTTTCTACTGCTCTTACACCAACAGTGACGCTGTCTGTGTCATGGATGGGCATGAGTTATTATATATTTCATATTCCCACTCACGCGTCCTTCACGCTGTCCATTCGTCCGGGGGCGCACCGTGCAAATAACGATGCTGATTTCTACTTGGCCAAATCAAAACTTCCCACTGTGCTCGATTTTGACGAAGATGTGACGGATCGTCATTCAACTGCTGATTTTACGGGTGGTGCTGGGACGTGGGTGCTTGGTCTGTTCGCATATGAAGGAGACGTGTCTGTGCTCGTGTCTCTATACCAGCACACAAATAACACCAACCAGAAATTGCCAATTGGTGGTAGTGATGGTGGTAGTGATAATGCAAATGTGTTGCATGAGAACCTTTCTCCTGAGGTCATGAAAACGGATCCAAAGTCAACGGCGAGCACTGTTGTGCAGTCTGATACACAAAAAGATAGTCAGATTCTGGTGGACTCAGCGCCTGTGGCACGTGATCATGTGACTACAATGGGTACGTGGGGGATTGTGATATATGTGGCAGTTGCCACCGCAATTTGTGTGATATTAGCGGGACTATCTGTCGTGTGTTGCCACAGCAGGCATGTCCAGCGCACCTCACATGAGACGACTCTGTTGTGATAAACTGTTCACAGACAATGAATAACACATTGTGGTCACTTTGTTGTGAAGTAAAAAGACATGTGAAATTTAATCAATTATTTTCTCGAATTGGTAATTCATTGCGATTGCATTTGATATATAAACAATGTCCAATATACCTTTGCAACTATCAATATGACAGCATGGCCACGTGTAATGGAAATAGACCATGAAAATTGGGAGCGCATGCCATCAGGGGAGTTTGAGATAAAACACAAGAACATCTCAGAGCCTATGATTTATGTGGGTGTACAGCAGAAAGAGGTAGTGAAAAATGAACGAAACGGGATTGTCCTAGCGGATTCGGTGCACTTGCCGTGTTGGATTCCCGCCACTCGTGTTGCCGATTATTTCAACAAATCTCACATGGGTGTCAAAAATGCAGTTGCAAGACTGAGGGGAAGTCCATACATGTGGGCGACGGAGTTCGAGAATGTTCATGATTTTTGGATGTTCTCAGAACCCAGCATTGAGATGGACGGGAAAAGATACTACTGCAATGAAATATACTACCAACTTCATAAGCCCAGTCACGATGACATGAGCCACCATGGCAACGAGCACCGGATCCGCGTGATGAGAGCTGGACTTGTACAGAAATTTTTTTATAGCGAGCAAAGTGATGTTCTCTTAAATCTTCTCGTGTCTACGTTTCCAGTTACTTTACTTTCCCTAAAGCCGGATGATTATTGGGGGGTGAATGAAAATGGCCACGGATCAAATACCCTGGCGATACTCTTGATGGAACTGCGCGCAGAAGCAGTGTCAGCCATGAAGTTGCAACTGAAAACAACAAATTGCGACCTGATGCACCCAGCTGCAGTTCCGAAAACCGTGCTCACAAATGATACATCTGGCAATGCACAGATCGCACGCCAGATACTGATAGACCAGCTCTGGTCTTGTTATGATGAATACTTTGCCCCGAGCGGATGGGTGCGAGATGAGTTCGTGAATGACCACAACACGTACAATGAAAACGCCAATAGTGTCATGTGTCTTAGTATGTGGTCAGGCAGTGAAGAGGACCTCACAATTGTTGTACGCCAACGCGAGCCCACGAATATAATGAACCAAGAGGGTTTGTATAATTCTCAAAAACTCGTCGAACACTTCAAGTATGAAAAATCGGGCTATAAGACTTTGTTTGACAAGAACAAGCAGAAGGAGCTGCCACCCAATTTTGCCCTGCTTTGTAAGACAAAGGTACGCGGCACAGGTGTTTTCGAGACGGACCCTGTGACAATCAACGTGGTAAACGCAATCGGGTTTGCGTTTGACGATGAATCTCAGCCTGATTATATATACTTTGTCCAGAACGAGAGGATGTCCATGTTTCCCAGACACCTTGAGGAGGTGTTTCAAAACATATTCGCCGCGTTTGTATCGAGCGGGTGCGATACATTGTTGTTGTGTGAGTTTGGTGCTGGTGCATTTGCTACTCATTTCCCTGGGGGGGTTCGTGCGTATCTTTTGGAATACTTCTATCCGTGTCTCCAGAAGATTTACAAGTCACTACAAGATCACCACAAGCCTGTTGTGATTGGGTTGGTCGGAAACCCACAACCCGAAAATGTACAGTTATTGCAAAATGCGTGTCCTGATGTATTGGTTTTTGGGTGTGGGTTGTTTCCCGACATTGTCACTGAGTCTTTACACGTGCGCACCCCCCGTTGCACGGCACAGCATAAAATAGTAAGATGTGGCGAACTCTGGCCATCAGATGAAGAACAAATTTTTCCACTCCGTAATGCGCTGTTTGTGAACGCATGGGACCCACACTCCATCGTCGGTAATGGGAATCACGGTGATAATTCTTTGGATGGTTTTATAGGGCGGTGTACTGCTATGGCACCTTTGTCTTTTTGGCCTACCAACCCTTGCATGAAAATCATCAATACTAAATGGATCTTGTCCTCCAGAACAACATAGAATCATAGCATTGACACCCCTAAACACCTGAACGAACACACTGATTTTGCAGCAGAGAGTTGGTTGTTCAAGGTTTCTTTGGTTTGAGATTTTGGCTGTTTGAGTTTTGGTGGATTCAGATTTTGCCTGTTTGAGTTTTTGGTGGATTCAGATTTTGGCTGTTTGAGTTTTTGGTGGATTCAGATTTTGGCTGTTTGAGTTTTTGATGGATTCAGATTTTGGCTGTTTGAGTTTTTGATGGATTCAGATTTTGGCTGTTTGAGTTTTTGATGGATTCAGATTTTGGCTGTTTGAGTTTTTGATGGATTCAGATTTTGGCTGTTTGAGTTTTTGATGGATTCAGATTTTGGCTGTTTGAGTTTTTGATGGATTCAGATTTTGGCTGTTTGAGTTTTTGATGGATTCAGATTTTGGCTGTTTGAGTTTTTG
>Ga0209384_1001039_pt1 | contig 15389 bp, 13 predicted proteins | sample CoawatmetaG05DNA_FD_187511 | JGI IMG/M metagenome (GOLD analysis project Ga0209384, IMG submission 187511) | Marine microbial communities from the West Antarctic Peninsula - Coastal water metaG058-DNA (SPAdes) (version 2) | ecosystem: Environmental > Aquatic > Marine > Coastal ... | reverse complement strand
ATGTTATGACTGATGAAGATTTACATGTTGAGGGAGTTGATTTGTTAAATCGTTATCAAGTTGTATTGACTGGATCTCATCCTGAATATAGTTCAGAAAAAATGTTAGCAGCTTATGAATCATATCAACTAAATGGGGGTAGGTGGATTTATTTAGGTGCGGATGGCTTTTATTGGATTAGTGAGTATCATCCAGATAATTTAAATATTATCGAAGTGAGAAAAGGAGAAGCAGGTACAAGAGCATGGACTGCAAATCCTGGAGAATACAATAATGCATTTGATGGAAAATTTGGTGGAATGTGGCGTGCTAGAGGAAGGATACCAAGTAAAGTTTGTGGATTAACCTTTACTGCTTATGGATTCGATGTTTCATCATATTATAAAAGAGAACCGGATAGTAAAAAACCAGAATGCTCTTGGATTTTTGAAGGTGTTGGAGAAAATGAAGTTATTGGAGACTTTGGTTTAGTTGGTGGAGGAGCCGCAGGTGTAGAATTAGATAGATATGATCTAGAATTTGGTACTCCTCATAATGCTTTTTTACTAGCAAGATCTGAAAACCACACCAACTTAATGCTACAAGTAAATGAAGAAATCCATTTTTCTGTAAGAGGTTATCATGGTGGTGGAACAGAAAATCCAATGGTTAGAGCTGATATGATCTACTACAAAACGCCTAAAGATGGAGCATTGTTTGCTCCGGGATCTCTTTCTTGGTGTGGCAGCTTATCTCATAACGATTATAATAATAATGTTTCAAAAATTTTAGAAAATGCCATTCGTGGATTTTTAAAAGAGGGGCCACTACCATAATGAAAGAGCAATTAATTAATAGGCCAAAAGGAACAGATGGTAAGGCTATTCTTGGTTCTGATAACACAACAGCGTTAAATAAATTAGAAAAAGTAGCTCTAAATGATTTAGATAAAGATAAAATTGGTGAATTAGCTGAATGTCTTTTTGTTCTTAATAATAAAAAATATGGACCAATTCCAGGCGCCTACATGGTGATGTGCACGAAGCCAGGGAAAGAGTGGTGTGTTGCTCAATTAAATGCAGATAGAGCTAAACCATTTATTTTATACGAAGATAAAGTTTTTACCTCAATTGAAGAAGCACAAAAAGCTGCAGAAAAAATTAAAAAAGAAAGAGGTGAGACAGCACCAAGACGTTGTACCTAAATAAATTAAAAGAATTCAAGATATGGCTCAATCTAAAGTCCTTATAGAAAATGACAAAACTATAGTGACAGAGTGGTTATTTAACATAGGTGAAAGTACGGGTCACCATACTCATAAATATAATTACATAGTGATCCCCATGCTTGATGGAGAATTAAAAATAATAGATAATAAAAAAAATGAAACAATTTCAAAACTCACTAAAGGTGGTTCTTATTATAGAGAAAAAGGAGTAGAGCATAACGTCTTTAACAATAATAATTTTCCATATTCATTTATTGAGGTTGAATTAAAAGAATAGAATTATGTCTGAAAAATCTCTTTGGTTATTTATTTTTATATTATTATATGCATCGTTTTGTTTTTTTTGGGGTGTAAGAGGCTCAAAACATAATTCTGAAAATCCAGAAAATTATTATTTAGCAAATAGGAACATTTCTTCGTGGGTATTTTTCTTTGCAGCAACAGCAGCAACGTTCGCAGGTCTAACTATAATTTCTCAAGCTAGCCTTGTTTTTCATGATGGCTTTCAATATGTTGGAACAGCATTTATTGCAATAACAGTCCCTTTAGGAAGTTTATTTTTTTTTAAACGGCAATGGATGTTAAGTAGAAAGTTTGGATACATCACTCCTGGTGAAATGTATTATGATTATTATAAGAGTGACACAATTCGTATTATTTCAGTTTTAGTAACTTTTTTTTTCGCAGTACCTTTGCTTGCAGTTTTGTTTGGAGCTACAGGCCACCTTATAAATACATTAACTGAAGGATATGTTTCTAGAGAACTGGGAATGTGGGTAATTTCTACCATTGTTTTATTTTATGTTACAAGAGGAGGTTTTAAATCTATCTTTAGTGTAGGAGTTGTTCAATCTTGGCTTTATTTCTTAACAGTAATCATTTTAGGGTTAATCACTTATTCTTTTATAGGTGATTTTGAAACTTTTGGTAAATCATTAGCAAAAGTGGCAAGTACAAAAATTAGTTTTTGGGGAAATACTAATGGCTATGGAGGAGGAGATTATAATAGTTATTTTGCATTACCTGGAGTTATACAATGGGTTGCTGGACTAGGAAAAAATGCAGCAGTTGGAGGTCCTTGGACAGCGATGATGATTTTTACTTTTACAATTTCTTTTATGGGAGTAGTTTTTTCCCCTTCATTTTCAATGTTAAGCTACACAGCGAAACATCCAAAAGCTTTTTCTTATTATCAAATATGGGGATCAGCTGTTATTGTTGGTCTATTATTGTTTATATTTGCAACTTTTCAGGGGATTGGAGCCAACGTATTAGGAGCAAATTCTGAAATTAACAGTAATGGTCTTTCTATAAATAAATTATTGCCAGAAATTTCAAATAAAGATCATTCGTCAATTATTTATCACATTATAGGTTTAATGGACAAGTATGCTCTTTGGTTAACTGGTTTACTCGCAGTAGGATTGGTTGCAGCACTTCAGTGTACAGCAGCTGTTCTTTTAATGACATCGGGAAGTATTGCTACAAGAGATCTATATAAAGCTTACCTTAATAAAAATATAAATTGGGAAAAGGAGCTTGGTGCAGCTCGTATAATAATGTTGTTAATATTTTTAGCATCACTTTATTTAGCAACATTTGCAAAACCAGCTATGATTATCTTTAGTGGAATTTCGATCGCTATAGCATTTCAGTTTTTGATCGTTTTACTTGGCCTTGTTTGGTTTCCCTGGATAACAAGAGGTGCTGCAATATCTGGAATAATAATTGGAATAATAATTGTTATTTTAACAGAAACTATTGGTCAGCAAATTTCAGGAAATAGATTACCTTGGGGAAGATGGCCTTTCACCATTCATTCTGGTGTATGGGGTTTATTATTTAATGTGTTAGTTTGTTTTTCAGTATCAGCTTTTTCATCGTTGACAAAAATAGATTCTGATAGAGAGCATCGTGAAAAATTTCATGATTTTTTAGATGAACATATGGGGATTCACCCAAGTAGAACAAAATTAAAATCATTTGCATATGTTATATCTTTAATATGGTTATTCTTTGGAATAGGTCCTGGACAAGTAATGGGAAATAAATTTTTTGGAGCTCCAGATGCTGGTTATGAATTTTGGATCTTAAAAATACCTTCTTTATGGGGATATCAATTAATATGGTGGTTCTTTGGAATTGGCTTAATTTGGTTTTTAGCAAATAAAATGGATTTATCAACTTTACCAAATAAGGCCATACAACCTGGTGACCCTCATAAACATCCAGATGAAGTTTCTGGAGAGAAAAATTACCTAGATAATTTGGGAACTGGTTATGGTTGGATCTTAATATTAATTGGTATGGCTATATTTTCAATAATCTTTTATGTTTATTATACTTAGGTTTTTATGAGCTTAAATAATTTTATATTCAACACCACTTCAGGAATTAGGTTTGGTTGTGGTATGTCTAAACTTTGTGCTAAAGAAGTTTCTAAAAAATTAGGACCAAATATTTTATTTATTACAGATAAAGATTTGATGTCATTAAAATTAACAGAACCAACTCTAAATGAATTAAGAAAACTTTCATCTATTGTAGAAATATTTCAAGATGTTGAAGCTGATCCTTCAATTAAAACACTTTTAAAGTCTATTGAAGTTGGAAAAAAGATTAATGCTACTGGCGTTATAGGATTTGGTGGAGGATCTTCAATGGATGTAGCTAAATTATCAGCTTTAATTTTAGGTTCGAATGAGAATATTGATGATGTTTGGGGTGTGTCGAATGCAAAAGGACCAAGATTACCATTAGTTTTAGTCCCAACAACTGCTGGTACTGGCTCAGAAGTAACCCCTATATCGATCATAACAGTAGGTGAAGAAGAAAAAAAAGGAGTTTCATCAGAAATAATTTTACCTGATATTGCAATTCTAGATCCAGATTTAACCATTGGACTACCAGCACACACAACTGCAGCAACAGGAATAGATGCAATGGTTCATGCAATTGAGGGTTATACCTCAGCAAACAAAAATAATAATCCAATTTCAAAAATGTTAGCTGTAGAAGCTTTAAAACTTTTAGCTGGTTCAATTGAAAGAGCTGTATTTGATGGATCTGATATAAAGGCTAGAGGTAATATGTTAATTGGAGCAATGTTAGCTGGAAAAGCATTTGCAAACTCACCTGTAGCAGCAGTTCATGCTCTTGCTTATCCTATTGGAGGGACTTTTCATGTATCTCATGGATTATCAAACTCACTAGTTCTTCCATATGTTTTAAGATTTAATAGCGTTGATAGTAAAACAACTAAAGATTATGCTGAGTTAGCTCCATATATTTTTCCTGACATTAACACTGACCAAGGTAATCAAGCAATATGTAAAGAATTTATTGATAAACTAGAAGTTTTGTCGAAAAAAATTGGACTTCCTCAAAAATTAAGAGAGGTTAACATTCCAAAAGAAGCATGTAAAAAAATGGCTTCTGACGCAATGAAGCAAACCCGTTTATTAGTTAACAACCCTCGAGAAGTGACTGAGAGAGATGCACTTAATATTTATGAGGCTGCCTGGTAAGAATTTTATGGAACAAAAAGATAAAGATATATTTGAACAAACAACAAAGTTTAATACAGGGGTACGACTGTATATGTTTCAGACAGGTACCATTAAAACTAAAGTAAAATTTATAAAAATGAACCAGGGGGAAGAACCTTATGAAATACCTATTCCTTGGTTTTTGATTAAACACCCACAAGGAGATGTAATTATTGATGGTGGAATGCCAATAGAAGCTGCCCTTGATAAACATAAACATTGGGGCTCTTTAGTCGATGTTTATGATCCAGTTATGAAAGTATCTGAGTGGTGTAGAGATCAAGTTAAAACTGTGAATACAAACCCTGAAGATGTAAAAAATGTAATCCAAACTCATTTACACTTAGACCATTCAGGTGCAATAGGGCACTTTCCAAATGCTACTCATATAACTCAGAGAATAGAATATGACTATGCATATAATCCTGATTGGTTTTCTCAACCAGCTTATATAAAAGAAGATTTTGATAAACCAAATATTAGATGGAAGTTTTTACAGGGAAAAAAGACAGATTATTTTGATTTGTATGGTGATGGAGTTATAAAAATAATATTCACTCCAGGGCATACGCCTGGTCACCAATCTGTATTAGTTAATTTACCTAAAACAGGTCATATGCTACTAACTGGAGATGCTTGTTACACTGGCGATCATTGGTGTGATAGATGCTTGCCAGGCCTTGTTGCATCAGCTTCAGATGCGGCAGATTCAGTGGCTAAATTAAGAAAAATTGCTAAAGAAACTAATGCAAAAGTTGTTTGGGGACATGATCCGGTAACTTGGTTGGATTGGAATAAAGCACCAATGTTTTATTACGATTAATTTAAATATTTCTTACTAAAATTATTTAACTATTTTAATAATTTTTTATATCTGGCTTCTTATATGTGGTGATCTGGCATAAAGAGCTACCATTGGTATTATTAATAATCCAAGAATAAATTGCTGCGCTTCCCAACTTAAACCCCATCCAATTAGAACTGTTGTTATTATTTGTAAAATAAAAACCCCTATAACACTTAATCCATAGCCTCCAGAACCACCCAGTAACGAGGTTCCTCCAATAACTACAGCAGCTATTGTTGTAAATAAGTATATATCTCCAGCTCCAACATATCCTCCACCGCTCCAACCAAGAAGCAATATTCCTGTTAAAGCAGAGAAAAATCCACTAATAACATAAGCTCCAATCCAGTATCCTTTTTCTGAAATTGACAACCTTGACGAAGACAATCTGCTTCCTCCTAAAGCATATAAATGTCTACCCCATTTTGTTAATCTTAAAGCAATAATAACTAGGATACTTACAACGATCCAAATAATGATTACAGGAGGTATCGGAAGGCCAAGAGTTTTTCCACCCATAGATGCTAAATTTTGCATCCAACCTGGTACTACACCAAAAACTGTACCAGCTGAAAAGGTACCCATAGAAACTAATATTTGAACTCCACCTTTAACAAAAAATCCTACACCCAATGTTAAAATTAATGCTTGTCCCTGAAGTCTAAAACTTAAAATTCCATTAACAAAACCGATCAAACAACCTAATAACAGTACTACTAGGCAAGCCAACCATGGTGAAACTCCTTTAGAAATTAATGACATTAATGCAACATTCATAGAACCGATAACAAAAGGGATCGATAAATCTAGACCTCCTAAAAGTGCAACAAAAGTTTGTCCAATAGTTGCCAAACCAAGAAATGACGCAAAGACTAACATTGATTTCATATTCATAGTAGTCAGGAAGCCAGGTATAGTTAAGGATCCAATAATAAATAATCCAATCAAAACTCCTATGCCAACAAAAACGCTTTTACTTCCTTTTATATATCTACTTATGACACCCATAAAAATTACAAATATAAGGAAGATTAAAAAAGAAACTAACGTTCTGCCTGAAAAGAAATTTTCTGAAATAAAAGATACAAATATAAAAATAAGAATAACACCTAGAAATGCTACTGTTTTCCAACGATTTTCTCTAATATTTTTAAAGAAGAAATTTTCTTCATCTTCTTCATCTTGAGTATTTTCTTCTTTTGGAAATTTAGTAAATATATTTTTTTTTAAATCTTCATTAATCCATCTAACAGAAAAATGATACCATCCCCATAATATTAATCCAGTTACAGCAATAGAGTAGGTGGCAATATTCATCCAATCAGCACCATCGTACCAACCAAGTACTGCAGTTCCCACACCACAAAGTATTGCAAATATTAATCCCAACCCTTTAAGGAACAGAAAAGATGATCTTTTCATTTTACTTTATTTCCTCCCATTGACTTAGCTGTTGGTCACGAGCATTTTTTTCTTTATAGATTGACATAAATTGCCAAACTAAAGGAGTAATAGGTATACCAATTACTAATACTGCTAAAATTTTATAAAATGAATATCCTACCGAATAAAAAATTGAAGACCAAAGCGCCACTGCAATTATAACTATATAAATATATGGGGCAAATCTCTTATAATTTGCTTTTTCACCCATATTAAGAAACAAAAAATATTGAATTAAAAATACTCCTAAAATACTAAAGGCAACTTGAGAGTATCCTGACGTTGTAGTTTCATAGAAAAATCTTTTAGCACCCTCATATTTAACTTGCGAAAGATCTCCAATGTTTAATTCGTTTATAATTTGAGACTGATAAAGAGATGGATTGTCAGCAATAAAAGTATTTCCACCTATAAAATAAGTAGAAATTATAGCAAGAATACCAAATCCAAATATGTAAACATTAGTTAAATTTTTTATTCTGGAGTGAACAAATGGGGCGGTTATAACAAATAGAAGCAAAACCACTAGTATTACACCGTAACCTTGTATCCCAAAAAAGCTATTATCTGTATTTTCAATTAAATTATTATATGAAATCCCTTTTAGTATTATCAATGATAATGCGGCTAAAAAAAACATCATTGCTGTTGATTTAGTTCGAGGACTAAACTGAGGTAACATCGCTATAACAATTAGTGAAGCAAGCAGTACTACTCCAGCAAAATAAATTATACCACTTGTACTTCCAGAAATAAGAGCACTCTCTGAAATATTAGGAAAATAATTTATTTTTTCTAAACTAAAATATTGAGGAGCTGAAGTTTCAATACTACTCATCTGATTAGATTCTAAAGTAATTTTTTCATTATTTTTTAATAGATTTTTTTCTTTATCGTCTGAATTAAAAATTAATCCAGCAGTCATTATTACCACAATAACTACAAAAGAAATTGTAGATGGACTTCTATGAGAGGATAATAAATAAAATAAAAGAGCAACAAATGCTATTCCTATAATTATATATAAAATAATTGTTCCTGCAGTTTCTGTAAACTGAACCACACCATGCCCTGCTAGAGAGCCACCTTTAGCAGTACCTTGGCCGGTAGTAGCGTTTCTACTATCCTCAACAATAATATTTCCGGTTGCATCCACTTTTCTTTCAACAGAACCCTTTGCTCCATTTTCAGATTTTGCGTTATCTTCAATAACCTGTTCGATGACAATAGGCTGATCATAAATTTGATGTATCATGACAAATAACCCAGCAAACGCCATTATAATAAAGAAAACCATTACAGATAAACCTTTTGTAACTCTTGTGACGTAAGGAAGTATTAGGCTGACCATTAAAGCCCCAACTAGAACAGCACCGTAAGATAAATCAGATACAAAGCTTTGAAGTCTTTCAAATCTAAAAGTAACCAAGATATAATTAATAAGATATAAATTTAAAGCACCTAGAATTGCACCAAAAGCACCTCCACGTCCCCCAGCTAAACTTGCGCCTCCTAGAACTAATGCCGTAATACCCAATAAAGTGTATTTAGTTCCCTGCAATGGATCTCCAGAACCAACAAGAGCAGTAAAACATATTGCAGAAAGAGCTGCAAAAACCCCTGCTATCATATGAGCAACTATTCTTACCAAATTAATTTTTACACCACTTGTAAAAGCAGCACGTTCATCTGAACCCATTAATTTTAGATGACCCCAAAAAGCTGTATGAGTTATTATATAAAAAAATATTGTTGCCAAAATCATCAGAAGAAATATTGGGTTTAAAATAGTAAAACCTTCTCCCCATGGAAGTAACCAATCAGGAGCTATCCCTCCTGGTCTCGGCAAAATCACAATATTAATTCCTGCAAATGCTAAATACCCTGCTAACGAAACAATAATAGGAGAAACTCTTACAAAACAAACAATTAAAGCATAAAAAAGTTGCCATAGTAAACCCATTGCAATTGCGTACACGAACCACGTGATAGGAGTTTGTAAATATCCTGCGGCATATAACTGAATACTGCTTACATTTATAAAGCCCATGAAAGGACCGATAGATAGATCAACTCCTCCTCTTCCTGCCATTGCAATAAATGTTAAAGCATATGTGGTTAATATTAAAGGAGCAGTAAGCATTATTGCACTACCGATACCTGATTGAGAAATAAGTATTGGACTTCTAATTAGAGCAAAAATTAGTAAAGCAAAAAAGATAAAAATTGGAACCATTAGATACTTATTTGATGAAGTATCCGTACTTGATCTATAGGTTTTTTTTAATTTTTCGATTACTTCCATATTTTTTTAATCAAAATAAACAACTTTTATTTTTTCAATACCCATTTTATTTTTAAGGCTTTTTTCATTATCTTTTAGCTTAGTAAAATCAACAACCTTAATTTTTATGTTTTGATTGTTAATTAATTTTTCTTCTTTATTTTTTTTAGTAATTATTTTATTAAATTCACTATAATCATTCGATGAATAGGTTAATTTAGAATTTGCACTAATATTTTTTTTTATATCATTTTTGTATTCAAAAAAATTACTAAGTTGATCAAATTTTTGAAAATCTGATGAATTATAATATTTTACCTCTTTTTCATCATCTTTTTTAAATAAAAGAGAATTTTCCTCAGTTTTTATAATATTATTAAAATAGTTTTTATCAGAATTTACATATTTGATATTATGATTTTTTGATGGAGCGTTATTCTTAATATCAGAATTAAATTTTTTAAAATTACTTAATTTTTCAAAATTAATTTCATCTTCAACGTTATAATAGTTATTTTTATCTTCTTTTTTCATTAAAATGTTTTAATTTTTATTTTAGTTTTGTTATTTTCAATATTTTCTTTATCAAAATTTACTACTTTAATATTTTGCTTTACTTCTATCTTATCATTTTTGACTATTTTACTTTGAATAGGTGATTTAGATAAATCTAATTTATTTGAAATAGTTGTTTCTCCAACCCCTGCAGTTTGGCCAAACATTCCTTCGAGCAAAGTATCTGCATTAATTCTGTCGTTTTCAAAAATATCAAATATTGTTCCATTTCTAAAGACTATTACTTTAGGACATAGGCCAATAAACTCTTCTAATTCACTAGATAAGAAAACAACTGTATTACCTTCTTCAACATATTTTCTTAAATGAACATATAGATCTCTTTTAGTACTTATATCTATGCCTCTTGCTGGATCATTTAAAATAAGAATTTTTGGATGTTGTGCAAATGATCTTGCAATCATGACTTTTTGTTGGTTCCCTCCGCTTAGTGAGCCAATTAGATTGTCTCTTGGACCAGTTTTAATATTTAATCTTTCTACCTCCCAATCAAAAATTGTATTTAATTCCATCCAATTAACAAAACCTAAAAACCCTGCCTTGCTAGTTTTTTCATAAAGAGGGACAACTAAATTTTCATATATACTTAAGTTAGGAAGTATTCCCTCTTTTTTTCGATCACCAGAAACAAAAGATATTCCATTTTCTTTTGCACTATTAAGTGAATTGAATTTCAAAAATTTTTCATTAGTGTCCAAAATCTCTAAAGTACCTCCATGGGATTCTTGAACACCTGCTAAGATTTTAACAAAGTCATCTTGCCCATTTCCATCTAGACCTGTTACACCGACTATTTCTCCTCTTCTAATTTCAAAATTGATAGGCTTACAATCTGGCCAAACTACTAAATTTTCAGCTCTCATTACAACTTTTTCAGTTTTAGTTTGTATTGCTACTGATGTAGATTTTTCCACAGCTTCTTCTCTTCCAGTCATTAAACCTATTAGATTTTTTTCATTAAGATCTTTTTTTTCTAATACTCCGACATCCTTGCCATCCCTCATAACAGTTGCTTTATCACTAATTCTAACTAATTCAGCAATTCGGTGTGTAACAATAAATATTGCAACTCCTCTGTCACGCAGTTCTCTCATTTTTTTAAACAATCTTTCAGTTGAATCAAAATCAAGGGCTGCAGAAGACTCATCAAGAATTAATACTTTAGTATTTTCTCTTAAAAATGCTCTTGCAATTGTAATCCAAGCTTTTATTGGAAGTGATAAATTAAAAGCTTGTGTGTATGGATCAATGTATTCACCAACAAGATCTTCCATAATTTCTTGTGCTTTTAATACTTTTTCTCTTTGAGTTAAATTTTTGTACCAAAAATCATCTGAACCAACAAATAAATTATCTACCACTGATGATTCTTCAGCAATCATTACTTCTTGAAATACTGTTGCTATCCCCATGTTTCTAGCCATCACTGGAGAAGTTGGGGTTTGACCAAGTATTGAAACCTTACCTTTGTCTACTGGTAATACTCCAGACATTGCTTTAGCTAAAGTGCTTTTGCCACAGCCATTTCCGCCGACAATTGCATGAATCTCACCAAAATTTGCATTAAAATTCACTCCATTCAATGCTTTAGTTACACCAAAATATTTATGAACATCTTGGACGTAAATATCACCCTGGATAGTTTTTGACCTGTCAGACAACACCTCCAAAGAGGTGTTGTCTTCTATATTTTTTTCTGCACTCATACTTTAATATAAAGTATTAGTGAGATTTCGGATCGTATTTAGTAGGATCTGCTGGATTCTCAAAGAATGCATCTACGTATTCTTTGGGAGCCCATTTATCCATTCCTGGATTATCCCAACCAGTAGAATTTCGATCACAATCTTCATTTAAGATTGCTTTGATTTCATCGAAATTTTTAGTAGCAGGACCAACTAATATAGATTGAATCATAGGACTTTGGCCTTGCAAAGTTCTAATCATTACATCCATACCTAACTCTACTTCATCTCCTGGAGGCCACGCATATATCGCTTCATCAATATATCCTGGATTTTGTCTCCAATAACATAAAGCACCTAGCTCTCCACCTAAAGCAATTGGTGGAATTGGATCAAGTCCAGACTGAAGTAGTGCTTGTAGTGTTCCAGTTTCTCCAGATGATTGAACTGCAATACCATCAACTTTTTTTGTATTAGTTGATAACCACTGAGATAGTTCTTTCTGAGCAACTTGAGAAGTCCAGTTATGAGCTAGCTGTCCAACAACATTTACATCAGGATATTCTGACAGCGCAGCTAGTACCCCTTTGTTTTGTTGGTCAGAAGCTGAATAACCAGGTATTCCTTCGATAACTATTACATTACCTTTTTCACCAATTAATTCAGCCATCCAAGCACCAACATAATAACCAACTAATCTGTAATTAACAGATGTGTTGATTGAATATGGTGATGTTGTAAAGCCAGTAAACGAAAGTGTAGGTATACCTTTTTCCCAACCATATTTAATAGTTGTGTTAAGAGCAGTTATATTTGAACAACAAACAATAATTGCGTCAACTTTTCCTCCATCTATCATTTGTCTCATTTGCTGAATTTGCAAAGAGTCATCCAAGTTTGATTGAGTAATTACAATCTCATCAACCATTCCAAGTGCTTTCCATTTAGGATAAACAACTTCCATTAAACGCTCCATTGCACCCTTACGCCATGTATTTCCTGCGTAAGTACTTGCATAACCTATCGTCCATGGTGGTTTTCTTTTACTTTTCCAGCCCTTCATGACTGCTGGACCAAGAGGTTGATCTTTGTCCATAAAGTCCATGTTATAAACATAATCTCTCATTTCCTGAGGAACTTTAGCTAAACACTCTTTGCATAATTCACCTGCAGAGACGCTACTAAATATTCCTAAAAAACAAGAAAACATTAAAACATAGATAGTTTTAGTTATTTTCATTTTCTCTCTCTCCTTATTAGTTATGAGAGATACTCTCATGCATAAAAAAAATTATCCAGAAGATAAAAACTGAACAATTATATATATATTTTGTATAAGTAAATTTTCGATTGTTTTTAAAACAAAAAATATACTAAGTTAAGCATAATAAAAATTTGAAGATAATAGTTAAAAAAAATTCTATCAAGAGTTGAAATATATTTTTTTTTCAAATTATTATTAATTTATATGAAAAAATTTTTTTTAGTTTTTATATTATCATTGTTCACTTCTACGAGTTTGTTTGCTGAATACATTTTAGAGCCAGCAAATTGTACTTTTAAAAAAAAAACAAATTGTGGTGCTTATCTTTATAACAATAAGAGTGGTGCAACCTATTTTTGTGAACTTGAAAAGTGTAAAGAAATCATGCCGGCTTTAGAAGGCCCTACTGTTAAATCTAAAAAATCTAAAAAATCTAAAAAATCTAAAATACCAAAATTTAAAAAAAAAAATTAAATATAACATTCACCAATTAAAAATATCAGAGTAATCTAATATTAGTTATTAGATTTAAGCTTTTTTGATTCCGAGATTGTTATTTCTATAGCAGATCTCATTTCATTACAAAAATCTAAATCATCACCAATAAAGGTATCTTTAATAAAGCTTTGTTTCTCAACACCATTTTTCTTCATAAAGTTTATATAATCAGAAGTCTGTGTACTAACTTTATCCATAAATTCTTTCTCAACATCCTTATAATTCATTTTTTTTATTTTAGATAAAGTAAGAATACCAAATGGGTATAGATAATTAGCTGTTTCAAAAAAACTTTTTGATAATTCAGGGTGATCTTCTTTAGTTATTTCTGTTATTGCAGAATTTAATGAAACACAACTTCTAATAATTTTATAAGTTAGATTATCATCCTCAAGAAGCTCTTGAAGGTTATAAAAACCTAATCTTTCAACTTTTTCAGCAGACACTGAAGAAAAGATTAATAAAAAAATAAAAATTATTTTTTTCATAGAGTTTATTTTATACCTTCATTTTATATAATGTCTTTTAAAAAATCTGGTAACCCATCAGGGTTAGTCCATAGACCACTTTTTCCACCTTCTTTAATTAACAATCTAATATTATCAATTCTAAGATGTGGATTTACAATTTTACTTAGATCATAAATTGTAATCAATGCTGCATTAACTCCCATTATAGCCTCCATCTCAACTCCTGTTTTTGCTACAGCAGAGACAACACAAAAAACTTCTAATGAAGCATCCTCATCATGCATGACAATTTTAGTAGCTGTATGATCTATTGGAAGTGGGTGGCATAGTGGAATTAATTCACTTGTTTTTTTAACACCTAAGACTGCCGATACCTCAGCTAAAGTGATAGGATCACCTTTAGGCATTTCTTTATCTTTAATTAGGTTAAAAACTTCTTTCCCTACATAAATTTTACCAGAAGCTAATGCTCTTCTAAATGTTTCTTTTTTTGACGAAACATCAATCATGTTAAATGAATTTTTTTTAAAAATTTCTTTAGCCCAGTCTTTTAATTTTTCTTCATTTATTACTTTTAAGCTTGTCATTTAACCTCCAGTACTTGATAGATTTGGAGTAATTCCAGTATCTCCAAGCTCTAAATAATGTGACTCTTTTTTAAGATGCAGTTGTTTTATTATAAGATCTACAAGTTCTTTTTTTTGAGTATCGTCTTGCAATAAATGTCTAATACTAATTCCAGTATTACCAAACAAACATAATCTTAAATCACCTCTTGAGGTAACTCTCAATCTGTTACATGTTTGACAAAAATCTTTAGAATATGGAGCGATTAATCCAAATTTACCCTTATATTCAGGATGTATATAATTTAACGATGGACCTGCGTCTTTTCCATATGTTTGAGGTATCCAGTTATTTTTTTCAATATAATCCTTAAATACTTTTGAAGGAACATGATTTTTGTTAAAATAATCTAAATTATCTCCAGTCTGCATTAATTCTATAAATCTAAAATCAATTTTATTTTCTTTTATAAAATTTCCAAATTTTTTAAAATCTTTATGAGTATCGTTGATGCCTTTAAGTAAAACAGCATTAATTTTTATATTTTTGAAATTTAATTTTTGTAAAATCTTTATACCTTCTAAAATTTCTTCAAGTCTGTCATGTCCGGTTAGTCTTTTAAAGGTTTCCCTATTTAAACTGTCTATACTAATATTTATTCCATCTAAACCAGCCTCATATAATTGTTCTGCAATTTTGTCCAAACGATAACCATTAGTCGTCATTGTTACTTTGGGAATATTTGAATTTTGTTTCATGTCTTTAAGGATATCAAAAAAGTCTTTTCTAACAGTCGGTTCTCCACCAGTTAATCTAATTTTGCAAACACCTAATTCAGATAAAGCTTTTGTTAACCTTGATATTTCTTCAGCGGACATAAAACTTCTCGTATCTCCAGGTGTTTTTTTATAACCTTGTGGTAAACAATAGGTACAACTGTAATTACATACATCTGTAATTGATAATCTTATGTAGGGGAATTTTCTTCCAAAAGTATCAC
>Ga0209384_1001035_pt1 | contig 15427 bp, 16 predicted proteins | sample CoawatmetaG05DNA_FD_187511 | JGI IMG/M metagenome (GOLD analysis project Ga0209384, IMG submission 187511) | Marine microbial communities from the West Antarctic Peninsula - Coastal water metaG058-DNA (SPAdes) (version 2) | ecosystem: Environmental > Aquatic > Marine > Coastal ... | reverse complement strand
AAAACCTCCGGCAATAAACTTCTTCCAATCTGCGGCAGTACGAATATCCCACCCTCTATTATCTATGGACTTTATTATGCCGTCTATAAACTCTACGATTGTTTCATAGTATACAATTTTTTTCTCAGTCTCAATAATCTCATCGTCAGAATTGATATACATTTGAAGGTCTGTCTTTAGAACTTTTAGATCAAAAGGTTTTGCAGCATAAATCTTTGCATCAGATTTACCACCGTAATATTCCCATTTTTGACGATATAACCTTTTATGTTCAGCTTTGCACTGAAACATCATAAGTTTATATTTGGACTTATAATCTAGCCATTTTGGTTTGATGATTTGATTTTTATAAGATTGTTGGTGTAAGTCTTCATCATCTAAAATAATAAGGTCTTCTTTGGCTTCCGCCTGTAGTTCACTTAACTTATCCATTTATTCTCCATTATTGTATTTAGCAATCTAAAAATTCGTAGATTTGATATGAAAATGTAGCAGTTGCAATTAAATTGTTAGCATCAGTAGCACCTTGATCGTATTGTAATGAACTAAGACTTACAGGAAAGCAATTTTCAAAATTAATTGTAACTATGGGATTATTTTTATTTGATAATATTATTAAAAATGCATCCGAATAAAATGATGCGTCTGAAACAGCTTTACCAATTGAATCTACAGAAGGAGTTGCTGTATCCACTGAAGAAACTTGGGTTGATTTGTTTGATCTAAAATCACTAAATTGTTTTCTATTTTTAGGAAATCCAATCCCTATCATCCATTCGTGCAATGTTCTATAATTTTCTAAGAATTCATCTACAATAAAAGTAATGCTTAATTGTTCATACGTTAATTTATCTCCCATTATTGGAATATTTTTAAAGGGAGTTCCATATTCATATTGTCCTAAACTTATGCCAGGAAGATTGCAAGACGTTGTAAAAAATTCCACTTTCGGTAATTGATTAATACCAAAACGAAATTGAGTTGGACTTGCGTAGTCTAATTTATCTGGTTGACGACCAACACCTGATACTGGATTTAGTGCCATGACATTTTCCTTTGCAACTATTTATAAAGAAAAAAAGGGGGAGAGCCGAAGCCCTCCCCAAATTTATAGTCAAGTTTCTTATTGTAACAATCTTACATAAGGTTTGTAACTTTAACCCGACGATAGTAAGAATTTTGGTTCGCAGTAACTGCAATTGTAGCAGCAGTATTTGCAGCTTCAGCATTAGCAACGGCGAATGGATTAGCAGCCATACCATAACGGGTTTTGAAACCAATCTTGGGCTGGAAGCTGTTCTCACCAACTGCACGAACCATTTGTAGTGGAACATATGGGCAGTAGAAGAAACCAGCATCGTAAGGCGATGTGCCTTTATATCCAACAACGTAGTACTGACTTGCAGCAACATTGGCTGAATATGGATCAACATAAACCTTCATGCGACCATTCAATGTACCAGCAAATGTGGTAGATGTATCATCGACATTCAAGTTGTTTGAGTTAAGAGCAGGCGTGTAATCAAGAACACCGGCCATCTGAAGTGCAGAAGCAACATCAGCGGAACAGATCATCATGTTACCCTTACCACGACGAGTTCTTTGACCAATCGCATTTGCATCACGCTCGATTTGGAACATCAAACCCTTAAACTTCTCAACTGACCAACGACCATTTGAATCGGTGTCAAGATCGAAGATACCAGCAGTTGTTGTATTGATTTGTGCGCCAGATTCAGCAGTCTTGTAGATAGAACGAACAACCTCACGGTTGATTTCTGCAAGAATTTCTGTTGAAAGAATGTTAGCAAGCTCTGTCTCGGCATCCAAACCGTGGATTGCCTTAAGGTCTTGAGCAAGTTCCATTGAATACTCAGCTTTCAATGCACGGGAAACTGCCGTAACAGTTGACTTATCAATACTGAATGACATCTCAGCAAAAGCGTTTGATCCACTATCGCCAAGTGCTTCAGATTGAGCAGTTGTCATACCAGTTGCGAATGTGTAAGTTCCAGCAGAAGGGCTGTCATTAAGAGCAGCAGGATTGCTTTCACTTGCACCAATGTCACCGCCGCCATTTCCTCCAGCAGCGTTCTGGTTCGAGAAGTCACCAGAGAAACCGTTCGCAACTGCGCCGGTTGTCTCATCGACCAATGCTTCTTCACCATCCATTGACAGATGGCGGGCCCGCATTGCAAAGATAAGTCCTGTTGGACCTGTCATTGGCTGAACACCACAAATATCATATGCGATAAGATTTGGCATTGCACGGCGAACTAGTGAGATCAAAATTGGGTCCCAATTTCCAACACCGGAAACATTACTTGTAGGAACTGATTCCGAAAGGAAAGATGCATCTTCTCTCATAGCAGCTTCTTGGTTTTCGAGAATAACAGTGGTTACGGCCCGCTTATAAGAATCCTCAATCGTAGGTAGATCGGGATGCTCTAGGACTGGCGACCACTTTTCTTGTAGATGTTCTGTTTGAAACATTTGTTTCTCCTTTATTTTTTTTTATTACATCTATTTATGATTTAATAAATTTATGAGCGCCCGTTAATACGAGTTTCGACACGACCAATTGCAGACGAATATGCCCTCATTGCATCACTCGTATCAATGTCCTGTTCGGCGCTACCGTAGTTTTCATAATCAATTTCATAAGCCTCTTCTGCTAAATAATTAGTCTTCGGGAAATAGCTTTCCTTTAGAGTATCTAACTTATCACGGAAACTGTCTTCACTGTTAAAATCAACATCTTCCGTAAGTGACTTAAACTTCTCAAATTCTGTATCAGCCAAATCAGAGGAAACCTCTAAAATGACCTGTTCCCGAACCAATTCGGAGTTCACGGAATTCATATGGATATTTGATTCCATAATTGAATTTAAATGATCTTCTAGTTCAGCAATTCTGTCAGATTGTGCTTCCAGAATATCATATCTTTCCTCTGGAACATCAATATAATGATCTTCAAATAGTTGTTTCAAACCAGAAATAAAGTCTTCAGCAATCTCACCTTTAAGACCTCTTTCAATTGCTAATTCATTTTCCTGCATCCATTCCTCAACAACATAGTCGAGGTATTGATCTACTTTTTCTGAAAGTGACTGTTTAAATTCGTCAACTTCTTCAGCAATAGCATATTGCGCTTCTTCCATAATCCTTGTTACTTCTTCACGGGTTTTAGATTTAACCGCAGCTTCAAAAATTACCGCCGCTTTTTCTTTAAATTCTTCAGAAAGGTCTTCACCTTCCATCAATGCTTCCACATCAGCGGTGATGTCAATATTCTGAATTTGCATTTCTACAACTTCATCCATCTCATCTTCATCATAATATTCAGCTGATTCCCCTTCATCAAGAGAAGTAACGAGATCATACAAATCTTCATCATCCATTTCTTCCATTGTGGCAAGGGAGTGTTCCATAGTGGATTGAAGATGATTTAGCAAATCTTCTCTTGAAATGTCCTCTTCTTTCATTTTCTGCATTGGCATTTGCCCCGGAGGTGTAACACCAGTACCTTGATTTGAACTACTTGCAGATGAATTTGGGTCCATAAGTTTTTTCATTTTTTCTGCGCTGAGTCCTTTTCCACCGGGCAAGGTCGCTGCTTTTTTACTATCGCCTTCATCAGGCAATGCTTGATCAGCATCAACATGTGCTTTACCAGTGTCATTGACATTATCGAGAGGATCGTTAATATCATCGTCTTGTTTCATTGGCTCTGCTTTGAGTCCCTTTCCACCGGGTAATGACGCTTTCTCATCTAATTCGGCCATAACCTCTGCTTCTAGTTCCTCTATCGTTTGATCTAATTCGGACATAGGAAGTCTCCTTTTTTTATTAAATATATTTATAAATTACAATTTCTTGAGAAATTTAGCAAACTCCAATGCCTCCACGTTAGCTTGCCTATGACGTTCCTTAACATCAAATTTTTCTTTTAACTTAGCAACATGCGCTTCAATTAATGATCCATTGTTCCAAACCCATTCTTTTCCTTCCATTATACCTTGGACAAATGCATTTGGTGCGGATGGGTCTGCAACAATATCAGCCGCTGCTGCGAGATAAAAATCACTATTCACATACTTGGCGCCATTCTTTTCGGTCAAGCTTCCCATGCCTCTAGATGACACACCTAATTTACAACCTTCATCCATAAGGTTTCTGACAATTTTTCCCATAGGTGTGTCTAATATTCTTGCTTCACCCATAATATTTGCTCCATCTGGATACAATGCTGTTACTATGTGTGAAACTCTTTCAAGATTTACAGTTGGACCTTCTGGATGACCTAGTTCACCAAATGCCCGCTTCTCATTTACAAACTTTTTATTATATTTTAAAACTTCATTTTCTAAAATTTCCATAGGGTAGATACGACCATTTCGGTTTTTAATATCACCCTGCATAAAAACACCTTCAATTCTATAGGTCTTTTTACCATTTTCTTTTTCTTCAGTAACAAACTCTACATCAACAATAGATTCTGAAATTAATTTTACATTACTCATGGGCCTGCTTGTCCTTGTCCAATTTCTTCAACATAAACAGCGCCGTCACTACCGGCAGTTTCGTTGATTACTGAAATACGAAATTCAGTCTCCGCTCTGTCATAAAGAAGAAAGCCTGGGGAATCTGATGTTCCAGCTTCTAATATTATTGCATTAGCATTTGTATCATCATCATCATTCTGTGCTACAGGAACTCCAGAAGCAAATCGTAGTGCCCGTTCTACATCAGGAACTACTGTTGTTGAAGTGCTTGCTTTTAAATAAAATCCATTTGTAGAAGATGCCGTAGGATAATCATCTGAAATAAGAAAAAGAACATCATTGCCGCCAAACTCTGTTACTCTGTATGAGGAAGCTGGGGATAATTTACCAATAATAGCTTCATGTGCTGCGTCATCAGCTGTCTGTGCTGCTGTAACTGTGCCAGCAACTCTTAATGTTTTAAATGACATCTCATACTCCTATATGGCTAACATTTCTTTTTCAAAATATCCCATAAGTTCTCTTTCAGTAACTTCGAACTTTTTTGATACTTCTCTTATAGTTTTCTCAAAAGTATTTAGGAAATTTGAAGGTTTAGCATCCATAATTTTAAAAATAGAATCAACAGCACCTCGCATTTTAGGAGACAATTTCTTGTATTCCTTTGATGCTCTGTGTTCATTTTTCTCAAAAACTGTGGTTTGATAAATTTCATGAATACTTTTAAGCATTATAAATCTCAAGCGACATCATCATCACCACCTGATCTGTTTGCTTCTGCTTCTTTATTTCTAGTTTTCTTTACTTGTCTCTGTAAAGAAGTCTGTGAACCAATATCCAGTTCGCTCTTAGACCCGTAACCGCCTCGAGCTGTACCCATTTTTTCACTAGTTTTTTGACCTCGAAGTATTGCTCCGGCTCCTGGGCCTTTTTTAGATGCAATCTTTTCCCGAGCTTTTACATTTACTTTTACTCCCTGATCAGCCTTTTTTGATCCCGAAGCGTCCCGCACAGTCTTTGCGATTTTAACACTCGAATTTGACAGTGACGCCACAGCTCTATCTTGAGCCATTTTCGCTTTTGGAGTATACTTTCCCTTCTTCATCTCTTGTGATTGCTTGCCGACTTTCATTGCCGCTCTTTGCATCTCAGGACCAGCTTCATTAACAGAATCACTAGCTAGTTCAATCCTTCTCAATTCTAAAGCAGCACCTACTTTATCAGTCATGCTGTTAGAAAAATGTATCTCAGCTTCTAGATTTTCACCATCAGTAATACTATTAATGAATTCTCTTGAGTTTTCCATTTAATTATCCTTTATTGCATATTTTCTGAATCGTTATCACTAAACTCTTTTGTCCTAGAATTTCTTTTAACCTTGTCTGGTGCATTGTCCTTATCTCTATGCTTCGCAATAGATTTTGAACCAATATCTAATTCTCGTTGTCCATGTCTTTGTTCAAGATCAGACATATATTTTTTAGCTTTTGGGTTGGACATTGCCTTTTTATATAAAGCGGGATTTTCTCGAGCCGCCCTACCTTTCGCAGAATGCATACCTTGGCCAATACCAGTGCTGGTATCCTTCATTATTTTTGTAGTTTTCTTTATAAGTTTAGCTTCTTTATTCTTATCTCCCTGTCCGGCCTTCCGCATAAGCGCAGTATCACGTACTTCTTGCCCAAGGCTCTCATTCGCCGCTTTATCATTAAAATGGAACTTGTTCTTATACCGCTTTACCCTCAATTTCTTATCGTCAGCAGGGTCATTACCAGTTGGGTCTTGAAGTTCTTTCTGCCGTATACTGATACCTTCTTCAACAGAATCACTAGCTAGTTCAATCCTTCTCAATTCTAAAGCAGCACCTACTTTATCAGTCATGGCACTAGAAAAATGTGACTCAGCTTCTAGATTTTCACCATCAGTAATACTATCAATAAAATCTTTTGAATTACTCATTTTTAAACCTCTTGTTCTGGTTGTTGCTCTTGAGGTATTTCCTCTTGAGGTGGTTGGGGATTATATACTGAACTATCATCAGGATCGCCAACTTCTCCAACCTTACCTTGGGCAGTGTCATCTCTTCTAATACCACCATGATTATCTGGTAAATTTATGCCGCCATCTTCTGGATCAATATTTGCTTCTTTATTAATATCTTTCTGCATTTGCTCAATTTCAGTATCAGTCAACCGCAGAACATTCTTTTGCACCCAATTTTTACTAAAGAATGTGCCCACATAAGCTTCGATTGAATTTAAAGTATTTATTCTATCATTTAAAAGTTCTGCATCTTTAAGTTCTGAAAAATGCCCATCTGCTAAGAAATCATATTGAATATGTTCTTGCATATCTGGCCAATCATCAGGCGAAATAATTCCTTTTAATAAAAGTTGGGTCTTTAAAACATCAGTAAATAATGGCGTGAATTTTTTTCGTATTCTTTGAACAAACTTAGTAAATTTAAGTTCATCTCTTGTAATTTCAGTAGAGCGACCAAGTGTGAATTGAGCTTCTGCTTCCAAACGAGAGATAGGAACATTCAATGACCTAAACAGTTTTCTTTGAAAATATACAATATCATCAATCTCACCAAGATTTGATCCACCTGGCAGTGATGTAATCTCTGTGCCTCTACCACCTTCTCGACGAGGAAGCCAGAAATCTTCCAACATACTCATATGGTTTCTATCATCACGAATCTCACCAGTTGATGCATCATACACTAACTTGTTACGATAACGATTCATAACATCTTTAAGATACTGCTCTGCTTTTACCTTTGGCAGATTACCGACATCAATATAGAAAATTCTACGCTCTGGCGCTCGTGAAACACGATAGATAACAAGAGAATCTTCAATCATACGCAATTGATTGACAGGTTTAATAGCTTTATGCAAATATGACAATACATTTCCAGTATTACCATCAATTAAACCAGAAGGAACATAACAAATAGAATCTGGTGAAATTTTAAGACCTTGACCACTATTACCACCAGTAGCTAAACCAGCAGCACCCAATCCCTTTTCATTGTAAATAAAAAATTCATCAACCTTTTTAATTTTATCAACACCAGTTTTTACATCTTTTTCTTTTTGAACTTTTCTTACTTTTTTAATTTTTGTAGAATCAATATATCTAAGTTCAGTTATTCCTTTTCTGGGTTGTTTATTGTCAATAATTTTATGATAATAAATTCTTCCATCAACATACCATCTTCTAAAAATGTCATGACCTTTTTGCTCAAATTTAAGAAGTCTCAATACTTCTGCAAATTCTTCTCTAATTTTATGTTTTATTTTTGCAGGGTATGGAATATTATCTAAAACAATTTGAACAGATATATCAGATTCATTAGCAACAATACCTTCATTCACGATATCTTCAATTGCTGTATCACATTCCGTTTGTTGTGCAATATCACGATATCGTCGAATTAAATCTAAATTAGATCGTTCTTTTCCATCAGTGTTTAATTGAGAACTAAAAAATCCACCACCAGCAATATCTATAGCGCCGTCATCAGAAGTGGGAGCGGTGAAAGACGTTCCCCCCTCTTCTTTTTTTCTATTAATTTTAAAACCAAATAATTCGGCCATAATGACTCCTACTAATCCTTATATTTAGTAGGTTTGAAACTAGAAGTTTATACCAGAAGCTTCAAAATGTTGATATCTCCAAGTACAATCAAATGTCTCGACGTTATCTGCGCCTTCTGCTGTCAAATCAATTTGTCCTAGTCCAATTGGCCAGGCAGAACGGAAGATGTATGACTTGAGAACTGTGTCATCACGATCTAATTGTTCGACTGTCAAATCTGATTGATAATCTGTAAGTGCAACAACACCTTCGGCAGTAGCAAGATTATTAATGCCATTCATCCATAACTCTAATGAATTACGAATTGCAAAATCCGTATCATTTAAGAATGTTGTTGTCCAAGCGTCATCAAATGTACGATCACCAGCAATATAAATTTGCCGACCTCTGAATGGAATGATAATTGGGTTTAAAGTTTGTCCCGGTAGTGCAGAAGCCCTACATAAAAAAGAGGACCGACGAACATCTAAACCTGTAGCAATACCAGTTGGTGGAGTAATTGTCACCTTAAATTGGTTAGCTCTGGCTCCACCGCCGATTAGGTTTGCTTTAAAATCATCTATGCTTGCCATGTTAAATTACTCCTTAAAATTAAAATCTACCAACTACTTCTTCAAATTCCACACCAGTACGAACCGCTACGAAATTGAGTGTAATAAAGTTAATTGACCTTGCTGGTTTGATATAGATATCACCAATAAATTCATTTCTATCTATGACTTCACCAGTGTTATTTGTATCATCGCAAACTACCTTAAAGTCAAATATACCTCGGCGTCCTTGAACATCTCGTAAAAAAGGTTCTACCATATTTCTAAACTGCGCTCTGGTAAATTCATCATTGAATTCAAATAACATATATTTTGCAGCGGTTGAAATTGCTTTTTCAAGAACTAAGAACAGTCGGCGCACGTTAATACGATCAAATGCACTTGGTTTTGCTAATGCTGTTTTATCACCAAAGAGAACCACACCTAAACCGGGAAAATCTACCACAGGATTGATTCTGTGTCGATAAAGAATATCTCTCTCTGATTGTTTTGGCGTATACGAAAGTCTAATTGCACTCCTGACGTTACCACGGTTGTAGCCAGCTGGAGAGAACCAAGGATCGGCAACATTATCTGTGTAAGCACAAAGTCCAGCTATATCCCCGTTTAATGGAACAAAACGATACACATCGTTATATTTGTCGTAAATATATTTGTAACCACTATCAAATACAACATATGAGGATGAAGGGCAGCGTTGGAAAGCTTCTCTAACATTTTCTGTTGCTGTATTTGAGCTTGTGACACCTACAGTTGCTGCTCGGAATGGAGAAACAAACGCAACACAGTCTTTTCTTTTTTCCACTAAATCTGTTAACATTGTAACATGAGTGTCTTGTGTCGCTGAACTATTGCCAGAACCACCACCTTTGCCACCAATGACAAGATTAATATCTAATGTTTCTGTATCTGCAAACTCATCATATGCTAATTGCAACTCACCAGCAGTTACAGCATAATCATCAGTGCCATTTTTTAGAACTGTATTTGTTGGTGTATCAAGAGCAGCATAGCCAGTTACACCACTTTCTCCCGTTATTTTACCATTTTCATTTTCATTACTTGTGCCGGTAGCATTAAGAACAACATTGCTGCCAGCATCCGTACCAGCACCATCTGTTCCACCATCTTCAAATATAATAGTAGTATCTTGACCATCAAAATCTGTTCCCCAATTTTCACCAGCAGTATTATGATCCATCTGATAGATAAAGGCCGAAGACCTAAAGATTTTATCAGCATAGAATGTATTATCACCTTGTGGGGATTTACCAAATGGATTTTTAGAAAGATTTGGATAGGTTTCTAATATTGAATTAGTTCTATTTCCATTTGCAGTAACAGAAAAACCAGTTATTTCTCCAAGAAAATCAAATACGACAATATGCATTTCATCTTCAGTACCTCTTTTATTTTCAGTTGCAAAATCAGATGTTCCAGGCGCACCATCAAATAAATCATAAAATCTCCAACGCCTACGAACACTTGTTCCAGATGCAATCTCTGTCTGAAGTCCACTACCATTTGGATCATCCATCAGTTTAACTGTAATTGTAGCTGCGGCAGTATCTACCTCTGTAACTTGATACTCAAATCCTAGTGTTTCAGCAAAGTTAACAATATCATGAATATTGAAACCAGAAGAAGATGTAAGACTAATAACTGTCTGACCAATCGCCTCAGTTTCACTTGTCGTTGTTTTAGCTAGTTCCTCATAAGCAGTTGCAGTTGCACAGATAGAAACACCAATTGAATTTCCATGTTCGCCAGCTGTTCTTGCAGCCCATTCACCAACTGAAGCTTCTCCATTAGCAAAAGAATCCTCATAGTGATCATCATCACGAATGATAAATGATGTGCCAGATGCGATAGCATTTGTTACACCAGATTCACAACGAACAACTCTCAGTGCATTTGTATACTGCAAGAAACCTGCGGCTGCAAAAAATGTCTCAAACTGATTTGAATCATTCTGAGGTTTGCCGAAGACTGTTATCAATTCTTCTTCAGAACCAATAGTTACAATAGACTTTACTGGGCCTTTTTTAAAGGCTCCTGCAATAGCACCGATTGATGTTGATACCGCTGGGATAATATTTGTAAGATCAATTTCTCTTACATGTACGCCAGGAGAAACTAGAAAACCCATTTTATTGCTCCTTTATCAGAGTCGTGTTATTTCAGAATATTTATAATAATTAGTTTCCTAAACCACTAGTTTTATAAGTGTTATATCATATAAATAATATTATGAACGAACACTATGAAAAATACAAAGAAACAATTAAAAAGGTTGCTCGTAGAAATTATCGCAAAAGAATTTTATTATTAAATGATTTTCTAGCAGAACAATTCTGTATTCATTGTGGAGAAAGCGAAACTGTATGTCTTAAATTTTATCCACATGATTCAGAGATTCGTAAACTAACGAAACGTGTTGGCACAAGTAATGAAAGTAGAAAGGAAATATTTCATTTAATAAGTCAATCAAAAATTCTGTGTTCAAATTGTTGGATAAAAATTGATAATGATTTAATTGAATTCATATAGTTACCAATTTGTATTATAATCTCTAACTACAGTAGTCCATCTAGTTCCATACTCATCAATTTCATCATCAACAGGATCATCAACACCATTCACTACAAATCCGAATGGTGCCATATCTTGCTCTAGCATATCTTGCTGTTCTTTCATCATAGTCATTCGTATATCATTATCTGTCAATTCTTTAAAGTATGTTTGATCTGTAGCCCAACCAAATATAAACATACAGGCAACCAGATCGTCATTGCATCCATCGTCAGCAGTATACGATGAACCTTTAATAATAAAGGTGGACAACTCATTGACACAATCATAATCTTCGACAATAAGTTTGTTATCCTCAATCAATTGTTTGAGATTTGAACATCCAATCTTCTTCACAGCTTTAGTTGTTCTTACCCCCAATTGCGCTCGACCCCCTGAGAAGCCCGCTCCAAGCACTTGTCCCGCCCTGCCACGCATAGAAGCCATAACTAGGTTGTCATACTCCAAATCAAACTGTAAAGTATTTGCGACCTGTTCACCTATGTCATTTACCTCAACCATTACATATGCGTTGTTATATGCCTTTGCAACTTCATGAATCTTGGTAGGGAACAGTAGTGGTTTAATTTCATTATCTCTAAACTTTGCAACAAGCTTATACGGTATCTCTGTAACATCGAATACTATAAATGCAGAATAATCATTTGCAGTTCCCCTAGAGACATCAGCAGTCAGCATATATGTGTGCTTTTCTTCTGGCCGAACATGAATATCTATTCCAACATTTGAATGAATGGGCGTTCTGTATGTAAGTTGTTTTAGTTTCATAGGACTAATCAAAGTATCAATAGACCCTAGAAACTCACATTCAAACTCCGAATTGAATTGTGATTGAGAAGTGTTTCGTATTGTTTCTTCTTTCCAAACTTCATCTCTGCCGGGAACTTCACTCCAATGAACTTCTGTAGGAATATAATCATTTCTCTTTTCTTCGGCATCAACCCATATCTTATAGAACATATTCATACCGTGTGGAGTAGAAACAATAATAACTTTTGTATTTTGACCAGAGGTAATTGTAGGATAAACAGATGCAAAGAATTGTTCTGCAACATTGGAAGGAACGAAAGCAAACTCATCAAGGAAAATAATGTTATATGAACCACCACGAATAGCACTTGAAGAAGTGGCCGCTGCTATAATTTTACTACCGTTCTCTAGTTCTATATTACCCTTGTTCCAAGCTATGATACCTTGTTGCATCCACTTAGGAAGATTCTCATATGCAAGTTGTAGTCTACTTAGAATGTCTCTAGCAGTTGATGACTTATTGGCAAGAACAGCAATATTTACATTTGGATTAAACAATGCATAATGGAGAAGGTAACTAATAATTGTGGTTGATTTGCCAGACTGTCTAGGTAGTTTAAAGATACTAAACCTATGGTCATGCATGGTTTCAACCATACCTTTTTGAAAATCATACATCTTAAAAGGCACAAGGCCTTCATCTAGTGATACAATTTGAACATATTTTTGAATAAAGTATGTTGGTGATTTAGCACACTTATAATACTCTTTAACTTGTTCTTTTGTGAACTCAACAGCAGTATTTGTTTTCTTGAGATTAGGGTTGCCCAGATATTGATTTTGATCAGCCATTATATTTCTTCATTTACTGTTATTTCTGTAGTAATATTGTTGTTTGCATTTACAGTATTTCTTCTATTAGATTCAGCTGTAATAGTTGAATCTGCTAGAAATTCATTTTTAGATGCTTCATCTCTGAATATAGAAGTGTATGTTACTACTAAATCATCATCACTTGAACTCACAGAAAATGATGTTCTTTTTCCAGTATCATCATAATTTGTTTTCATATAATCTATTACCTCGTCACTCATTTTTTCAAAAGCAGTATCAGCATTTGGTATTGTGCGAACTTGAACTCTTTTCCATGCCATGATTATCTCCTGATATGTTTAAATATTTATCATTACTTTTCATCCAGATTAACCAAATAAAACCAATACTCAGTCCAACAATATCAATAAACATCCATATGGGAAGAAAAATAAAACTTAACAAACCACATAACCAATATGGTAAGGAGCCTAACTCGTCTTCAAAAAACAAACCCCATAATGTATTTTCATGTTTGCCCCTTGTTATAATATGATCATAACCAGTTTCATTGCCCCAATAAATGCAAAGAAATCTCACAGTTGCACTTAGTGTGAGATGTATGAAAAACAAAGTGTAAAGATCGTATACCTCTGCAATGGCCCAAAACAATGAAGCAAAGGATAAAAATCCTACTACCAAATCAAACATTGCACCAAACTTAGTGCAATTATTAGTTGCTCTCGCAAGCGCACCATCCACATGATCTAACCACCGACCAAAACAAAAAGATGCAATACCTAGAACACTATATCCCTGCCAAACTAAGAATGCTCCAAGCAAAGGAAACACTAACGAAATAAAAGTTACAAGGTTAGGAGTGATCCAATTTATTTTTGATAGCGTTGGTATTGTTTTGAGAGCAAGTCTTTCGTCAAATTCAAAATAGTATCTAATGTTCATAATAATTATCCATTTCGGGAGAAAAGGTATAAAGAGTTTGAGTTTTATTTTTCGCTCTTTCCATACTCTCTTGTTTATATTGTTTTCTCATATCAAGGTATTTGCTGTTTATTGATAACACATCTACTATGCATTCTTCTCCAGTACAATATCTAGCTTTTTCACCGTGGTCTGATGAAAAATCTATCATGTTAAGTTTTTTATAATCGTGGCTTTTATCTAAAAATTCCCACCCAGATAGTTTTGGTCTAAGATGAAATCCTAATTCCTGATATATTATATTCTTAGCTTCATATATCTCTGGTATTTGTAGCTCTAACTCTTTTTGGTGTTTGTGTTTATAATATGTTGGGAGGTGTTTAGCATACAGTGTGAACATAATATTGTTGACGTATTTTTGGTGAACACCTCCAGAAAAAATGCCAGAACATAAACCATCTTTATTTTCAAAAACAAGATGACCATCGCCACTAACAGGAACTCTATCACTAAGGGTAGCATATTTTTCATAACACATGTATTGAATGAGGGTGCCTAGTCCTAATGAATTTCTAAAAAAATTCCATTCCAACAGTTTATCTTGCAAACCTCTTTTTGTTAATTCTACATCAATCACTTTTGGTTTGATTTGATACTTTTTAAAAAATGCCGACGCATATAACCATTCAAGTTCGTTCCAACTGTCTTCAAAAATAGTTTTAAAAAACACATACTCTACGTCTAAATTTGTTCTGGAAAATCCTAAAGCAGCAGCTTGAGAATCTATTCCACCAGAAACCATCATTGCAACATTATCTCCAATACTATTGGCCTGTGCCTCTAAAGCACAAAGTAAGTTTTCATGTGGTTCTGATAATTCTTTCTTTAATACTAAAACATCCTTATTGTTATACTTAATCCAACCCTCACTGAAAGTAGTGGCTCTTTTTTCATGATTGTTGACTCCAAAGCGAGGAAGTCTTTCATATGTGTCATTCACATTCTAAATCCTCAAATTCATACAATACAAAACGTCGAGTTTCACCCTCACCTTTTTGTTTTTTTATTTTTAGGGAGACTAATTCTTCAGCTTCCTTTCCTTCAAATCCCATTGCTTTTACAATAATATTTGGCCCACGTTCATATCTTGCAAATTCACTGTGATCATTGGATAAGTCTACCACTGATAAAGAACGATAGTCATTATCCATATCTAAAAATTCATAATTAGAAAGCTTTGGTCTAAGCTGTATTCCAAGTTCATGATATATCAAAATTTTACTTTCCATATTATTTAATATTTTAAGTTCTGGGGTTGTTCTATGTTTAAATTCAAAATACTGAAAAAGATATGGTGCGTAATAAGGCATTAAAATAATAGGTGCGCCCCATTTATTATATTCGTGACCTGTGTGTGCAGCTACATGATGTTGCGTTCCAAAAACAAGACCTGGCTTCTTAAATATTCCTCTATGAATATTACCTTCATTTTCATATCTGAAATGACCATCAGTGCCTACAGGGTATCCATCGTATTTTTTCATATACTTGTTCATTCCGGCACTTGTAAACACAGAACCAGAACCTTTACCATCTTCAAAATATTCAGATTCCATCATAAAATCTATTAGACTATCTTGCGTGTAATCCATATCAATTACTTTTAAA
>Ga0209384_1001033_pt1 | contig 15441 bp, 20 predicted proteins | sample CoawatmetaG05DNA_FD_187511 | JGI IMG/M metagenome (GOLD analysis project Ga0209384, IMG submission 187511) | Marine microbial communities from the West Antarctic Peninsula - Coastal water metaG058-DNA (SPAdes) (version 2) | ecosystem: Environmental > Aquatic > Marine > Coastal ... | reverse complement strand
CCCCTGTTATTTAGTCTTTATCTATTTGATTTGCTAAAACATTAACTTGAATATTTGTGCCATTATCTACACAAACAACGCCATTGTCGTAAACATCAGCAATAGTAATTTTTTGATTTAAATGTAAATTAGGATAATCATTTGTAAAAGTTGAGAAAGTACACTCATCACCCTTCTTTAATATTACATTATTTTTACTTATTGGTTTGATTGTCATAGTTTCCTGTGGTTGATTTGTTTTAAACATATCTAACAATAATCAATCAATGTGTTTAGATTATGGCATGATGTAAATTAATTTAATTATTATTAGTGTGATATAATTGCAACAGTATTAGATTGTAATGATTCTAATGTAATGAGTTGATAAGGAAAGTTTATAAAAGATCCTATTCCAATTTATAGACAGCAATTTTTTTTTCTCACGTTATAACAAGCGACAATATATTTTATAAAGCATTAACCATACTACTATTGATATTCTTTTATTATCGTTAGTAAAAAAAATATATATATATAGAGTGCAACCCTCTTTTCTACAAAATTTATACCCCCTATACCCCCTAGAACACCCGCTGTTATATATATATATATAGACCGGACTTAAGGACACCCTTACAGACACCCACACCTTTATACACACTCATCTTTTCTATTTTATTTTTTTTAAAATACACTAGATATAGTATATGGATTACTTTAGTGCAGATGATTTAGATTCAGTTGCTTACATAGAAGAAGATACAAACAATGTCATAATTAAGTTCTATGGCTTTCCCAATAAACTAGCAGCCGATCTATTTATTAGTTATGCTATGCTCAATATGGGTTTTGATTACCAACCTGTAGATGGTATGAAGTCTGACATGATACACTAGATATGGATATTAAAATACCTTACACACCAAGGAAGCATCAAGCTCACTTACATAGACAGATAGATAAACACAGATGGAATGTATTAGTATGCCATAGAAGGTTCGGAAAAACAGTATGTATGATTAATCATCTAATTAGGTCAGCACTACTGTCTAAACTTAGTAACCCTAGGTTCGCTTACATTGCACCAACCTTTAAACAAGCAAAGTCTATTGCATGGGATTACATGAAACAGTTTACTGCCAAGATACCCCACACTAAGTTTAACGAAACAGAACTGAGAGTAGATTTACCTAATGGTTCTCGTATCACCTTGCTAGGATCAGAATCACCAGATGGGTTAAGAGGAATATATTTAGATGGCTGCGTAATTGATGAGTACGCAAATGTAAACAGTAAGCTATTTCCAGAAATAATACGACCCGCACTATCTGACAGAAAAGGTTACTGTGTTTTTATTGGAACTCCAATGGGAATGAACAATAACTTTTATGAGTTGTACCAACACGCACAAGGTGCGGAAGATTGGTTTAACTATAAAGCTAAAGCATCAGACACTAAGATTGTAGATGATGATGAGTTGGTCAAAGCTAAAGAAGTAATGGGAGAAAAAAAATACAATCAAGAATTTGAGTGTGATTGGATTGCCAATATTGAGGGTGCTGTTTATGGAGATGTTATAGCAAAACTAGATGATGATAAACAACTTACAAGAGTTCCATACGATCCTGCCTTACCAGTATCTACAGCATGGGATCTTGGGGTCTCCGACCACAGTAGTATAATATTCTATCAGCAGATTGGAAGATCAATAAATATAATAGATTACCACGAAGAGAAAGGTCAAGGTTTACCATACTACATTAAGATGATTAATGACAAAGAGTATGTCTACAAAGATCACTTTGCACCACACGACATTGAAGTTACAGAGTTCGGCAATGGCAAAACTCGGAGAGAGGTCGCCACCCAATTAGGATTAAGGTTTAAAGTCGTTCCAAAAATTCCACTAGAAGATGGTATACACGCAACTACAATGACCTTACCTAGATGTTACATTGATACTGACCATTGCAAAAAGTTAATAGATGCGTTAAGACATTACCACAGGAAGTATATTGATAAGAATAGAATGTTTAGATCAAAGCCTGTACACGATTGGAGTTCTCATGCTTGTGATGCAATGCGTTACCTAGCAGTTGGACTACAAGAAATTAATACTAGACAAACTGCTCCACAAAGTATAGCAGATAATAGTTACAGGATTATATAATTATGAGTTTTTTGACACCAAAAATATCAATGCCACCACTACCGCCAGTTCAACCTTTGCCAGAAGCTCCATCAACTGAGGTTTCGCAAGAAGAAAAAGATAGAATTGCGGCAGATCAAAGAAAGATTGAAAGAAAAAGAAAAGGTCGTAAGTCTACAATTCTAACTTCACCACTAGGTGTAGAAGAAGAAGCAGAAACAGAAAACAAAACTTTGTTAGGATCATAATGTTTGACAAAATTAAAAAAATATTTAAAAAAAAACCAAAAGTGGAAATAGAAAAAAGAACTTACGAGAAAGCTATAGATCATAGTAATGACATTACTTTTGAAAATGAAGTTAAAGTAAAACAAACTAAAGAAACAAAATCATCATTAACATTTGGAGAATAATATGGGAGGAGCAGTAGCAAGAGTATTTAGACCATCACCACCACCTGCACCAGCACCTATAGCTGTCGCACCAACAGTAGCAGAAGTTTCACAATCACAAGCAACTTCTATGGATGGTTATGATGCAAGAAAAACAAAATCTAAAGGTAGATCATCTACAATTATAACAAGTGCCAAAGGTGTAGAAGATGATACATTAACATTAGGTAAGAAAAGTTTGTTAGGTAAATAATGGCATTAACAGATAGACAAAAAACAACTTTAAAAAAACATAGTATTCATCATTCTACAAAACATATGAAAGATATGAAAGTAGCAATGAACAAAGGAATGAGTTTTACAAAAGCACATAAAATTGCACTTAAAAAAAAAGGTAAGTAATGGCAAAAACAGATTTAACAAAAAATTTATTATCTAGGTACAATAGACTAGAAGGTCAAAGACAAAACTGGGAAACGCATTGGCAAGAAGTTGCAGATTATATGCAACCAAGAAAAGCAGATGTAACTAAAAAAAGAGCTAGAGGTGATAAGAGAATGGAACAAGTTTTTGATTCATCACCTATACAAGCAGTAGAATTATTAGCATCATCATTACATGGTATGTTGACTAACCCAGCAACACCTTGGTTTGCATTAAAATTTAAAGATGAAGATATTGATAATGAAGATGAAGCAAAACTTTGGTTGCAATCAGCAACAGATGCAATGTACACAGCATTTAATAGATCAAACTTTCAACAAGAAATATTTGAATTGTACCATGACTTAATTACATTTGGTACAGCAGCAATGTTTATTGAAGAAGATGATGATGATATTATAAAATTTTCAACAAGACATATCAACGAAGTATTTATTGCAGAGAATGACAAAGGCAGAATAGATACAATCTTTAGAAGATTTAATATAAGTGCTAGAGCCGCAGTACAAAAGTTTGGTGATACAACATCATTAGATATTAAGGGTATATTTAAAAAAGATCCATATCAAGAAGTAGAAATACTACACGCAGTTTATCCAAGATCAGATTTTAATCCTAAGAAAAAAGATAAAGGTAATATGCCATTTGAATCTGTTTACTTAGAATATAAAAATGGTAATGAATTATCTGTTGGTGGATTTAAAGAGTTCCCTTTCGTAGTACCTAGATATTTAAAAGCATCAAATGAAATTTATGGAAGAAGTCCAGCAATGACAGCATTGCCAGATGTTAAGATGTTAAATGAAATGTCTAAGACTACAATCAAAGCTGCACAAAAACAAGTTGACCCACCACTATTAGTTCCGGATGATGGCTTCTTACTTCCTGTAAGAACTGTACCGGGTGGACTAAACTTTTATAGAAGTGGTACAAGAGATAGAATTGAACCATTAAACATTGGTGCAAACAATCCATTAGGTTTAAATATGGAAGAGCAAAGAAGAAACAGTATTAGAGCTGCATTTTATGTTAATCAACTTATGATGCAAGATGGTCCTCAAATGACCGCAACAGAAGTTATCCAAAGAAACGAAGAGAAGATGAGACTACTTGGTCCAGTATTAGGTAGACTACAATCAGAATTATTAAAACCATTAATTGATAGAGTGTTTGCAATATTACTTCGTAACAATATGTTACCACAAGCTCCAGAGTTTTTATCTGGTAGAGACATAGAAATAGAATATGTTTCTCCTCTAGCTAAAGCACAAAAATCTTCTGAGCTACAATCTATTATGAGAGCTATAGAAATATTAGGTAGTCTTGCAAATGTTGCACCAGTATTTGATTATATTAACTTTGATAACCTTGTTAAACACTTAGCAGAAATTGTAGGTGTGCCACAAAAAATATTAAAATCACAAAACCAAGTAAACGCAGAAAGAGAACAAGCAGCAGCACAAGCTGCAGAACAACAACAAATGGCACAGATGCAACAAGTTGCACAAGCCGGAGGAGATATAGCACCACTAGCAAAAGCATTGCCGGAAGAAGCAAAGGCTTTAATTAATTCAGAAGTGGAATAATATGACACAAGATAAACAACTAGAAAAATTTATATCAGCATTAAAAAAAAATTACGAATACATATTCAATACAGATGAAGGTAAAGAAATTTTATCTGACCTTGAAAAAAGATGTCATTATCATTCTACCACTAATGTAAAAGGTGATAGCCATGAAAGTGCATACATGGAAGGACAACGTAGTGTCATTCTATTTATTAAATCAATGCTACGAAAAGATAAGGAAAAATAAAAATGTCAAGCGAACAGATAACACAGGAAACTGTGCCTGTAGAACAAGCGACTACAGAAACAGCACAACCAACAACTCCAGTAGCAACACCTGCTGCACAACCAACATCATCTTGGAAAGATTCTATTAGTGAAGATTTTAGAAATGATCCTAGTATAGAAAAGTTTACAGAAATAGATGCGTTAGCAAAAAGTTATATCAACGCAACTAAAATGATTGGTCAAGATAAAATAGTTATACCAACAAAAAATTCTGGACAAGAAGCATGGGATGAAGCCTACGCAAAATTAGGTAGACCAGAATCTCCAGAGAAATATACTTTTGATGTTAAGTCAGATGTAGTTAATATGGATGAAGGTGCTATTAAATCTTTTGCAGAACAATCTCATAAACTTGGTTTAAATAATAAACAGGCAGAAGGTATATTAGATTTTTATAAAAATAATATGGAAGGTACTGCACAACAAGCAAAGATAGATACTGAAACTGCTCAATCTCAAGCTGAACAAGAGTTAAGACAAGAATGGGGTAGAGACTTTGATGGTAAAGTTAAACAAGCTGGTGCATTAGCTAAAGCTAATATTAATCCAGAAGTATTAGATATGACTTTATCAAATGGTACAAGGCTTGGAGACCATCCAGAAATAATAAAAGGCTTTGCAAAAATAGCAAACATGATGTCAGAAGATAAAATTGTTGCAACTGAAAGTGAAAACGTAAATACAGTTGCTGACATTGAAACTGAAATATCAGCTATTACTAATGATACTGATGGACCTTATTGGAATAAGCAACATCCAGATCACGATAAAGTGGTACAACAAGTTTATACATTAAGAGAAATGCTAAATGCTGATCAATAATCTTAATGATAGAGAAATTCGGTTAGAAATATTGCGGTTAGTTAAAGAGACAGGATCTGAGGTTCAGAAAAATGATCCCTTGCTAATCGCTGAAAAATATTATAATTGGATAGTAGGTAAGAAAATTCGTAAGAACCTTACTGACAAGAAGGAATAGACTTCTGCTCTAAAAGAGTTTAAATCCAAGAATAGCCTACTCATGTGAGTAGATAACCTTTCTGATTTTTATAATAATAATAATAATAATGGAGAGACAATTATGTCATCACAAATAACTACAGCATTTGTACAGCAGTATTCTGCTAACATACAAATGTTATCTCAACAAATGGGATCATTATTAAGAGACAAAGTCAGACAGGAAAGTGTTGTTGGAAAAAATGCTTTCTTTGATCAAGTGGGTTCGGTAACTGCTCAGTTAAAAACTAGCAGACACGCAGATACTCCGCAAATAGATACACCTCACTCAAGAAGAAGATTATCTCTTTCGGACTACGAGTATGCTGATCTTATTGATCAACAAGACAAAGTACGTCTTTTAATAGACCCTACGTCATCTTACGCACAAGCCGCTGCTTTCGCAATGGGGAGAGCAATGGATGATGTTATTATCGCTGCCGCAACTGGAACCGCCTTTACTGGTGAAACTGGTGCTGGTAGTGAAAATGCTCAAACTGCAATAGCAGCTGGTGGAGCTGGTTTAACAATAGCAAAATTAAGAACTGCAAAACAGACTTTTGATTTAGCTGATGTTGATCCTTCTATCGCTAGAAATATTGTTGTAGGACCTGAGCAAATCGCAAACCTTTTAGGAACAACTGAAGTAACTTCATCTGATTTCAATACTGTAAAAGCATTGGCAAATGGCGAAGTAAATTCGTTCCTTGGTTTTAACTTTACTGTATCAAATAGACTTGCAAAATCAGGTAACGACAGAACTTGTATTGCATTTGCACAAGATGGTATCACTCTAGGAATTGGTAAAGATGTTAATGCTAGAATAGACGAGAGAGCAGACAAGTCGTATGCTACTCAAGTTTATTATTGCATGAGCATTGGTGCTACTAGAATGGAACAAGCAAAAGTTCTTGGTATAATCTGTCAAGAAGCATAATAGGAGGATATATATATGGCTAATTCAACACAATTCGCAAAGACATTAGATACACCTTCTGTTAAATTAGATACTAACGAACTACATGGTAGAGTAAGAGTAGCTTACGCAGATTTTACTGCGGCAGGTGCTCAAGAAACTATCAGTATGTTTAAGTTACCTAATGGAGCTAGAATAATTGGTGGAAGAGTAAATCACGCAGCTCTTGGTTCAAGTACAACTCTGTCAGTAGGTCATGCAGCATACGATAATGCAGCAGGAACTACTGTAGCAGCAGATGTAGATGAATACAAAGCAGCAGCAGCTTCAACATCAGTTTCAGCTTTTAACGTTGTAGCTACAAAAGCATTGGGTGAAAACTCAATCGTAGATGCACCAGATGGTTTAGTTGTTACTGCAACTACTGCTGGAGCGAATGCTACTGGACTTATTGAAGTTCAGATGACATACGTTCTAGACTAATAAATAAAATTTTAGGGGGTGGAAGCGAGAGTGGAAACCCCCTAGAGTGCATGAAAAAGATACAAGATTTAAAACCTGTATTACATTTTAAAAAAGATAATTATGTTTATAGGTATGTGTTAGTAGATAGGTTTCAAAACGATTCTAAAAATCATTATGGCTTTGATACTAAACAAGAAAAGACAACAGAAGAAATATTTTCGTTAAAAAAAGATAGACAAATCAGACGTAAATATATTATAAGGAAGTAGTATGGCATCAATAGTAGGAATATGTAATGGAGCATTAAATCAACTAGGAGCTACAACTATACTTTCACTTTCAGAAGATTCAAAAAATGCTAGACTTTGTAACTCAAGATATACTCAAGTAAGAGATGCTTTGTTTAGAACTCATCCTTGGAACTGTTTACAAAAAAGATTACAGATTGCAGCAGATGCTACAGCTCCGGCATGGGGTTTTAAATTTGCTTATACATTACCAGCGGATTGTTTAAGACTACTTAAAATATTAGACTATGATTCTAATTATAAAGTAGAAGGTAGAAAAGTTTTAAGCAACACAGAAACTATGAAAATATTATATGTTGCTAGAGTTACTGATCCAAATGAATATGATGAATTATTAAGAGAAACATTATCTGCATCTTTAAGTGCTGATATTGCTTTTGCAGTTACATCTAATAATACTACATCTCAAAATATGTATCAACTATATCAAGAAAAATTAAGAGATGCTAGATTTGTAGATTCAACTGAAGGTCAAAATGTTGATCAAGATTTAGGCATGGCAGATGTTATAGACGCAGGTACATTTATTAATTCAAGGTTTTAAACCATGGCTAGAGTTGCAGTTGAATTAACAAACTTCACAGGTGGTGAGCTATCGCCAAGATTAGATGGTAGAACAGACTTAACTAAATATACATCTGGTTGTGCAACATTAGAAAACTTAATAGTATATCCACATGGTGCAGCAGCTCGTAGACCCGGTTCTACATTTTTAGCAGAAGTTGCTAATAGTGCAAACAAAACAAGATTAATACCTTTTGAATTTTCTACAACACAAACTTATATGTTGGAATTTTCTAATTTAAAAATGAGAGTATTTAAAGATAGTGGTTCTGTACTAGAGGGAAACAAAACTATATCTGGAATTACTAAAGCTAATCCTGCTGTAGTAACTGCTAATAGTCATGGCTATGAAAATGGTGATGAAGTAGTAATTAGTAGTGTTGCAGGTATGACACAAGTTAATGGTAAAAGATTTTTAGTTAAAGGTAAATCAAGTAACGCATTTCAACTAACAGATAAAGAAGGAGCTAATGTTAATAGTTCTGGATTTACTACTTATACTTCTGGTGGTGTAGCTAATAAAGTTTTTGAGATAACAACACCTTATACTACTGCACAACTTTTTGATATTAAATTTGCACAAAGTGCTGATGTTATGTATATTACACACCCTGCACATGAGGTAGAAAAACTATCTCGTACTGGTCATACTGCTTGGACACTTACAGATGTAGATTTTACTAAAGGACCAATGCAAGATGCTAACACAACAGAGACAACTTTAAATCCCGGTCAAGCATCAGTAGGTACAAGTATAGCTTTAGTTGCTTCTGCTATTACTGGTATCAATGGTGGTAGTGGTTTTCTTGCAACAGACGTTGGAAGATTTGTTTTTTTAAGTGATGGTTATGCAAAGATAACAGCTGTTACAAATACTACTAATGCAGTTATGACAATCATTACAGCTTTAGATAATGCAAATGCTACAGCTAATTGGCAACTAGGAGCTTTCTCTGACACTACAGGTCATCCTTCTTGCGTAACTTTTTTTGAACAACGATTAGTATTTGCCGGAACAACTAACCAACCACAAACAATATTTTTTTCAAGATCAGGTGATTATGAAAACATGGATGCAAACATTGACGGTACAATAGCTGATGATGATGCAATCATTTATACAATCGCATCTAACCAAGTTAATGCTATTAGATTTATGACAGCAACAAGAACTTTAATTATAGGTACAGCAGGTGGTGAATTTACTGTATCTGGTGGTGGTACAGATAGTGCAGTTACACCTACAAACATATTAATTAAAAAACAATCTAATCATGGTGCAGCTAATGTAGATGCTATAGCTGTAGGTAACGCAACATTATTTTTACAAAGAGCTAAAAGAAAAATTAGAGAACTAGCTTATAACTTTGATGTAGATGGTTACATTGCTCCCGATATGACTATTCTTGCCGAACACGTTACTGAAGGAGGTTTAACACAAATTGCATATCAACAAGAACCCAATCAAATTATTTATGCTGTAAGAGGAGATGGTGAACTTGCAGGATTAACTTATCAAAGAGAACAACAAGTAACTGCTTGGCATAGACATATTTTTGGTGGAAGATTTGGTATAGCAACAATTACAGTTTCTGATTATGCAAACATTACAACTGGTACTAAATTAACTTTAACAAAATCTGATGGTACAATCGTTAATTTTAATTCTACTACTGGAACTGCAGGAACAAATCAATTTAAAACTCAGACTAACAATGATACAACAGCAACTAATTTAAAAAATTCAATTAATGCTAATGCTAATTTTACTGCAACAGTAAGTTCTGCGGTTGTAACAATTATTGAAACTGCACATGAAGCAACAGGATATTTAACTATTAAAAGTTTTGACAGTACAAGATTAACAGCAACTAGCGAAGGTAAGTCAGTTGTGGAAAGTGTAGCAGTAATTCCAACTGATGATACAGAATATCAAGTGTATGTTATTATTAAAAGAACAATTAATAGTATTACTAAAAGATATGTAGAATACTTAAATGTATTAGACTTTGATGAAAAAGATAACACTACATTTAATTTTTTAGATAGTGCATTAAGTTATAGTGGTGCAGCTGTAACTACTTTATCTGGTTTAGATCACCTTGAGGGACAAGTTGTTTCTATATTAACAGATGGTGCAACACACCCAAATAAAACTGTATCTGCTGGAGCAATATCTTTAGATCGTTCTGCAAAAAGTGTTAAGATAGGTTTAGCTTATACATCATTACTAAAAACTATGAGATTAAATGCTGGATCACAAAATGGTACATCACAAGGTAAAACAAAAAGAATATATGATATTACAGTTAGAATGTTTGAAACAATAGGTGTAGAAGTTGGACCAGACTTAACTAATCTTGAAAGAATACCATTTAGAAGTTCTACTGATTTAATGGATGAAGGTATACCACCATTTACAGGAGATAAGGAAGTAGAGTTTAGAGGCAATTATGAAACAGATGGTTTTATCTTTGTTAGACAAACTCAACCTTTACCTTTTACAATTTTATCGTTATACCCAAGATTAACTACAAATGATGGATAATATGTTATATATAGTACCTTACAAAAAAGAACATGGACAGATTATATTATCATATCAGATGAACCATAAAATATTAGAAGCAGACAGACATTATATTAATGTTGAAGGTGATGCTAAAAATTTAGAACAAGATCATTTAGCTTTTACAGGAATGGTAAATAATAAACCAATCTTTGCTGCAGGTATGAAAATGATTTGGGGTCAAGTAGCAGAAGGTTGGGTTATAGCATCAAATGATATGTGGAAATATCCTTTAGGTGTAGCTAAAGCAATTAAAAAAGATTTTGCTAGAGTTGCTAAAGAACATAATATAAAAAGAGTTCAAACTGCAATCAGAAAAGATTTTACTCAAGGTCAAAGATTTGCAGAGTGGCTAGGTTTAGAAAACGAAGGTTTAATGAAACATTATGGTTTTGATGGCACAGATCAATATAGATATGCGAGGATTTTTTAATGAGTTTTGTATTTGATATTGCAGCAGCAGGACAACAATCTGCACTTGGTAAATATAATCAACAAGTTGCTAATAGAAATGCTCTTGTAAAAGAACAAGAAGCTGAAGCAATAAAAAAACAAACTGAATTTGATATTGCTAAATTTGATCAACAATTTGAACAACTAACAGGAACAACAAAAGTAGCTACATTAAAATCTGGTGCAGAATTATCTGGAACTGCTTTAAATATTTTAAGATATAATGCTGAACAAGCAGAAGTACAAAAAGATGTAATGGATTATAATTCTAAAGTTGCTCAATCACAAAAAATGGAAGAAGCAAACTTTGCAAGAATACAAGGATCTATTGCAAAACGATCTGGTCAAATTGCTGCACTTGGTTCTTATGCTAGAGCTGGACAAAGTTTATTAAGAATAGGTGATGTTACAGGAATAATTTAATGAGAGATTATAAATCAGAATATGCTAATTATCACTCTACAACAAAGCAAAAAAAAAATAGAGCTGGAAGAAATGGTGCAAGAAGAATTATGAAAAAAAAATATGGTAATAGTATATTAGGTAGAGATGTAGATCATAAAGATAGAAATCCAACAAATAATAGTAAAAGTAATTTAAGACTACAATCTAAATCCTCTAACAGATCAAGGAATAAATAATGATACATAAATTTATAATAATTTTTTTTTTTGGAGTTTTTCAGTAATGCCTAAAATACCTACATTTACATCCGAAGCTAGACCTACAGCACAAGCTGCTAGTGTTGTTTCTAATATAAAAGTAAATGTAAATGAAACTGTAGCAGGAGCATTAAGACCATTAGGTAAAGCTGCTGAAGATTATTATGTAAAAGAAAAACAAATTGAAGCTAAAGTACAAGCTGGTGAATTAACTGCAAATGCAACTGTTGAAGTTTTTAATGCAGCTTCAGAAGCAGAATTAAAAAATACACCACAAGAAGGTATAGATTATTTTAATCAAAAATTTGAATCTATACAAAATAAATACAAATCAAAAGCACCTAATAGAAATGCAGGTGATCTTTTTAATATTAATTTTTCTCAAAACAAAAGTGTCTATGTTAATAATATTTTAAAAAAAACAAGAACTAATTTAGTTACTACTAGAGTTAATCAAGTAGATCAAAGAGTTAAATCAAGAATAGCAGCTGCTATTGCTTCTGAAAGTCAATTTGAATTTGATATTTTAGCTAAATCTGTAGAAGAAGATTATCAAGGTTTAGTTAATGATGGAATTATTGGTAAAAAGGATCTTGAAATTTACAGACAAAAATTACCAGCTCTTATTGAAACACAAATGGTTAAGCATAAAGCTATTAATAATGCTTTTGGAGCATTAGTTTTATTAGATGACAATAAAAATTATCCAAATATTAAAGGAGATGAAAGAGAAAAATTAAGAACAGAGTTAAGACAAATAGCAACTTTTCAAGGTAAAGTTGTAGATTTTGCAACTAATAAAAGATTATTAGAATCTAAAAAGAAAGTTGCGGCTGCGTTAGCTGGTGATGAAGCTGATAAATTTTTTGGAATAAATCCAGATGAAATTGATCAATATTACACAGGAAATGAAGAATATGACAATCAAATTAATAATTTAAACAATAAAATTATTAATAACGAAATAAGTTTAGATAACAATTATTTAACAAATGATAAAATTATTAATAAAATTTTAAATAATGAAATAAAAAATTCATATGAAAAATTTAAATTAACAGGAGAAACAGAAGCTAAAAGTATTACAGAAAGAATAGGTGATGGTTCTGTTAATTTAGATGATGATAATTTTTTTAATAATATTTTTGAATCACAACAAAACCCAGAACTAAATAAAACTAATAAAGAATTTTTTGGTTTTATAGATAAAGTAGTACCTTTAATAGAAGGATCAACAAGCTCTAAATATTTTGATAATAATTATAACAATAGATTAAGTTCTTTTAGACAAGATATGTATGGTAGATTTGTTGAAGGATTAAAACAAAATATACCAGTAGCAAAATTATTAGATTCATTATCTGATAATTATATTGCTAAAGATATATTAGATTATGCTCCAACTAAATCAAATGTAAGAGATGCTCTTTCAATTTTTGCTCAAGAACAAGAACCAGTATTAACTGAAGGTAAAACTAAAAGAATTGATGGAGAAACACCAAGCGAATATTTAAAAAGAATAGAAACAATTAATATAGATGATTCTAGTTCTAGTTTAGATGTAGATAAAAATGTACAACAAGTAGGATTTGTAGGAGATTTGTTTTTAGGTAAAGATAGATTTTTAATTGGTAATTGGAATAAAAATTATCAAACTGATAATACTACAAAAAATTCTTTAAAAGCAAGAGAAAGATTAAATCGTATGAATGAACCAGATTATAAAGTTCCAAATGATGCAGTATCTGCAATAGAAAATGCTGCAACAAATTTTGAAGATGATGGTGGTTTTTCAAAAGAATATTTAATAGATGCTTTAACTAAAATTGGTCAAATAGAAACACAGTATGAAACAAAAATACAAAGAGGAAATAATCCAGAAATAGAAAACTTTTATGCAAGATCTTATTGGCAAATAGAAGTAGATACTGCAAAAGATTTATTAGAAAATTCTGCTCCTATATTTGGAAAAAATTTTGAATCTACTTTTTCTAAATATGCAAAAGATGGTAAAACAGCAAGAGAAAGTTTATTGAATTTAAGTGATAAAGATTTAGTTAATTTATTAGAAAAAGATGACACATTAGCAGCAAACATTGCAGCATCATTAATAGTAACTAGATTTGACACAGAAATAGCATGAACCTAAATGAACAATCAACATTATTACAAGAGGGTGGATTTAGCCAAAAAGAAATAACAGGATGGAAACAAGATAAAATTAAACTACTTCAGCAAGGTGGTTTTACTACTCAAGAAATTTCTGATGAGTTTAAATTTGAACCAGATACTAAAGTTATTAAAGATTATGTTAATAAAATAACTAAAGATTATTTAGCACAAGACATAGTTATTCCAGAAGATGAAATGCTATACCAATCAAATTTAAATAGAGGTAAGCCAGTTAAACAAGCTGTAAAAGATATTAAAGAAGCTGTAGTAGGAAAAGAATTTGATGGAGATTATGTAGCTGAACAAATATTAGGAAATAATTTTTGGAATTTAAGTAAAAGAGTAGCAAAAAATCAAGGTACTCCAGAAGCATTAAAAATGCCAAGACCTGAAGATTATACTTGGACAGAGGAGTTTCTTACAACACTAGGTACACTAGCTGTTGATTCTCCTATTTATGGTCTAAGTGCTATTGCTGGTTCTCCAGCAGGAACACTGGGTGCTGGTTTTACAGGAGCAATGATACCTACTACAACTAGAGCAACTTTATTAAAAGTTCTTGAAAATCAAGATGAGGGAAAACCATCTGATGTTATGAAAATATTATTAGAAGAAACTTTATTAGAAGGAGTAAAAGAAGGTGCAAAATTTTCTGCATCTCTTGCCTTACCAATGTTAAAAATACCCGGTGGTAAAACTTTAGCAGCTAATTATATATCAAGAACTGCAGCTCAAATATTTGGTTATCAAGGAACAGGTTTAATATTAGGTGAAGAGATACCAGACAAGGGAGAGTTTGCTTCTACTTCCCTGTTATTTTCTATATTTAATATTAGATTGCCAAAAGCAAAAGCAGAAAAAAAATCAAAACAAATTTTTGTTGATTATGGAAAAAAACCTACAGATGTAGCTTTAGATTTAGCAAAAAATAGAACAGTAAGAGAAGATATATTATCAGATAATGTAACAGTTAGAGCTTATGAAATAAAAGATTCTAAAAAAATAGAAATACCAAAAGAAGAAATAGAAGTTACAACAAAACCAAGATTTGATGATCCTATTGCAAATAAAGCAGCAGAAAATATTTCTTTTGAAGGAAAACAAATACCAATTACAAAAGAACAAATTGTACAATCTGTAAAAGAAGCAGCCAAAACTACAAAAAGAAAATTTATTATTAAAGCTATAGATAAAAAATATCCTGTATTAGAAGCTCTTAAAGAAGCCAATGTTAAAACTAAAACAGGAATTGAAAAGTTAAATAACTACGAACTATTAAGATTACAAGAAGGTATGCAAGGAAGATCAGCACACTTTATTGAATTTGGAACTCTTGATTTTAATACTCTTGCTGAAAATGGACCATCTCTTATATCTATTGCTAAGCCATTTGTAAAAGACAGTAAAACTGAAACAACTTTATTTAGTACATACCTAATAAACAGACACGCAGTAACTCTTGCTAAAAGAGGTAAAGATACACCTATTGATATTTCTAATGCAGAAAT
>Ga0209384_1001028_pt1 | contig 15463 bp, 13 predicted proteins | sample CoawatmetaG05DNA_FD_187511 | JGI IMG/M metagenome (GOLD analysis project Ga0209384, IMG submission 187511) | Marine microbial communities from the West Antarctic Peninsula - Coastal water metaG058-DNA (SPAdes) (version 2) | ecosystem: Environmental > Aquatic > Marine > Coastal ... | reverse complement strand
AGCATAAATCCGAGGCCTGGTGGCATCATGCCTGAGCCCATCCCGCGATAATTACTTTGTATGAGTGAAATCATATTGCCGTATTGATCTGCAGCAGTTAAATAAATAGTGTCTCCGTTTTTTAGAATCCCAGGCTCATCTGTCATTGCCGCTTTGGAAAAATTAATATTTTTTGCTCTTTCTTTGGCATAGTCTTTTGAGATGAGCTCTTGAACAGGAATTTCAGAGAAGCTAGGGTCGGCATAATATTTTGCACGATCAGCAAAAGCTAACTTCTTTGCCTCTGTAAATAGGTGAATGTATTCGGAACTATATAGCCCCATTTTTTTTATATCGAAGTCTTCTAAAATATTAAGAATTTGAAGGGCTGCTATTCCTTGCCCACTCGGCGGTAACTCCCATACATCGTAGCCACGATAATTTGTAGATACTGGAGGTGTCCATTCTGAGTGAAAGCTCGAAAGGTCTTCATAGCTTAAAAAACCACCCTCAGATTGAATGAAGTCAGCCATTGTGTGAGCGATCTCTCCTTCGTAGAACCCAGCTCTACCTTTATCAGCAATTGCTTGCAATGTTTTTGCTAGCTGAGGATTCTTAAAGATTTCACCTTTCACTGGCGTCTTTCCATCTTTGAGCCAAAGATCATTAAAATTTGGATACTCTGTATATCTGCCTGCAGACTTCTCTAGGTAATAAGCAATTGTTTCAGTAACAGGGAAGCCGTTAATCGCATAATCAATCGTTGGCTGGAAAAGAGTCTTAAATTCCTGGTTGCCAAACTTTTCATGCAATTTAACCCACCCATCAACCGCGCCTGGAACAGTCACTGGAAGAGGTCCATAAGAAGGAATCTTGTTTAAGTTTTGAGACTTAAGATAATCAATTGAAATATTCTTTGGGGCAGGGCCACTGGCATTTAATCCATGAAGTTTTTGACTCTTGGCATCCCAAATAATTGCAAACAAGTCTCCACCAATACCATTTCCTGTTGGCTCCATCAGCCCAAGCGCAATGTTAGCCGCTATCGCAGCATCAATTGCAGTCCCACCCTTTTTTAGAACATCTAAACCTATTTGGGTTGCAAGGGGATGGCTGGTTGCCACCATGCCATGCTGGCCAATAACTTCAGAGCGACTGGCAAATTTTTCACCAGTAATTCGATCGTACCCATAGCCTGAAGTTGTCATTGTTAATAAAAGTATAAATCCAAGTGTTTTATTCATCACATTTTTTAAGTATTTTTACAGTGAATACCATACCTTGCCACAATCTAATATTAAAGATTTGATGACTTTTTATTGGCACGCCCGGAGAGATTCGAACTCCCGACCCCTTGGTTCGAAGCCAAGTACTCTATCCAGCTGAGCTACGGGCGCATGTTTGATTGGATGCTTATTGTAAAGAGATTAAAGACAGTTTTGGCAAAAACCTTTTGCTTCAAGAATTTCTTCAGTAATCTTAAAGCCTTCTTCCTTGGCTCTTTTTGATATTTCAATCGTTGCTTTGTGAGAATGGAATTCAATGGCTTTTTTACACTTTAAACAAATTAAAAACTGAGCAACGTGAGGGCTTTCTTCTCCGTTGCATGCAATGTATGTGTTGTCTGTCTCAATTCTGTGTGCAAATGCATTTGAGCATAAAAAATCCAATGCTCTATAGATGGTTGCGGGTTTTGCAGAAGCATCTTTTTTGTGAATAAACTCTAAAATCTCATAAGCAGTTTTTGGACTTTTTTGACTGATCAGCGCAGACATAATCTTTAACCTTGAGGGAGTTAAATTTAACTTTCTTTCGTTGCAAAGATTTTGCACTTTGCTGATGGTGATTGAGTTGCTCATATTTAAATTAATAATAACCTGATGAACTTATAACAGCTACCTCAAATATCAAGAGAGGTTGAAGATTCTTTAAATCAACAACATAATAATTAATCTAATTTAAAGAAAAAATTTTATGTATAAATTATTTTTATCAGTGTGCTTTGTATTGTTAACTTTTGGTTGCTCTAAACCTATTGAAGACAAACCTTCGGATGGTTTTCTAAATATTGAGGCAGCTCGAGTTAGCTTTGCCAGTCAAGCATCTCTTGATTGGGATCTGCAAGCCGTGGATCCTTACATGCACATCAATCCAAAGAGCAGCTCTCAAAGAGTGCCATTGTTTGGTGATCTCCATGTTCATACCACCTATTCATTCGATGCGTACATTTTTGGAACATTGGCCACTCCCGATGACGCTTATGAGTTTGCCAAAGGTAAGCCAATTAAGCATCCCGCTGGTTTTGATGTCAGTTTAGACAGGCCCTTAGACTTTTACGGGGTTACTGACCATGGAACCTTTTTAGGTCAAGTGGGCGAAGCTGCAACTCCTGGAACACCCTATTACGATGCTCCATCCAGTTTCCAGGTGAACGACATCAACAGCCCTGAAAACCTAAATACATCCACAAACAATCGCAGGAGAGAAGCCTTCGGTGGGTTTCTAGCAAATACCATTGCTGCATTGCGTCAAGGAAAAATAAAGATGAGCTATGCAGACAGCGTCAGCCGAGATGCCTGGACTGATACTGTTGCTGCGGCACAAAGGCACAACAACCCTGGAACCTTCACAACGTTTATTGCCTACGAATACACGGCCTCAACACCCAACATGGGAAACCTTCATAGAAATGTTATTTTTAAAGGCGACAACAATCTAATACCTTCTGTCCCCTATGGCAGAGGAAACTCCAATGATCCCGAGGGTCTATGGAAATGGATGGACAGGTTAAGAGAAGATGGAATTGAAAGCTTGGCAATACCTCACAATTCAAACGGTTCCAATGGTGCAATGTTTGCTTTGAAAGATTCCTTTGGCAACCCACTAACCAAAGAATATGCAGAGCTTAGAATGAGGAATGAGCCTATCGTAGAAATCACTCAGGTTAAAGGGACCTCAGATACCCATCCGGCCTTATCAACCACCGATGAGTGGGCTGATTTTGAAATCATGCCTTACAAAGTTGCTACCCTTGATTATTCCGAACCCAAAGGAAGCTATGTGAGAGACGCTTTGCTTGAAGGCATTGCCATGGAGACCGAAGAGGGTTTTAACCCCTATAAGTTTGGCCTGATAGGCTCAAGCGATACCCACACTGCTGCATCCTCTCAAGAAGAGGATAATTTCTTTTCAAAAATAGGTTTGCTAGATTCTACGGCAGCCTTGAGGGGTTCTATTCCAATGACTGACCCTGCTTTTTTATTGGACGAAGCTGGAATTGAAGAGGTGGATGGCAATCAGTACATGAATTCATCTGCAATTACCTGGGGTGCATCGGGTCTTGCTGGCGTTTGGGCTGAAGAGAATACCAGGGCAAGCATTTACAATGCTTTTAGACGCAAAGAATCTTTTGCAACTTCCGGGCCCAGAATGACTGTTCGTTTTTTTGCTGGCTACGGTTTGGATGAATCAAAGATTGGAGATCCTGACTTGGTTGAGCACCTTTACGCAGAAGGAAAATCTATGGGCTCAGACCTTGATGGTGTTAACAAACAAACGCCTAAATTTTTTGTGTGGGCGGTTCGAGACTCTTTCACAGCACCTTTGCAAAGAGTTCAAATTATAAAAGGTTACGTAGACTCAAGCGGCAGTCCTCAAGAGCAGGTTTTTGATGTGGCCTGTTCCGATGGAGGCTCGCCAGACCCAATCACCCATAGATGCCAAGACAACAATGCCAAAGTTGATATTTCAAATTGCGCTATTTCTCAAGACGTCGGCGATGCTGAATTAAAAACTTTTTGGAGCGACCCAACTTTTAAGATCGAGCAGAGAGCTTTTTATTACGTTCGAGCGCTTGAAAATCCAACGTGCAGATGGAGCACTTGGGACGCTGTGCGAAATAACGTAGAGCCAAGATCCGATATGCCAAAAATTATTCAAGAGCGTGTTTGGTCTTCTCCCATTCATTACATTCCTTAATAGCGAACTACTCATGAAAAATCTATCGGCATGGATTGCTGTTTATTCAATTATTCTTTCTGGTCCTCTTAGCGCTGAATCTTTTAGCAATACAAACGCTGATGAAAATGGGAAGACATTTGGTCAACTGATGAGCTGGGTTTTCGATGGAGAGAAGAGCCCGGATAGAATACAAATAGAGACTTCCGATGAGTGGAAGGCTATCACTTCTGAAGATGAATCCTATGCTGTCTGGATTGGCCATGCGACTTACCTTATTAATAATGGCGATATTAATATTCTTACCGATCCTATATTTTCTAAACGAGCATCTCCCATTGGATTTGCGGGCCCAAAAAGAATGATTTCTCCAGCCCTGTCTCTTGAAGACCTGCCAAAGATTGATGTTGTTGTGGTTAGCCACAATCATTACGATCACTTTGATATGCATTCTTTAAAAAGACTCCATAAGATAAATCCTGAGACTATTTTTTTGGTGCCGATGGGCGATAGAAAAAGACTAAAAAAGGCAGGCCTAACTAACGTGCATGAGCTCAGGTGGTGGGAAAGCATGGAAGTAGGGCAGACCACTATTCATTTCACTCCCGTTCAGCATTGGTCTAAAAGAGGTCTGTTTGATCGCAATAAAAGTTTGTGGGGCGGTTGGTTCATCGAATCTAGCAATCTCAAGCTATATCATGCCGGTGATACTGGCTATTCCAATGATTTTAAAACCACATATCAGCGTCTTGGAGCGCCAGATTACTCATTTATTCCCATAGGAGCCTATGACCCAAGATGGTTCATGAAAGACTCTCACGTTAATCCTGAGGAAGCCGTGCAGGTAGCTTTAGATCTTCAAACATCTCATTCTTTTGGGATGCATTGGGGCACTTTTATCCTCACCGATGAGCCAGTAGCAGAACCGCCTAAAAGACTTGCAGCAGAGTTAAAATCACAAGGCTTAAGCCCAGAATTTTTTCGAACACCTATGCCAGGTGAAATCCTCTCATTATCAAAATAAATCGTATAATCTTTAGATGGATCAATTAAATGTATTTGGCGAGGTAATGACTGTTTGCTGCGAGAGCCCCATGACTGGTTTTACGCGCAACGGCCATTGTGAAACGATGGACCAAGATCATGGTATGCACACAGTTTGTGCTCACATGACCGATGATTTCCTGGCTTTTTCTAAAGAGCAGGGCAACGATCTATCAACTCCCATGCCTGAATATGGTTTTCCAGGGCTTAAAGGCGGAGACGATTGGTGTTTGTGTGCTCCAAGGTGGGTTGAGGCCTATGAAGCCAATTGTGCTCCAAAGATTTACCTAACCAAGACACACGAGAAAACCTTGGAATTAGTGTCCTTGAAGATTCTTCAAGAATACGCTTTAGATATTAATTAGCTGGTAACTAAATAAGCTTCTATGATTTCCATAGGGTAGAAACTTGTATATATTTAATTCTAGCTTGATAATAATTGTTATTCGAAATGTTGCATCGAAAAATATTTATGAGAAATTTTGTATTTCTAACTTTAATCTTAGTCTTTACTTATTCACCTAACGCCAAATCATCTGATTTCAGTATCAATGAGTGCAATACCTCAGACCTTAAGTCTAGCCAACCAATTTACGCAGAAACAGAAGAAGAGAGGTTGATCAGGATGGATCAAGATCTCATTGAATTGTTAAATCAATTCGAGGAATGCGTTGAAGCTACAAATTCATCATTTTCATCAAGCAGCAGCCAATCATCCAATTCCAATAGTTCATCAAATTCCTCTGCCAGCAATACAGCATCCGGAAATGAAGTCATCGCTGACAAAAAAGAGAAAACATCAGAAATTTCTTCAGTTGAAGAAGCTGCAAAAAATTCTAATCTTCCGGACGATACTATTAAAGGTGACAACGGATCAACACCAAAAGATATTCCTGATATTGCTACAGATGATACAACTGCTAAGCAGTTAAGAGCAGAGGCCGAGGGAACAAATGATCCTGAGTTAAAAGCGCTTTACTGGGATGCATACAGACAATACAAAGGAATAAAAACTAAAAATTAGTAAAAATATATCAGTTAATTGATCTTAGTTTTATTGTGTAGAAAATTCATAGTGTGTATATTAAATATCAATCATTTTTTTTCTACATTATGAACAAACAATTTTTACTAAGTATTTTTATAATCGGGTTTTTGGCAAGTTGCGCTACAACTTCTAATGTTGGACCTCAATATCAATCAAGCGGCGCAAACAATGCTCAATCAATCCCAGAAAATACCGAACCGTTTGATATTTCAATTGCTATGTTTGACCCAGGCATATCCAAGCAAGACTCATATGGTGAAGGTGGTGTTTGGCCGGAATTAAGAAGGGCTGAAGCTATGTATATGGCTGTGCAATTAAGGGATACCCTTGCAAAGACAGGAAGATATGGCGCAGTTAGGGTAACACCTAATCAATACTCAAATGCTGATGTTTACATCACTGCAAGAATTAATAAATCCAATGGTGAGGATGTCTCTCTTCAGGTCAATGTCTCAGACTCGACTGGAAAAAAATGGATTGGAAAGAAATATTCTCACCGCGTTAAACCCATTGCCTTTAACAATCCAAGAAATAAAGATTCAAATGGAGATCTAAAAATTGATCCATATAAGGATATTTATCTTCAGATAAGTAGCGACATTAGCAGATACATGAAGAGAAGCGTGAAATCAAAAAAAGCAGACACAATAAATACAGTAACTGAAATAAGATACGCTCAAAATTATTCTCCAGAAGCATTTTCAGATATTTTAAGCAAAAGAAATAACTCATATAGGTTGAACGGGAAGCCAGATGCGGATGATCCCATGATGAAGAGAGTTAAAAATGTTCAGCTCCGAGATCAGATGTTTATTGATAACATGCAAACACATTATGATGGCTTTGCCTCAAACATGACTGCCAGTTATAAGATTTGGCAAGAACAATCATTTGGTGAGTCAAAAGCTGCTAGAGAGGCTGCTAGTGCTGCATTTTGGCAGGGCGTAGCTGGAGCAGTAATGATTGCTGCAACGGTTGCAGCTGCAGGTGATTGTGATTCAGCAGCATGTGCCAGAAATACTGGAGCTCTTGGTGGAGCTGTTGCGGGCTCATTGTTTAGTGAAAGTTTTCAAAATAGCAAGGAAGCTAAAATTCACAGAGAAGCTTTAAATGAAATAGCATCCTCTATAGATGGAAGCTTATCTCCAAGTGTAATAGAGATGGAAGATCGAACAATTACTTTAACTGGAACTATTAAAGAGCAATCAGATCAATGGAGAACTGTTCTCCAAGAGATATATCAAGCTGAAATACAAGAAACAAAACCCCTGCTTTAAAACCTATCTCATAGGTTTGAAGGAGCATTTTGGTGGCAATTCCTAAATTTCTTGAGAAACTTAGTAACAATCAAAAAATATTAGTTATTGGGCTTGTTGCTGCTCTGTTTCTTATTTTTTGGTTTAGCTTTATTTCCAAAATAGAGACAAAGATTAATAATGTTTCTGAGGCCAGCAAAGAGCAATTGATATTCAATGCCGCACTTTGTCTCGATGAGAATTCTGCATTAGAAATTTGTCAACTTAGGGTTGAAGCCATAGAAGCAATCAATGCGTATACACAAATTAAAAAAGAGGCCTTAAACACAAATATAGAGTCCTGGGCTTCGGATGATCTAACTGCTTTAGAAGAAATAGAAAAAGAAGCTGATAAATATTTTAGACAAGGTCTTTTCCTTGAATCAATTAACATGTTTAAACTAGGGATAGAAGCATCCAGTGACATTATTAAAAAGGCTTCTATTTTCTTGGCCCAAAATCTTGATGGCGGATTTCAATCGTTATTGGCAAAGAATTCGCTAGATGCAGAATCATTTTTTAAAAAAGCCTTGGTCATTGATCCCATTAATCTGGAGGCAATTAATGGTCTTAATAGAGCTTTGGTCTTAGACAAAGTTTTAAATTATTTACGGGATGCCGAACTTTTAATAAGCGTAGACTCTCTAGATGAAGCCAAGAGTTTAATTGACGAAGCATATCAACTTGATAATGAACATCCTGAGATAGATGAAATTAAATTAAATATTATTGATCTAATAAAAATTAGAAATTTTAATGCTCTTTTAGCTAGTGGATATAAAAATTTAAAGTTACTTAAATTTCCTGATGCAAGAACTAATTTTAACCAAGCTTTAAAAATTACAGAGAGTTCTAAATTAGCAACTGACGGAATTATTCTGGCGAATGAAGGTATAAAAAAAAATAAAATTGAACAAGAAAAGCTCTTGGCATCTAAAGCATTGGAGCTGGAAGATTTTTCTAAAGCCTCGATTCATTTTCAGAATATTTTAAAGTTAGAGCCGAATATTCAGTTTGCTGTGTATGGGTTGCAAGAAGTTAAAATGTTTGAAGAATTTGAATCTAATTTAGATAGATATCTCAATAAACCCTCAAGACTATCTAGTCCTAATGTATATATTGAAGCGGCAAGAGTATCGGATCACTCTCAATCATTAAGTCTCAGGAAACGCCTATCGTCTAAAAAAGAACAGTTAGACTTTTTACTAGCTAAATATTCTGAAGAGATAAACATAACTATTATCTCAGACAATAAAACTCAAGTAACCATTCAAAATGTTAGTTTGATTGGTGCGTTTAATACTAAAGAGATTAGACTCACACCAGGTAAATATATATTAATTGGGAAGCGCAAAGGCTTTGTTACAGTTAGAAAAACTGTTAATTTAATTAACTCAACCACTATCTCAATTCAATGCACGGAAAGACTTTGATGAAATTAAGTCCTAAATTAATCATCCGTTTAGTATTGATATCCATAGCTCTTCTTATTCTAATTTTTTACTTTTTTGCAAAAGGTGTTGTCGTAGAGATTTCCCCTGAGTCCGCCTCAGAAAATTCAGATATAAAAATAGAGAAGGGTCTTGGCTTCAAGGCTGGAAATAGATTTATTTTTTTTCCAGGAAAGAAAACTCTCCAAATTCAATCACCTGGTTTTTATTCTGAGTCACATGAAATATTTATAGATTCAGTAAGTAATACTCATGTAATTACGCTGACCAAAAAACCTGGAAAAATATTTTTTAACCTTAAACCAGATTTTAATTTTAGAGTATTTGTTGATGGGGACGAATCCTTGTCAGATTCTAATTTTCATTTAATTGATGCAGGTCTAAGACTAATAGAAATTAGAGATCCTTTGTATCTTCCTTTTTCAAAAGAAATATCTGTAATAGGCATGGATCAAGAGCAAAGTTTTGAATTCATATTAAGCCCTAATTCCGGAGAGCTTAGCCTTGGATCGCTTCCAAGTGGAGCCTCAGTATTTATTGATACAGTCTTAATTGGAGAAACTCCATTACAAGTAAGTCTTCCATCAGGCTTAAATAAGCTAGTTCTTAAGAAAAATGGGTATCAGGATGCAACTATATTAGAAAGAATTAAGGTCGGTGATTCGAAAACAAGTGGGCCTATTGAATTAAGCCTATTGCCTGGAGTGGTGACGCTAGAATCTGTACCCAAAAAGGCCAAGGTAATGGTTGGTGATAGCCTTAAAGGCTATACGCCCTTAGATATATTTCTGGAGCCGGATATTGATCACATTATCTCAATTAATTTTGAGGGGTATTTGGGTTCTCAAAAAACATTAAACGTAGCCACTGATTCCAATTCATCTGTTTTTTTTGAGCTAAATAAGGAATACGGAAATGTTTCAATAGAATCAAACATCTCTGCTGAGATTTATATTGGAGACAAATTTTTATCAAAAACTCCATTTTTTGGACCTCTCCATGCTATTGATCAAAAGCTCGTTATTAAGAAAAAAAACTATCGAACATACTCTTCTATAATTAAACCAAGCATGGAATTTAATACAAAAATTTCTGCCACATTGATTGATGAGGAAGATGCTAGATTGGCAGAATCCCCGCTTGAATATTTATCTCAGGGCCAACAAACTATGAAACTCCTTGAACCAGATATGATTGTTTTGGGAGCAAAAAGAAGTGAAATTGGGCAAAGAGCAAATGAGACAATCCGAAGAGTAAAATTAACCAAGCCTTTCTATCTATCAATTCATGAAATTACAAATTTACAGTACTCACTCTTTAAACAAAATTACCTAACAAGTGACTTGGAAGCAAATCATCCGGTTGTAAATCTTTCATGGAATGAGGCAGCAATATTTTGTAATTGGCTGAGCGCATCCGAGGGATTGAGTAGTTTTTATAATGTTGTTAATGGCAATGTTATTGATATTAACTACGGATCGGAGGGCTATAGACTTCCAACTGAAGCAGAGTGGTCTTGGGCGGCTAGAACTTATTCAAAGAAAAATTTATATTTAAAATATCCATGGGGCAATGTTATGCCTATACCTTCAAGCTTTGGAAACTTTGCAGATGAATCATCGAAAAAAGAACTTTCATTATATATTCCCAATTACACTGATTCCTTTGCCTCAACAGCCCCAGTTGGAAGTTTTTCGGCAAATGAAAAGGGAATTTTTGATCTGGGTGGAAATGTTAGTGAATTTGTCAATGATTTTTATTCTATTCAACCAGATGATGGAAAAATTTATTTTAATTATTCGGGGCCTAAAAGAGGTAACTCTCATGTTGTAAAAGGCTCAAACTGGAGATCGGCTAGCAATTCCCAACTAAGGTATGCTTATAGAGATAAATTATCCAAAGGAGATGATGCAACGGGATTTAGAGTTGCTAGATGGCTTATTGGAAAAGATGATGAAAAATAATTATAAATATATTTTAATGTTGGCATTACTAATGTTTGCAGCATTCCTTATTTCCGAAACAAGCACACCCCCAGTATTAATCGAAGCCACGCCAAGCAGCAACGAATATTTCCCAATCAACATATAGGAGCAATACAATATGAATAAATTATTAAAAGAAGGTGATTTTCCAAAAGATTTTTTCTTTCAAATTTCCTCACTTTTTATTTCAATAATTTGCGTTCACACAATATATCTTTTATTTATTGATCCTGCGGCTGCAATGCAAATAGAACTAGCTAACAATCAAAATCGAGCGCCTGATAGAACAATTGCAATTATCCTTAAGGACTTTGAGCAAGAAACTTGCATAATGCTAGCAATATGGGCTCTATCGATCATGTGGATTAAATGGAGCAGGGTGAAAGAGCAGACCAATCTTCTTATAATTGATGTCTTAGGAACTGATGCTGATTTAACTATTCCTTTTAGTAATATTGAGAATGTTAAAGGCAACATCGCACTAAATTCACATGGTCTTCTTAAGAATTCTTTATTGGCTGGATTTCAAACTTTTACTGTCACCAAAAATATCCATGAAGCTGCTTCTTCATCTCATTTAGCTTGCGATCAAGAGGCAGATCGAATGGAATCGGAGCTTTCAATGATTCGTTATATTATTTGGGCTATTCCATCTATTGGATTTATCGGGACAGTCCGAGGGATTGGTGAGGCTCTATCACAAGCTCATATTGCTGTAGAAGGTGATATTGCTGGAATGACAGCTAGTCTTGGTGTTGCATTTAACTCAACATTTGTAGCTCTAGTGGTGAGTATTTTCTTAATGTTTTTCTTGCATCAACTTCAATTAATGCAGGATCTTTTAGTCTTAGATACACATGAGTATTGCAATAAAAATTTTCTTAATAAGCTCCAATAGGAGACTTTTATGTCGCTGAAGAAATCTAGAAATAGGTCCTTCAATCCATTCAATCTATCTTTTTTGGACATCATGTCATGTGGATTGGGCGCAGTAATATTAATTTTTTTAATTCTCAAGCATGGAGACTCGCTTCCATCTGATCAGGAGGAATTAATTTATAATGATATTAAAAATGCTAAAGAATCAATTGCCATTTCTTTAACTGCTCTTGAGACCAAGCAAGATTTAATTAAAGAAATTGAGTCTCAAATTTCAGCTAAAAACACTAAAATAGAAAATATTCAAACTGAGATTGCAATCAAGAAAGAGTCAGTAGATACAATTATTCAAGAAAATAAAGATATTCAAAAGGTTAATAAAACAAAAAAAGAATCCATGCCAGACATTATCCAAATCTCAGGTGATGGTGAAAGGCAGTATTTAACTGGATTAAAAATTGAAGGCAAAAGAATCGTATATTTATTTGATTCATCTGCCAGTATGCTCGATGAAAACATTCAAAAAATATTCAGACTTTCATTTCTATCAAATGAAACGAAAAGCCTATCTGAGAAGTGGATTAGAGCCAAAAAAACATTGCGATGGCTTGTTGCAAGACTGCCAACAGAAAGTGAATTCAGTATCATTTCTTACAATAGCCAAGTTAATTCTCACACTAGCGGTTCTTGGGTTAAAGCTAAAAATCAGGAGTTAGTGTCTAGCACACTGAAAAGTGCCCTTGATGTATTGCCAGAAAACGGGACGAACCTTGAGAAAGCGCTTCTTGCAGCTAAAGCCATGAGACCACGACCCGACGCAGTTTATATAATTACTGATGGTTTGCCGACTCTTGGAGAGCCGCTTGGTAAATTTACCATTTCTTTTGAAGCTAGAAGTTGTCTAAATAGCAAAGGTAGAATATCTCCCAATTGTAGGCACGTACTTTTTGACAAAGCTAAAGCAGAATTTTTTAAAGACAAAAAAATTAAAACCTCAACAATACTTCTTCCACTGCAGGGCGATAGAGGGGCTGCTCTTGATTACTGGAATCTTGCATTGCAATCAGGCGGGATAACTATTAGCCCTTCCAAGGATTGGCCTTAATGAGAAAAGCCAACAGAAGAGGTACTGATATTTTTAGCCTCGCTTTTCTTGATATTATTGCATGTGGGTTTGGTGCAATTGTATTGCTTCTGTTGATTGTTAAGCCAGATAGCCCCCAGGGCACGTCTTTGATTGAAAATACTACTATTAAGGATTTATTTTCTCTTCAGGATAAAAAGGAATCTTTGGATGAGGAGTTAGCAAAATTAGATCAGACTCAATCAGAGTTACAAAAAATTTTCTCTAATACAGAGATTGATGAAGCTGAGTCTTTTAAAAATTTAATTTCTTTAAATCAACAAGCTTCAATTCTGACTACTGTTACAAAAAAACTTAAAATCTCTCAGCAATCTTTAACTGAAGAGATGGAGAGAATACTAAACACGCAAGAAAGAGATCAGGAGGTCGGAGGAATCCCGGTTGATAGTGAATACATAATTTTTGTTATTGATAATTCTGGGAGCATGGAACAGCCATGGAAAGTTCTCTTGCGAGAAATGCAAAATATTTTAGCCATCCATCCAAAAATTAAAGGAATACAAGTATTAAATGATCAAGGCGCATATTTATTTAAAGGCTATGCTGGTAAAAATAAATGGGCTCCTGATATAGCTTCAACTAGAAAAGGGATTATCGACATGCTTAGCATTCGCTCAAACTGGAGAGCTCAATCTTTAAGTAATCCTGTCAATGGGATAAAAACTGCTATCAATAACCATTATATTCCGGGTCGTAAAATTAGTATTTATTTGCTGGGCGACGATTTGATGAATTCAGGCACTATTGTTGATGAGACCATTCAAACGATTAATAAGATTAATACAGATCCATTGTCAGGCAAGAAAAAAGCAAGAATTCATGGGATAGTTTTTGCTGGAGTGCCTAATATAAATCTAACAAATTACGCCAATTTTATGAGACAGCTTACATATAGAAATGATGGTACTACTTTATTTATTCCAATAGCAGGCCATCCTGGCTGGATAGATTGCACGGTTAATTGCGGATGGGTCTCCGATCGTTAGTATAATTTATTTAAATAGGGCGTACATTAAGAACCATTTATTTTATAAGGAATTTACAAAAGGTCTGTAGTCTTTTCAGCGTAAAGGGTTTTAATTAATACTGTATGTATGTATAGTAATTGACTGACCTATGAAGAAAGAATTGTTAACAGAATCGCCTCAAAATATTCAAAATTACATAATTTCTACTAACTCATCTTTGCTGTTGGGGTGGTGATTTGAATTCAATTGAACCCCATCCGTTGTTTGCAAAATACCAAAGAACGGGACAGATTGAATTGTTTGCTTGCCACATGCCACAGGGTCTCATCGATAAATATCAAGCTAACATTAAGGACTACAAAAAAGTTCAAAAGCTTATTTATAAAGCCGTAGCCGTTCTTCATGAGCTAAATCAAGATCAATATGATGCTCCTGAACATTTTGATAAAGAGGGAGTTGCCGATATTGATGCTTACAGGGCTGAAAAACAATGGGCGGATCTTAAAATACAGGCTGAAGACTTTCTTGAGCGACAAAACGAACGCAAGCAATTATTGGACGATTGGTTTACTGACTTTGCTGATCTTTTGGAGCTTCAGAATCTACACAATGAACCAATGATCTATTATTAATTGAACTTGATTTTCTCTAAAAAAACCCAATATAAATAGGTGTAACTAAAGAAATATTTTCTTATTTCCCTTTCTATTACTCACATCAAACATGCTCAATATCGAGCCTGTATTTTATGGAGAAAATATGCAAATATTTAAAAATATATCTACCGCACCTAAGGGTGGAGAGATTAATCATGCAGTTAATGCGAGTTTCGATGACAGTGGAAACTTAAATTTTACTGAGCACGATATGGGCGAGGGAGTTGCCGAATTCTGGGGCCGTGACGAGTATGAGTACTTCTTCACAATCCCGGAGAAAGAGGTTGCAAGATTTACCATTGGCAGCTTTTTAACCAGCTTTAACTTAGGTCAAAAGGTAACGGTAGGAGACTTAAAAACTATGTGTGATGAGATGAAAATTAACTATCAAGTGAATTCCTGGTTCTAAAAGCTATAGTTTTTCTTCAGGCCTCGGGTATTGCTTGAGGCCTGTTGATCCAAGGTAGGATCAATATATTAATAACTGAATAAACCATTAAGCTTATAGCAACTTGAGCTAAGCTAATTTCAAGATACGCATACACACCAACCATCAGAAATAACGCAAGTCGAGTTACTTCCATTACAAAACCTTTCTTTCCATCAAGCCACAGCGAAGTGCAATACATGGTGAATGCCATCATGGTAATGGTCACAACAAGTTGTTGATAATTTAATTCACCACTTTCTAATATTGCTAATCCAACATAGCTCAATGCGAGTAACTGAAAGAAGGCATAGAACTTAATTTTGGTTGGGACCTGAGGATTGTATTTTTTAAATGTTGCAGCATTAAACTCATCTTTTTCTGATGACACTGAAAGGGAGGAAGGTTGCCAACCTGTTTTTGCAAAGGGCACAAAGAACTTCTCTTTCCAGCTTTGCGCATACCAGATATCTTTAAACATCTTCACATAGATATGCAGGTTCGCCCAAATTGGATTAAACGTATCAATTTTGCCTCTGATACCGTAGATCGGTGTGATTGCATCGTCTTCTTCTTTGTAGGTGCCAAAGATTCGATCCCAGATAATAAATACTCCGCCATAGTTCTTAT
>Ga0209384_1001027_pt1 | contig 15467 bp, 9 predicted proteins | sample CoawatmetaG05DNA_FD_187511 | JGI IMG/M metagenome (GOLD analysis project Ga0209384, IMG submission 187511) | Marine microbial communities from the West Antarctic Peninsula - Coastal water metaG058-DNA (SPAdes) (version 2) | ecosystem: Environmental > Aquatic > Marine > Coastal ... | reverse complement strand
TGGAGAAAGAAATGGGAGAGAGACTGGAAGAATGTAGTCTACTGTAGCTCTAAGTGTAAAAAGACTAAGAGCCTTTCGACTGAGAAATCCATTCGTTAATATATGTTTCAAGAATACTTAAAGGAAGCGAGCCTCTTTTTAAAACCTCGTGATGGAAATCTTTAATATCAAATTTATCACCAAGTTCATTCTCAGCCTTAGTTCTAAGTTCTAGTATCTTTAACTGACCTATTTTGTAGGCAAGTGCTTGACCTGGCCATGCAATATATCTATCAACCTCATTTTCAATATCAAGTTGAGATTTAGCTGTATTTTCAAGAAATAAATCAATAGCATCGTCACGCGTCCAATCTTTATAATGCATACCTGTATCAACAACTAGTCTTATTGCTCTCCACATATCATAGGTAAGTTGACCAAATTTATCATAAGGATCGTCATAGAGATTCATATACTCACCAAGTTCTTCACTATACAAACCCCATCCTTCAACAAATGCGGTAAAGCTTAGATATTTTCTGAATGTTGGTACGTCTTTTAGTTCTTGCGCTATAGAGATTTGAAAATGATGACCAGGAACTGCCTCATGAACTGTCAAAACTGGAATTTCATATTTTGGTCGTGATTCTGGTTTATAGAGATTTGCGTAAAAATAACCAGGCTTTCCCTTTGAGGGTGAGTTGTAATATGCCGTTGTTGTATAAGGAGCACTTTCTGCAGGAATTGGAATAACTCCATATGGAGCCCTTGGAAATACTTTAAAGATCTTAGGAAGAAGTGGATCAATTGTCTTTGCCATTATCAAGTAAGCATTAAATAAATCTTCTGGATTATCGTAGTAAAACTTGGGACTAGTTCTTAAGTAATTTAAGAAAGATTGAAAGTCGCCGTCCCATTCAAGATCAGAAATTATTGTTTCCATCTCTTGTCTAATTCTTTTTATTTCCTTTATTCCAATATTATGTATTTCATCTGGACTCAGTTTTGTTGTTGTATGGTAGGCAGTTAGATCTTCATACCAGGCTTTTCCATTAGGCACATCTTTAATGCCTATAGAATCTCTTGAATTTGGAAGATATTCATTAACAAGAAACGCATGTAGTTTTGTATAAGCAGGATTTATTTCATCAATTATTAAGAACTTAGCCTTGTTAATAAGATCATTCTTCTCTTTACTGGTTAGTATCCGCTCATCTGCCTCAAGAAAAACTTGAAGGTAAGGGTGATTGTCTATAGTCGAATTAAGGATAGCTTCAATCTGAGATATTACACCGCCTGTTACAAGTTTTGGTTGAGTGTATCCAGCTTTTATACCAGCTTTATTGTTTTCATATGAATTAGCTATATTCAGTGAATATTGACTGAGTCTTGTTAGCCAGTCGTCATAATCTTTTTTAGATGTAAAGTTTAATCTATCACCCGTTTCATAGTAGCTCTGAACACCACCTCTTTGATTTAGGCTCATAAAGTAAGAAGGGTACTCTGATAGCTCAATCGATGTAGATAGGCTGATCTCTTTTAGACGATAATTGAGCTGATTCTCTTCTGATAAACGATCAAAATTAAAAGAATTAAGATTTTCAAAATCTACTTGTGTTTGATTTCTATTCTTTTCAAACTCCTCTATGGTATTCGGAGTAATTATGTCGTTAAAACGCTTGTCACCTAGTCGAGACGAAAATACAGGACTATTTTTTAAATTACTTTCCCATAGCTCATCCAAATACAATTCAAATTTCTCATTCTCACTAGTTCCAAAACCAACTGAAGCCTCAATAAACGAAGCATCTGTTTTTATTTGACAGGATGAAAGAACTGCAAGGCAGATGATGATTGTTAAATTTTTTGTTTGGCTCATTTTATTTGATCATTGTTAATGTAACAACAAGGTTACAACATCATATGAGTGAAGTAAATATTACATATTTGGATAGTTGGGGCCGCCGGGTCCTTCTGGTGATACCCAGTTAATATTCTGAGATGGATCTTTTATATCGCAAGTCTTACAGTGAACACAGTTCTGAGCATTGATCACAAATTTCTTCTCGCCATCTTTCTCAACCACCTCGTAGACTCCAGCAGGGCAGTACCTTTGTGCTGGCTCATCGTACATTGGAAGATTTATAGCGATAGGTATAGAAGCATCTTTTAACTGTAAGTGACATGGCTGGTCTTCTTCATGATTTGTATTTGATAGATAGACTGAAGATAATTTATCAAATGAATAAATTCCATCCGGTTTTGGATAATCAATTTTTAGCATTTCATCTGCTTTTTTCATACAAGCATAATCAGGAGTTGAGTGATGCATAGTGAAGGGCAGGTTACCTCTAAATACAAATTGATCAATAGCATTAAAAGCAGCACCAACTAGCCCGCCAAACTTATGAAATATAGGGGCGAAATTTCTAGATTTATATAATTCTTTATGGATTGATGAGTTGGCAATTTTGTCGTCATATGAAAGACCAGAATCTAGTTCAGAATTTAATAACTCATAAACATGTTCCCCAGCAATAGTTCCAGATTTCATAGCTGTATGTGATCCCTTAATTTTTGAGAAATTTAAAGTCCCAGCATTATCACCAATCAATAGACCTCCAGGAAATGACATTTTTGGTAGGGATTGAAGTCCACCTTTAATCAAAGCCCTGGCCCCATAAGAAATTCTTTCCCCGCCTTCTAGATATTTTTTAATAGACGAATGTGTTTTCCATTTTTGGAATTCATCAAAAGGACTTAAGTGGGGATTTTTATAATCAAGAGGAACTACATAACCTAAATAAGCTTCACCATTTTCAGCATGGTAAAAATAAGATCCAGAAGGGGTGTCTAGGGCTGTTGGCCAACCGTTTGTATGAATTACCAAACCTTCCTCATGAAGCTCTGGTTTTATTTTCCAAACTTCCTTAAAGCCTATTCCATAATGCTGAGGGTCTTTATCTTCAGCTAGATTAAATTTCTCAATAAGTTCTTTACCTAAGTGACCTCTGCAACCTTCACCTAGAACTGTATGCTTAGCTCTAATCTCGATACCAGGTTCATTAGCAGGCTTTAACTCTCCACTTGCTGCAATTCCCATATCACCTGTTTGAACGCCAACAACCTTATCATTCTCATAAATAAGCTTACTTGCTGGGAATCCAGGAAAAATTTCAACACCTAATCCTTCAGCTTGTTCTGCCAGCCATCTACATAAATTACCTAAACTAATTATGTAGTTACCGTGATTGTGCATAGTAGGCATTATAAAAGCAGGGATGCTAATCGACATTTTTTCCATCAAAAATAATAATTTATCTTTTTTAACTGGGGTATTAAGAGGAGCGTTCAATTCTTTCCAGTTAGGAATGAGCTCATCTAGTGCTGTTGGCTCGAAGACATTTCCTGAAAGAATATGGGCTCCAATTTCTGAACCTTTTTCTAAAAGACATATGCTGTAATCTGTTCCATTTGCTTTATTTAGTTGAGCAAATTTTATCGCAGTTGCCAGTCCTGATGGACCACCACCAACAACTACAACATCATATTCCATTATTTCTCTTTCCATGAAATTACCCCTTCTGTAATTTGTATTGTAAAATGCGAAAAACCTAATACAATTATAGTCTATAACCTATTATAACTATCATTTATATTATACGTAAAATAGATAACAAATTTATATAACAAAAATTATGAAAATACTAGTACCACTTAAACGAGTCGTAGATTATAACGTCAAAGTAAGACCACTTGCTGACAATTCAAACGTTGATCTTAATAACGTAAAAATGTCTGTAAATCCATTTTGTGAAATTGCACTTGAAGAAGCTGTAAGAATCAAAGAGGCAGGAAATGCTGATGAGGTCATTGCAATATCTATAGGCAAAATTGAATCGCAGGAACAATTAAGAACAGCTCTTGCTCTTGGAGCAGACAGAGCAATTCTTGTTGAGACTGAAACTTTGCTTGAACCTTTAGCTATAGCTAAGTCCATTGCTAAGATAATAGAAACAGAAAAACCTGATTTAATTATTCTTGGTAAGCAAACAATCGATGGTGATAATAACCAAACTGGTCAGATGCTAGGTGCTCTTCTAAACTACCCTCAAGCTACTAACGCTTCAGAGGTTATTTTAGATGGATCGCATGCCAATGTAACGAGAGAGATTGATGGAGGTCTGCAAACACTAAAATTAACTCTACCAGCAATAGTTACAACAGATCTTAGATTGAATGAGCCTAGATACGCATCTTTACCTAATATAATGAAAGCTAAAAAGAAAGAATTATCAATAATGCCAATTGCTGATTTGGGCGTAGATGTTTCAGCAAGAACTGAGCTTTTATCCGTTGAGTCGCCAGCAGCAAGAGAAGCTGGTGTAATTGTTGAGTCTGTAGATGAATTAGTAGAAAAACTTAAAAATGAAGCAAAGGTGATTTCATGAGCATATTAGTAATAGCTGAACACGATAACGTAAATCTTAAAGGAGCAACATTAAATACAATTGCTGCTGCAACAAAAATAAGTGGAGATATCTCCCTACTTGTAGCTGGCTCAGACTGTTCTTCGGTTGTATCTGAAGCGCAAACCATTGATGGAATATCAAAAGTAATTTCTTGTGATGATGTTAAATATAAGAACTTTATAGCAGAGGATCTTGCTGAACTTGTTATATCTATTTCATCTAATCATTCTTATATACTTGCTCCGGCAACTACATTTGGCAAAAACTTACTTCCAAGGGTTTCTGCTAAAGTAGATTCGCAGCAAATTTCTGACATTATCTCAGTTGAATCAGATGATACTTTTAAGAGACCAATATATGCAGGTAGCTGTATAGCGACTATTAAGTCATTAGATGCCACTAAAGTAATAACAGTTAGAGCAACAGCTTTTGATCCGGTCACAACTAATAATTCTGGCGTAGAGGTAGAGAATATTCCTTCTGCAGATTCTATGAACATATCTGAGTTTGTTTCAGAGGAAATTGCAAAAAGTGACAGACCTGAACTAACGGCAGCTTCAATTGTTATCTCTGGCGGAAGAGGAATGCAGTCAGGCGACAACTTTCATTTACTTGATTCTATTGCTGATAAATTAGGCGCAGCTGTTGGAGCTTCAAGAGCAGCAGTCGATGCCGGCTTTGTTCCTAATGATTATCAAGTTGGTCAAACAGGAAAAATTGTTGCCCCTGATCTTTACATAGCTGTTGGAATTTCTGGTGCGATTCAGCATTTAGCAGGCATGAAAGATTCAAAAGTTATTGTTGCTATTAATAAAGACGAAGATGCGCCTATCTTTCAGGTTGCAGATTATGGACTGGTTGCAGATTTATTTACCGCACTGCCAGAACTAGACGCCAAGCTTTAATCACGGTGCTTATAAATAGAAGGGGCTTCATGCCCCTTTTTCTTTTTCGTAATAAATTAAGTAGAATGATCTGATGAGCTTTCATAAACTACTGACTATTGTTATCGCTATTATTTCTATCAACATTAATGCCAATGTAAACGAAGGCATCAAGTCTATATTGTCCATTGACGGATATATCCAGACATCAAAATCTATTACCGATAATGATTGGGGCTTTATCCCTGATATTGTTAGTTCGTTTGATTACAGTGAAACATCTATTAATGAGGTGTTGTTTATAAAAAATAATCTTGGATTAAAGTATAAACAGTCTAACTTTACCCTAGACCTAGTTAGGCCTATTCACCCTAAGAGTGTCAATTTAACTGCCGATTCAAAGCTTATAGAGACTATTCTTATTTTAAATAATAGTAGTTCTATATCTATATCCTACAAAGAGCAAATTGCTGATACCCAGTCTATCAATTGCTACACCTTTTCATCATTAACCATTGGCTTTTGTGATGAAGCCCAGATAAAGATCACCAATTCAAAAGATAAATACAAACAACTTAACGGTAATATGTTGATGCTCCTCGACGGAAAAAATGAGGAGTTAAAATTTTCATATACAAAAGCTGTAGACCTATTATTGTTAGATGAGTATTTTATATACTTTGCTGTCAGCGAGAATAAATTTGATTGGCTTTCTCCAATAGAAGAACTTACAACAGGTTTTATATCTAATCTTAGATACGGGGGAAGCACCATTGGTGAATTAGTTACTAATGAAATTAAAAGATTACCACAACGAGATACTTGGCTTTTTTACAAACTTGGATTTAATTTAAGCAAGAGAATTCCAATTTTTAACCATTTTGATATTTTCTATGAAGCTGATCTAGTTTTGGTGGAGTCCAGCGACTACAGAACTTATCAAAATATAAATAATCACAACATTAAGATTAATACTGGGGTAAATATCCATAATAATAATTTTGAATTATTGATATTCGGAACTTTATATAAAAATAATTTATTTGGCTATGAGGATATTAGTTTCAATCAAAGATCTGAGCATCACTTTTCCTCAAATTACGGATCTTTGAATATGACATTGAAGTACAATTTTTAAATTTTTATTAGTTCTAGTCACATCTTCAGCTCTTGAAAGAGCATACAAAAAACAGTATATTTAGCGGGTGTACTTTTATTATTCATAACTGTACATATTTAAAATATTTATAACAGGTATTAATATGCATTTAAATTTCAAACATTCATTTATTGTAGCTTCAGTCTTTATCCTATCCTCATGTGGTGGCGGTGGCGGTGGTGGTAGTGCAGTTGTGGCAAAGCTTGCTGCAGTTATTACCTCTCTCACATCTAGCATTGTTTCCGGAGAAGTTGGAGGAACTGTAGACATCTCATGGGCATCATCTAACGCTACATCATGTTCAGCTTCAGGAGCATGGACCGGAACTAAAAGTACAGCCGGCTCTGAATCAGTAACAATATCTTCTACTGGCGCTAATCAATTTAGCCTAACTTGCGAAGGGGCTGGTGGTAATGCGACTAAAATTATTTCCGTAGATGGTTATAGAAATATATCTGGTATTAGTGTTGATGGTTATATCACTGGCGCAACTATTTTTATAGATCAAGATGATAATTTTATAAATGATTCAACAGACGACTCAACAACTTCAGATGATTCCGGTGCATTTACTATTAAGCACTCTAATGGAATGCTTGTTAGTATGGGCGGTAGGGATCTTGATACAATGGTCCAAGTTGATAATCTTATGCTACTTAGAGCAGTATCTGGCTATTCGGCTTCTAATTTTTCCATAACTCCTGTAACAACTATTGCAAGCTTTTTGCCAAGTGAAAATCTATACAACATGCTTGGAATTGACTCATCAATTGACTTTATGACAGTAGATCCTGTTGCTTCAAAGGGTGACGGTGGCATTAATGATTATCATTATGAGAAAGGTAACCAATTAACTATCCTAGCTCTAGCTCTTTATAACGTAAAAAATGCATTAGTGACATCGAGCGGGACTGATTCAACAATGGACTATTTTAAAGCGATCGCTGAAGAGATTAAAATACAAAATACATCAACATCGTTAAAAGTTGATATAGAAAGTGAATCTTTTATATCTAATGTTATTGATAATGTAATTGCTGCTAAATCTATTACTATTTCAGATGCGGCTAAATCCAATACATTAAAAGCCCTTACAAATCTAATGCCTCTAATTGAAGTCAAAGCAACTAGTGCAGTAACAACAGCTGTTATGCGTTTTGGTATTAGCACAATGCAAACTGACATTGCTTCCATAGCTAATGGCACCGCAGACTCTGCTCTTATTAATAACTACACTAATAACATATTGAATTATATTGCAACAGACCAGTCTATTGATCAATCTGGTTTGGTAACAGGTATTTCTGCTATTAACGATACGATTGAGCTAAATGAAGATTCTTCTAAAACATTCACTCCCGCCTCTAATGACTCATTAGCTGATAGTGGCTCGTATGTTCTAACTAATACCAATCCATCAAATGGGTCTGTTTCAATCGGAAGTAATGGGTCAATAACCTATACACCTTCTGCTGATTTTAACGGGAACGATACGTTTAATTACACCATTACGCAGGGAGCAGCATCAGACACTGCAACAGTATCTGTAACAGTTAATGCTGTTAATGATAGCCCTGTTATAAATGTTGCCTCTACCTTGTCTGTAGACGAAAATACCACATCAGTTGCTAGTATTTCGACAACAGACGTAGATTCAGGTGATGTTCTTGCTTTAACTTTAACTGGAACAGATGCCAGTAGTTTTGATCTATCTTCTTCGAATCAATTAACATTTAAAGTAGCTCCTGACTATGAGACTAAAAACTCATACTCTTTAACATTCTCTTTAACTGATGGAACTGAGACAGTTACAAAGGCGATATCAATAAATATAAGAAACCTTAACGATATAGCTCCTGTTATTAGTTCAACAACCTCCTTCACAATTGCTGAGAATTCTTCAGCCATTGGAACACTTTCAATTATAGACCCTGAAGGCGGAACCTATACCTTCACAACAGGGGGAACTGATGGATCATTGATTAATATATCTAGCGCTGGAGTAATGACCTTTAAAACTGCTCCTGATTTTGAAACTAAAACTGCTTATTCATTTACAGTTTCTGTTTCAGATGGAGTTAATTCCTCTACTAAGACCTTCGATATATCTATAACTAATCTCGAAGAGTTACCAACCTCAGGCTATAGAGTTCCAACATCAATCGACGTCATAGAGACAAAGGAGTAAATAATGAAAAATATTAATTTAACAACGGTTCTTGCAATTTCCATCTTTTCATTAAATGCATTTGCTACAGATTTTGACGATGCTAATTTTGATAACTTTGTTGACGGACAAGGTGTTAATGAGGTGCTTGAAGATGCTCAGTTTATATTGTGCTCTTTAGCTAGATTTGGAACTGAATCCTTGGCAGGTGACGGTACATATAAAGCTACTATCTACTCTGACGAATGTGAGGGACAGGGTGCCGCTGCAACAGATTCTTCTCAAGGAACTACTGCACCAACAAGCGCCAATAGCACTTCTTCCTCTGGAAGTAATTCTGCTGCTACTGCTGGTACAACAACAAATAAAGAAGTTGATACAGTTATTATTAATTCGGGTTTTATTACTCAAACACTTCAAAAAACTAAAGCTTGGATTGTAGATGATAAGCCTTTTGACGCTGATGAATTTATGCCAAAGAGTATTACTTATCTTTTAAACGAGCAAACAGCCGCAGCTAGCTCGAATAATAAATTTGGTAGTTTTACATTAAGATATCAAGTTGGTACTTATGGAAATAAACAAGCTGATTTTGTTGATGATGAAGGCAATACTGTCTTTGAATGTCCAGCTGAAACTTCAAGAGAATATAAGTATTCTTGGTGTTCCGATGGGGTTGATTTAGGAAGAGGCTTACTTGTTGCAGATGGTAATCTTATTCAGTTTAAATCTGAAGGCCAGCAGGGGCAAAATAATGTTGTTGCTGAATATTCTGCTAATGGAGATATTGCTGGTGCTTATACAAAAAATGAAGGTTTTCAAGACGACTCTTTAAGGAATCCAGACTGCGACGGTATAGAGGGAGATTGGTGGGAGTGTCAATCTCAAGAATATAGAGACTCAGATACACAAGTTTTAGGTATATTTGCTTTCGGAATTTCATCAGTAGATAAAAGCTACTGTACTAAAATGAGTGAGCTTTATAAGGTTGATTGGTCTATATATGACGAGGCAACTGATGGACCTACATTAACAGCTTACACACTTTCAGGTGAAGCAGGTCAACGTTTAGAACAGCAAGGCTGGGATGTGTCTGAAAAATGTTTTTCTATTGATAAAGCAGATGCTATAGCTGATATTTGGGATTATGGCGTATATAACTCTGATGGTTCAAAATACTATGCTACAAATCAATCCTTTCCTATTAAAACACCGGTTACTATTAATGATGTTGTGAGAAACGCACATGGTTATGCAAGTTATTGGGGTGTTCACGTTGATGAGAATTACCAAAGTTATGTTGATGACTCTACTGAGTGGGTAAGAGAAGATGATAACTCTGAAAATCCAACAAAATATAATGTTACTGGTAGAAAATTAGTTGTTGAAAAAAGAGAGAAAAAATATGAAGCACTTAATGATCTTGATGGTTTAAGTCTTAATTTTTGGACAAATGATTCTCATTGGTCAGAAGAGTTTTATAAACTTGGTTTTGCTAAAACAGAGCCGTGGGAAGGAAAGTTTCAATTTAAATCTAACAAAGCTACTTTAACTGACTACAACAATGGTTCTTCATCTGATCCATTAAATTATGGCTTGTATGGAGCTCACGATGGTAAAGCTACGTTTGTAGTTGACCTTGCTGGGACTAGTTTAGACAGAGATAACCTTGATAAGATTATCGAAAATGATTCAAATGATCCTGGAAAGCCTATGAATCTAACTATGGAATTTGCAGAATTTCCTGATTGGGAGTCTAGCTTTGGTGCTGGATATTCGCGTGGTGAATTTATGCGTTTTTATCTTTGTAATAAACCAGGTGTAGGAGCTACTACTAGGTCTGTTTTCTCATATGATCATCTAACCTTTCCTGGTGGCACTTCAGGCTTAATGTGTTTAAGACTTGAAGGAGCGTTAGAGTTATCTACTGATGGAAACGAACTTACAATGAAGTCAATCCCAAAAGACGGAGCAGGTGAGGGTAATTATTATGCAAATTTTAGAGACTTTGATTCAGAAACAGAATTGTGGTTTAACCAGGATAATTGGAATAATGGTGGTTATGAGTATGATATAAAGATTGCAAAAGGTGGCGTAGATAGACCTGCCGGCTTGGAAGTAAAAGTTAGCCAGTTATTAAATAGTTTTGGTAATTTAAGTCAGTTTGATGACGATGGCGGGTCTATTCAGAGTGGCCTTAAATCTTTTTTAAACTCATCAAATAATTTTTCATTTTTAATTAGTGCTTTTGATTTTTATGATGGTAATGGTAATAGATTTAATAAAATCTCAGGATCTTTTGGTGTTTCTTCTGATCCTAGTGCTGCAGTTTTTGTCGATGACATAAACGTTGTAGAGGGTACAACTATTGTTGGTTCAAATGGCGATAAAAATGTAAATTTTGCAGTTTCATTGTCCAAAGCTCAGTCCTCTGATGTTACTTTTGATTATGCTATATCTTCGTCAAGCACAGCATCTAGCAACGATTACTCAGGATTAACGAATGGAACTGTAACAATCGCTGCAGGTTCAACAACCTCTTCAATCCCAGTAACTATTATTGGTGATATTTCTTCAGAAGGTAATACCGATGAAACAATAATATTAACTTTATCAAATGCATCCAATGCAGCACTTGGAAGAAGTTCTGCAACTGCTTATATTTATGATGATGATCAGAATAGAGTAGTTTATGAGGATTATGTAGGTTCATATTCTGCAGATACCAAAACTTTTAGCGTTACTGACGGACTTAGTTTTGCTTCTGGATATACTAAAACGAAACTTCCTGCCCCAATAACATTTACTACTGATGAATACTTGGCTGCAATGAAAAAAGTTTATGGCTCAGGTGAAGTTTGGGAGTTTATTGAATATAGAGACCTCAATGTTTACTCGCAAGATACAAATCAAAGCTATACGATTGCTAAAAATGCTTTCGCAAATCCAGCTTCTAATTCTTCTGCAAATGGAATATCCACTGAAAAATGGTCTATTGTTCCAATATCAGAACTCCCATCTAAACTTAATTGCATACAAGAGTGTTTAAAATCTTCTCTTGTTCAGGCTCATTATGCGGACGTTAAGTCACAAGCTGATCCAGATGGGGATAACTCATATTCTGGAACTGTAGGAACCGTTTCTGCATATCCATATGCTGATGTTGGGCCATATATCAAAGCATCAGGCTCAAGAACTGTTATATACGACGCAGGAACAGAAAATGAGTGGTCTGAACTACTTGAGTGGACAAGAGGTGAATGGCGTGATGGTATTCTTGCAGATGATGTTTATGTCTACACAGCTGATGCAGGGGTATTTAAAGATGCCTCTAATGAAGAAGTTAAAATAGGAGTTGATTGGGGTATCGCTTATCCAGCAGATAAAATTGTTGGAGCTGGGTTTAATCAAATTGATCCCTATAATACATGGAAAAGAGAGACACAATGGGGTATTAATACTGGTACCTTAGTCGATGATTCTACATTAGCTAAACTTGAATGCGATCATACAGTAAACGATGGTGTGAAAACTTATAATGAATCTCATCCTGAATACACTAGTTCAAATGGAAAAATTGATAAAACTAGATATTGTGCTGGTAAATTATGGAGCTCAAAAGAGATAACAACATCTTACAGTGTTAGGCTTGAAACTTATAAGCAATATGAAATTAAAAATACTGATGGTTCTAACTTAGCATTTGCTGAACCTAAAACTCTATACTTTACTGCTCCTGATACTGATAAGTTTGGTGATGAAAGAGGAAAGAAATTTAGATTGGAGCTAAATGGGGATTACCTTGGTGGAATACCTGGTTCTGTTATCGATATAAGCACTGGAGAGGATAAGGGTGAATATGTGGAAGAATGGAATGATAACTATAGATGGGTTCAACGTTTCATTATTCCTGATGGTTCAGTTTTAACACAAAATACTTCTACTGATACCTATTTGGTAAAAGCACTTGCTGGTCAAGAGTGGCTTGGTAAGAAAGATTCTGCTATTGGCTCACTTTCAGCACTTCTGACTTCAAAATCTAAAGGAGATCTTCTTTCTAATAAAGATCTTAATTGGGAAGTAATGACAAGAGAAATTAATTACTATGATTGTACACTTAAGCGAACTGTAACTGATTCAGATGGTAATTCATATGAAGAAACTGATTGGGATGCTTGCTATGCATTGGATGAAGATGATCCATCATACAATGATGTATGGATACTAACTGATACTTTTGCAGACTGTAAAGAACGAAATGATGATGATTACCGTTATGTTACAAATCTGATTGAGGAAGAAAAAGCAAGAGCTTTATCTGAAGGTCGTGAATATACTGGACCTAATTCACCTGAAGATCTTGTTGATGGGAGTGACTGGGGTAACTGGTATACATATCATCTTCGAGAGTTAAAATATTGTAAAACTATTGGAGTTCTACCTACATCAATTATTAATGGTGGAAACGCATCTGTTGTTAACGGAACAGTCGTCTACGATCCAACTCCAAGCGATTAGTAATTATATTTAATTAAAATGGGCCTAATTAGGCCCTTTTTTTTATGTTTCGTATGATAGAATTTTAATATGAAATATATATATAATTTAGTATTACTCTTAACACTACCATTAACTGCATCAAGCATTATTTACACATCTAGTTATATAGATGTAATCAATGAGAAAGTCTTAAAAAATTCGTCTATTACTATAGATAATGGAATTATTACTTCGATAGATTCTGGGTATATTAAAGTTAAACAGACAGATACTTTAATAGATTTAAGAGGAAAAACCTTAATGCCTGGTTTGATGGACATGCATGTCCATTTTGGTCAAGAATATCTATCCAAAAGCGAACGTCCGGGTAAGGTTGAGAGAGAGACTGCAGCTATTATGGCAACTCAACATGCATACAAGACGTTAAAAGCAGGCTTCACGACTGTAAGACAGGTTGGGGATAGCGGTATGGTTGCCATCTCTCTAAGAGATGCAATTAACGCTGGTCATGTTTTAGGTCCAAGAATTTTCACTTCTGGAAAAAGTATTGCTACTACAGGTGGTCATGCGGACCCAACCAACGGAATGGCTTCGGGGGCTTATACATACCCAACTGCTGAGGATGGAGTTATTAATGGTCCATACGATGCATATGCAGCTGTAAGACAGCGTTATAAGGATGGTGCTGATGGTATTAAGCTAACAGTTACTGGCGGTGTTCTTAGTGTTGCTAAGTCAGGTGATAACCCGCAGTTTACAGAAGAAGAGGTTAACTCTGTAGTTAAGGCTGCTAAAGATTACGGAATGTGGGTTGCTGTTCATGCTCATGGAGCAGAAGGTATGAAGAGGGCTGTTATAGCTGGAGTTGATTCAGTTGAACATGGCACTCTTATGACTGAAGAGGTTATGGATTTAATGATTAAAAATGGGACATATTATGTTCCAACAATTTCTGCAGGAGAGTTTGTTGCTGAAAAAGCAAAAATAGATAACTATTTCCCTGATATTGTAAGACCTAAGGCAGCTAGCGTAGGCCCACAAATTGCAGCAACTTTTGCAAAAGCCTATAAAAGAGGTGTAAAGATAGCATTTGGAACTGACGCAGGCGTTCAAGCGCATGGCACTAATTGGAGGGAGTTTGTTTATATGAGCGAAAATGGAATGCCTCCTATAGAAACAATAAAAGCCGCTACAATAGAAACTGCTAAATTATTAAGTATAGAAACGACTCACGGATCAATTACCGTTGGTAAAGTTGCAGATTTAGTAGCTGTTAAGGGTAATCCATTAACAGATATGAGTCTTATGGAAGATATTTCATTTGTAATGAAAGGAGGCGAAAGTGTCTTCTCTGACTAATAAACATTGGCAACCTTTTTATATTTCGTTAGTTTTATCTGGCTTATTTGTCATAACTTTCTTCGTTCTTAGTGCACTTGGATACATTCAATCTATAGAGTCTCAAGGTATTATAGGAGACGCCTCTAGATGGTGTGAAAGAGTCTCCGGAGGTCTATTTAGAGAGCCAGTCAACACACTTAGCAATCTAGGCTTTATGGTTGTTGGTATCTATATTTTTTATACTATAACAACTGATAAAGAAACTTCAGTTAACAACTATTTTGTCGGCCTAACAGGTATATCTATTCTTTACGCTTCCGCAGCAATCTTCTTAGGACCTGGTTCTATGTTAATGCATGGAACAAACTCCGGATGGGGAGGATGGGCAGATAATCTGAGCATGATTATGTACATTCTTATTCCATGGCTTTACAACATATTCAGAATGTCTAACTGGACTGTTAGACGCTTCTTAGAAATTTATTTTTCTATAGTAGTAACTTACGCGGTTATGAGATGGATCTCTGGTTGGGGATTAGGAATAAATCTAGAACTATTCTCTGTATCAATTGGCCTATGGGCTATCTCTGAATTCTTATTTAAATTCTGGTCGCCTTTATTTAGATTTTTATCTGGATTTGTTGGCTTTTTTGTTTTGGCTCTTTTTGGCACGACACCTCTTGATGTAATAGCAAATTTTTCTGAGTTTTGGTGGGTAGTATTATTCTGGGTTCCTGGACTGTTATCTAATAAAAAACCAACTACAACAAGAACTTATAAATGGTACTTCTGTGGAATGGCTGCGTACTTTTCAGCCTTTATTATTTGGTCAACTGGCGTACCTGATCATGCTCTATGCAGACCTGATTCTCTTATCCAGGCCCATGGAATTTGGCATCTATTAAGTGCTGTAGCTACTTATTGTTTCTTTTTACACTACAGATCTGAATCTGCTTAGATTTTAT
>Ga0209384_1001023_pt1 | contig 15489 bp, 16 predicted proteins | sample CoawatmetaG05DNA_FD_187511 | JGI IMG/M metagenome (GOLD analysis project Ga0209384, IMG submission 187511) | Marine microbial communities from the West Antarctic Peninsula - Coastal water metaG058-DNA (SPAdes) (version 2) | ecosystem: Environmental > Aquatic > Marine > Coastal ... | reverse complement strand
GTCCTAGGACCATTAGAATTGATTATCGCAAGAGATTTGTTATTTCATGACTGGCTGAAGTTAAAAGGGAAACTTGGAGGTCAGAACAAGATTCCACGTCTCAGTAACAACCGTTTATTTATGGAGCAATTTATAGCGCTAAACAGAAGTCTTGATGTTCCTGTATAACAGAAGTCCAGAGCTGAATACGCGCACTTAGAGCAGCTGAGGATAACACTAGGGCCTGCTCCCAATGATTTTTATTATCCGCACACAGCTCAAGCACCATTCTCTCTGCTAATTGACCATGTAGATCACCATCAATCTCAATGTGTCTTTCCAGGTAATAAGTAAAGAGACTAAGCTCGTTAGGGAATGCTTCTTTAAGATTTTTAACAATCTCAATAAACATGTCGGGGATCAAGTCTTCTCGCCCAAAAGTAAATACCGCTGCTATTTCGTGGGCGTGTCCGCGCTCAACAACCTCGAGCGTTGCAAGAACAAATTTCTTAGAACCTTCTGGTGCCGCGCTTCGTTCCAATGCGATTTTTGGATCGACCCCTAGCTTCAATTCTTCTATAAACGTCAAAATAGGTTGCGTATTCGCTCCAGCTTCAGCCATTGCTTGAACGTATAGCTCAAAATGACTTACTGCGTTGCCGTTTTGATCAATATCGCTTTCCTCTCCAAATACAATTTCATTGATCAACCTGCGTACTTCAGGATTTCCCGTGGGCACCCAATAGGTGTCTACACAGGTAAGTTGGCGTTGTAAACCCTTTAATAAGACCATGAAGTCCCAAACAGCCCAAACATGAGATTCCATAAAGATTCTCGCCTTATTTAAGTCGTCAACCCATGTAAATGCTTGATGATCGATCAATTCCTGGCGAACATTTGAGATTTGTGATTTTACGTAGTCTATTTTCATCGTTCCTTTTGACACTTTTTATTACTTTGCATCTACAAAAATACATCTGATGCACATAGCAATCGCAGGAAATATAGGATCTGGTAAAACAACTTTAACAAGCTTGTTGGCAAAGCATTATAATTACCAACCACATTTCGAAGATGTAGACGACAATCCTTACCTGGACGACTTCTACGAAGAAATGCAACGATGGAGTTTTAACCTTCAGATCTATTTCTTGCGATCAAGATTTCAACAAGTAACACAAGTCAGGGAAGAAGGTTTAGATGTTATCCAAGACAGAACGATTTACGAGGATGCGCATATTTTCGCCCCAAACCTCCATGCAATGGGCCTGATGACCGCGAGAGACTTTAACAGTTATAAAGGATTGTTTGAGTTGATGGAAAAGCACTTACAGCCGCCAGACCTCATGATTTACCTAAGAGCTTCTGTACCCACTTTGGTAGACCATATTCAAAAACGTGGCAGAGATTACGAAAACAGCATAAGAATAGACTATTTGCGCAGACTAAACGAACGTTACGAGGCGTGGATCAATACCTATGACAAAGGCAAAGTGCTTATTGTGAATGTCGATAAGAACAATTTCCCTGAGAACCCGGAGGATTTGGGTGAAATCATTAATTTGATTGATGGAGAGCTAAACGGTCTGTTCTAGGGCCTCAACTATTTTTAAAGAACTTCCAGATTGAGCCCTCAACCATTTGAGGGCTTTTTCATTTGTGGCAAAACCATCCTCTTGAGCTTGGTTTAAAAACGCATTGAGTTCCCCTGAAGTGCTACATGGCACCAGGAATTCCTGTTGGACGAGCGCGCTGTTTTCCGCTATTTTCTGCCAATTAGGCCCAGAGGCGGCGCTCTTACCTTGTGCAACGGACTCTAGCACATTGTGGGTTGCCTTTCCGAAGCCTCCACCAATAAATACGGCATCCGCCATAGCGTATAATGTCGGAAGAATACCCATCTCATCAATCATAAAAACCTCACAAACCTGCGGCTCGTCTTGCGTTGAATAAGTTATTCTTAATCCGTTTTCATCAAGTAACGAGGCCATTGCAGGCACCTGCTGAAGGTCGTGAGCAACGATCCATAGCGTATAATTACGCAGAGATGTACTTTTTAATACAAACTTGACGTCGGACAAATGCGCACTACCCAGTAATAAGACAGGCTTAACCTGAAGACCTCTCCATGTTCTCATCAGTGGACTAGCGGGTTGGTCCATTAATTGGACCGCGTAATCATACTTAGGGTTCCCAAGAACACTGCTATGAAGTCCAGCAAAAGAAAGCACAGCACTGTCTTGCTCAGAGTTCACGCCCCAAAGAGATATAGCTTTCTTAAAAAGAGACCTCATCACGGGCAAACCTCTGGATAAATACCATGGTGCTTGGGATGCAGACATGCCTATAACGGCAATTGGAACATTGCTATTGTAAAGACCGCGAATATGATTAGGCCAAAGATCGTAACGTATAAAAACGGCTAAAGAAGGCCTTAAAAAGGTCAGCCAATGCTTTACCTCTTTCGGGGAGTCAAAGGGCAAATAGAATACCTGTGCCTTGCTGTAGGCTTTCTTTGGTTCATAGCCTGATGGAGAGAAAAAAGTGACCACTCCTTTCCAGTCCGGATGACGCTCTAGGTATAGTTCAAATGCAGGCTTACCCATTTCAAACTCACCTAAGGAAGCGCAGTGCATCCAAATCACTTTTCCCTGAAGGGGTTGAGAATTTTTCCAGACCAGTGCATTCGAAGTAATGACAGAAAACCACGACGTTTTGGGCGCAACCCATTGGGCTATTTTATATCCTGCTTCGGTAAGTATAGGATAAAGCATCAATCTATGAGATAAAAGCTTTCTTGCTTGGCATAGATAGGCAAAAACCAGGTGAATGACGCCCCTACGGCAGCTTCGAATTTGTAATTATCATCAAGGAGACCTGTATCGATATTGAATCCTCGAACGCTACGTGTAAGACCCATATTAAGCAATAGATTAAAGGCGTAGTTCACGCGCTCGTTATGGTCTAAATGCATGTATCGCAAGGTCGTTTTAGTTACTAGACCCCTGTGCAAACGATCGTAGCCCTCTAAAAAAGGTGATTCCAGCTGTGGTAAGTTGTTTCGCTGGTTTCTTAGTCCGATTTTCGATTGAGTCACGCCTATACCTTGCATAAATACCCAGCCAGAATTAGGATTGTAGTGGCTTTTTAAAAGCTTCCCTGTGTTCACAAGCACCTGAGCACCGCTCAAACCAGGCTGAATAATTGCAAACTCCCCGTTCACGCCCATAAAATTTCCGGACTCATCACTTAATCCTCCAAAAATATCCTCAGAATTCTTCACCGAGGTACCATACATAGCATCGAAAGATGCCCCATACAGCCAACCATCCGTGTTTTTCTTTGCGTAATCCACACTGATCATTGCAAAAGGGGTATACCGTTTAGCTAGATCAAACAGGGGAATATGCCCCCCTGTAGATAACGACCACAGCTGAACCGTGCGGGTACTATCCTTGGTCGTAACTTGTCCAAGCATGGTTAAGGAACTTATCATCGAACAGATAAGTAAAGCTATTTTAATATGTTTGAGTACATGTTTCATTCTAAGCGCAAGTTAAGGCTTAGGAGTCTTTTGGGATAATGTATTTTAGCAGACCAAAGTTGAACATCACCAATTTTAAACAGGAGCAACCCTACCCTTATGAAAATAACTGTTATAGGAACCGGATACGTAGGCTTAGTAACAGGCGCATGTCTTGCAGATGTGGGCATTCAAGTTACCTGTGTAGACATCGATAAAAATAAGATAGACGGCTTAAAGAAGGGCATTATGCCCATTTACGAACCCGGTCTTGAAGAGCTTGTTAAGCGTAATTTCAAGAAAGGCCGTTTGAACTTCTCTACCAACCTTAACGAGGCTATTCAAGGCAGTGAAGCTGCTTTTATTGCAGTAGGAACGCCTCCTGGAGAGGACGGATCTGCAGACTTAAAGTATGTTTTAGCCGTTGCAGACCAGATTGGTAAGACCATGACAAATTATATGGTCGTCATTACAAAGTCCACTGTTCCAGTGGGCACCGCTGAGAAAGTGCGAGGGGCTGTAGCACAAGCCATAGCAGCACGAGACATTGACCATGGGTTTGATGTCGCTTCTAACCCAGAGTTTTTAAAAGAAGGCGCTGCAATAGATGACTTTATGAAACCTGACCGTATTGTGGTCGGTATAGACAGCAGTGTCGCTCAAGAGATCATGGACAAGCTCTACCGTCCCTTCACGTTGAATGGACATCCCGTGATTTTTATGGACATTCCTTCAGCGGAGATGACTAAATATGCTGCCAACGCCATGCTGGCCACGAAGATTTCTTTCATGAATGATATTGCCAATTTGTGCGAAATCATGGGAGCAGATGTCAACTGGGTACGAAAAGGCATTGGGAGTGATCCCAGGATTGGTAATAAGTTCATTTATCCAGGAATTGGATACGGTGGGTCCTGTTTCCCAAAAGATGTAAAAGCATTGGCTAAAACAGGTCGTGAACATGGTCATACCATGCGTATTCTTGAAGCCGTTGAAGAAGTAAATGACGATCAGAAGAGTGTGCTTTTCAATAAAATAAGCGCCTACTTTGGCGGTGATCTTCAAGGCAAGGTTATTGCGTTCTGGGGACTGTCTTTCAAGCCTAATACAGATGACATGCGGGAAGCGCCGTCTGTGGTGATTGCTAACTTACTGCTAGATGCTGGTGCACAAATTCGTGCTTATGATCCCGTAGCTATGGAGGAAGCCAAGCATGATTTAGGAGATCGCATTACGTATTGTGAGAGTGACATGGAAGCAGTTCATGGCGCTGATGCTTTAGCCCTGGTCACAGAGTGGGCGGAGTTCCGCATGCCAGACTGGGATGCCGTAGCAGATGCTATGAGTAACAGGGTGGTCTTTGACGGACGAAACCTGTACCGTAAACAAACCATGATCGCACACGGATATGATTATTTTGGAATAGGAATGGGTGAGTCAATCGCTGAAAAAAGATAATTATGCCAAGAGTACTTATCACAGGAGCCGCAGGGTTTCTTGGATCTCATCTTTGCGATAGGTTTATGGCAGAAGGCTTTGAGGTTCTGGGAATGGACAACTTGATCACGGGAAACATGGAGAATTTGGAGCACCTTTTGGGCAACCCAAACTTCACTTTCTACAACAATGACGTGAGTAATTTCGTGCATGTCTCAGGAAAATTGGACTATATTCTACATTTTGCTTCTCCAGCCTCCCCTATTGATTACCTGAAGATACCCATCCAAACTCTTAAGGTGAGTTCACTGGGTACACACAATTTATTAGGATTAGCATTAAACAAAAAGGCAAGGATTTTAGTAGCCTCTACCTCTGAAGTTTACGGGGACCCTAAAGTTCACCCTCAAACCGAGGACTATTTTGGAAATGTCAATCCCGTAGGGCCTCGTGGGGTCTATGATGAAGCCAAGCGCTTTATGGAGTCTATGACCATGGCTTATCATACCTATCACGGTTTAGAAACGCGTATAGTACGCATTTTTAACACTTATGGACCTCGCATGAGGCTTAATGACGGCCGTGTACTGCCTGCTTTTATAGGTCAAGCATTGCGCGGCGAAGACCTTACCATTTTTGGGGATGGTTCACAAACGCGGTCATTTTGTTATGTAGATGATTTAGTAGAAGGGATATACCGACTACTCCTGAGTGATCATGCGCAGCCAGTGAACATTGGAAACCCCAATGAGATCACCATTGGTGAGTTTGCTGAAGAGATTATTAAGCTCACTGGCACTTCCCAAAAAGTCATTTACCAACCAAGGCCGGTCGACGACCCCATGCAGCGAAAACCAGACATCACAAAAGCGAAAGAGCTGCTGGATTGGCAACCCAAGGTTTTGCGGGCAGAGGGGCTAAAAAAAACCTACGAGTGGTTTCAAAGCTTACCGGAAGAGAAACTATACAGAAAAGAGCATAGGGACTTTGCCGGCTTTAAGAGAAAGTAGATATTTGCTGGACCAATTCTAACCAATACCATGACACAAATACTCGTTACAGGAGGACTCGGATATATAGGCTCACACACGGTTGTAGAGCTCATAAATGCGGGTTACGAGCCTATTGTTATTGACAACTTGAGTGAAAGTCCGATCGAAGTAAAGGCTCGTATAGAAAAAATAGTGGGTCGAGAAATCATTTTTCGTCAGGTTGAAATGTGTGATAAAGCAGCCATAGATGCTGTTTTAACAGAATTCCCAAAGATTGCTGGAAGCATTCACTTTGCTGCATTTCTTTTGGTCAATGAAAGTGTCACCGCCCCATTAAAGTATTATTACAACAATTTACTGAGCACCATGAATCTGTTAAGGAGCATGGAGGAACATGGTATACGCAACCTCGTATTCTCTAGTTCCTGTACGGTTTATGGTACCCCCGAAAATCCTCATGTGGACGAGAGTGCACCTGTTCAACCAGCGGAAAGTCCCTATGGCAACACCAAGAAAATGGGCGAAGAAATTCTTCGTGACTTCACGGCTACAGGGATAATGAATACGCTAAGCTTAAGGTACTTTAACCCAATTGGCGCGCATCCATCTAGTATTATTGGAGAATTCCAAGATGGCGAGCCACATCACTTGGTTCCCTACATCACGGAAACAGCAATAGGGAAGCGAAAAGAGTTAAAGGTCTTTGGAACCGATTACAACACGAGGGATGGCTCTTGCCTACGCGACTACATTCATGTGATAGATATTGCAAAAGCTCACATTCTCTCTGTGCAGCACCTGGTAGATAGCGAGGAAAATGGATATGATGTCATCAACTTAGGGTCCGGAAACGGGTCTACAGTATTAGAAATGATCCACGCTTTTGAGCGTGCCACAAATATTTCCATTCCCTATCACGTAGCGCCGCGCCGCGCCGGAGATGTACCTGCTGTTTATGCTAATATAGGTAAGGCCCAGCGCGTGCTTGGCTGGACTCCTGAAAAAACGTTAGAAGACATGCTGCGCGATGCATGGAATTTCGAGCAGGCATTATTAAAAGACTTATCATGAAAAACATCATTATCACCGGCGGAGCCGGGTTTATAGGTTCACATGTGGTGCGTTTGTTCGTAAACAAGTACCCCAACTACCGCATTATTAATGCTGACTTTTTGACTTACGCGGGAAACCTCGAAAACTTACAAGACATCGATAAGGAGTCCAACTATGTGTTTGAGCATGTTGATATCGTAGATGCCACAGCAGTGGATGCTTTGTTTGATAAATACCAGCCAGAAGGGGTGATTCATTTGGCTGCTGAAAGTCATGTAGACCGCTCCATTAAAGACCCACTCGCGTTTTTACGCACGAATATTTTAGGTACTGCAAATCTACTCAACAGCTTTAAGCGCATTCATACCGATTTTGAAGGCAAACGCTTTTACCACATTTCAACGGATGAGGTTTACGGAAGCTTGGGGACTGAGGGTTTATTTGAAGAGACTACCGCTTACGATCCAAACAGTCCATACAGCGCCTCTAAAGCAGGCTCTGATCACTTTGTGAGGGCTTATGGCGAGACCTATGGTCTTCCCTATGTCATTACCAACTGTTCTAATAATTATGGGCAGCATCAATTCCCTGAAAAACTCATTCCACTGTTCATCAACAACATTGTTCAAGAAAAGCCACTACCCGTTTACGGCGACGGAAACTACACCAGAGACTGGTTGTATGTCGTAGACCATGCCAGAGCAATTGACTTGGTATTCCATAACGGAAAGAACGCCGAGACCTATAATATCGGAGGTTTTAATGAGTGGACAAACCTTAATCTGATCAAGGTTTTATGCACACAGATGGACCAGAAGCTCGGAAGAACACCAGGGAGCAGCGAGAAGCTGATCACCTATGTAAAAGACCGTCCAGGTCACGACAAAAGATATGCTATCGACGCCACTAAAATTCAAAGAGAATTAGGATGGGAGCCAAGCGTAACCTTTGAACAAGGGCTGGGCATGACAATTGACTGGTATCTGGCCAATCAAGCATGGTTAAAAAATGTCACTTCAGGATCTTATCAGGACTACTACAAAAACATGTACGCGAACAGTTAATTGCGTAATTTGCGCACCATGAGAGGGGTCGTTGTAAAAAGCACAGGAAGTTGGTATCAAGTTCGAGAGATCGACAGTGGTTTATTGGTGAATTGCCGAATCAAAGGGAAATTTCGCATTACTGGTATCAAGAGCACCAACCCCCTTGCTGTTGGAGATGTAGTCCTTTTTGAACTAGAAGACGGCTATGAGCAGCAAGGTATTGTCGATGGTATAGAAGACAGACGCAACTATATCGTCCGAAAAAGTGTCAACCTAAGTAAGCGCATTCAGATCATTGCCGCTAATATGGATCAAGCCTTGTTAGTAACCACCCTGGCCCAACCAGCGACATCTACCGGGTTTATGGACCGGTTTTTGACCACTGCGGAAGCCTATAATATTCCCACCGTCATCGTTTTCAATAAATTGGATGTTTATGGCGAAGAGGAGTTGGCTGAACTCGCATATCGGAAAGCTGTTTATGGAGCTATTGGATATACCATTCTAGAGACTTCTGCAACAGAGTCCATAGGTCTAGAGGAACTTAAAAAGGTGTTAAAAGATAAAAACACGCTTTTAAGTGGCCATAGTGGAGTTGGAAAAAGCACGTTGATAAATGCTGTGGAGCCCTCTTTAGACATCAGAACCGGTGAGGTAAGTACCTCCTCGCATCACAAAGGTCAGCACACAACTACGTTCGCTGAGATGCATCCATTGCAGATTGGCGGTGATATTATTGATACACCAGGAATCAAGGGATTTGGCCTCGTCAATATGGAAAAAGAAGAAATCAGCCACTTCTTTCCGGAGATTTTTGCTCTGAGTAAAGGGTGTAAATATCACAATTGTCTACATGTAAACGAACCGCTTTGCGCCGTTAAAGAAGCAATAGAGTCCAATAATATTGCACCAACTCGATATGAGAGCTATATTAACCAATTAAACGACTATGATGAAGAAAATCATTACCGCAGCACTAGCCATTAGTGCCCTCGCCCTTACCTCTTGTATTGGAACCTCAAAGACAGTTGTTGCTGCCACTGACGTAGTCGCGAAAGTAAAACCCGTCAATACTGCTTTCGAATGGAGTAAAGGTGGCGAGTTTGCCTATTTATATCTACAAACCTTTGACCTCGCTGAATCTAAATTAGACGCAATAGCATCGAAAGGTACAGGTCAAGCCATTTGTATAGATGCTCCATTTTTACTCATAGATCCGCAGGCAACTACTAGATTTTTCACAGAGGTAGTTGAGCCGGGAACAGCATTTAGAATAGATGAACTTGCTGGATTTTCGAAAAATGTGTACAGCGAAAGGGGAATTGCTTTCTTGAGAGCTTGTTCTGAAAGAGGCCTTATGGTTTATCTTTTAGCGAATGAGAAAGAAATCTCTGTAATAATGCAGGATTTACGTGAGATGCAAATCGAAGTAATGCCCTGTATGATTGAAGGCGAGATAAGTCCCGGATCGAAGGCTCAAAATATGACTTTGACAGAACTGAAAAACGGAAACAGACTAGGTATGATTCTTACCACGAGTTTGGGCGAAGCTTCCGGTTTTACTGGAATGACTGATGCAATGCGTGAATCTGCAAGCCAATTATACGGGGAGGTGGCCGATAAATTAATCTTGTTTCCTAATCCCGCATTTAACTAAATGAGGGCCCTACTGCAACGAGTTTCTCAAGCATCTGTTGCAGTACAGGGAAACGTGTTGGGAGAAATTTCTAAAGGTTTGGTTGTTTTACTTGGTATTGGATCTGAGGACACCCAAGAAGATGCCGATTGGTTGTGTCGGAAGATAAGTAATATGCGTCTTTTCCCTGATGAAGATCTCGTGATGAATCTTGATATCATGCAAGCGCATGGAGCCTTTCTCGTGGTCAGTCAGTTTACTTTACAGGCAAGTACACAAAAAGGCAATCGACCAAGCTACATCAAAGCAGCACGTCCTGCTGAAGCTGAGCCACTTTACGAATACTTCAAAGACCGTCTACGTTCTGATAGTGGAAAAGATGTACAATCTGGTAAATTCGGATCAGACATGCAGGTGCAACTCATTAACGATGGTCCTGTAACCATTTGGATAGATTCAAAAAACAGAGAATAATATGGCGCTAGACCCTATAAATGTTGACCGATCACTCCCCCTAGGAAAACTCCAAGAGGAAGTACACGAGTGGATCGCTAATCATGGCGTACGCTACTTCAACGAACTCACGAACATGGCCCAGCTTACTGAGGAAGTTGGAGAGGTCGCCAGAATCATAGCGCGCCGTTATGGCGAACAAAGTGAAAAGGAAAGTGACCAATCTAAAGACTTGGGTGAAGAACTCAGCGATGCGATGTTCGTCATACTCTGTTTAGCGAATCAGACAGGCACCGACCTTCAAGTAGCCTTTGATAAAAAAATGAAGGTCAAACGGGAGCGTGACCACGAACGGCACCAGAGTAATAAAAAATTGAAGTAAGCATTGCTCCACAAACAAGAAAGCCGCCTTTATAAAGGCGGCTTTCTTGTTTGTGGAATGATTTAACTATCTAAATCTTAATTCAATTCCCGTAGAAATCCACCGACCTGGCTGAGCGACATTACCTCGGTCAAAATAGTCTTGATCCAGCGCATTGTTGATATTTAAAAACGCTTGGAAAGGTATTTGACGGCGAGTTATTCCAGCAACAGGTGCCCAATACAGCTTGGCATCTACCGTTAAAAATGGCGCATAGTCAACCTGTTCACCGGTAGTGAAAGACTGATACGTGCCCATTCTGTCTTGTGCAGTAACTGCCCACTTAAGAAAAAGTCCGTTACCTAGTCTATTGTTCACCGTGATATTCGCTTTTGCACCTAAGTAATCTAACGCATATAAAGACGCGTACTCGACCTCAGGTGTGCTTCCCTGCATCAACATAAATGAACCGACAACACTGCGTACAAAATCTTTGCGTTTTGAGGCGTAATAGCCAACGTTCCCCTCTAGACCAGTGAGATTAAGGTTGGTGATATTTTCCGCAAATGCCGTGTCATTCCCAGGGTACTTCACCCAATCAATGAGATTGGTAGAACGGCGATGAAATGCAGCAGCGTTGTAACGTATATTATTTTGAACCCCTTGGCGGTAACCTAGTTCAAAATTCTGGGCACTCTCATGATTTAAATCCAAGGATCCAAAAGCATTTCCACGTGCATAATACAAGTCGGTATAGGTGGGGTAGCGTACACTTTGGTCTGCAGAGGCATACAAAGTAGATAATTTACCAAGCTTAAAGCCTACATCAATTCCTGGGCTCCAAGCACTAACGATCATTTCTGATCCCAGTTGACGTTGGTTGAATAACATACCCGCTGTGATTCTTAAAGGACCGTCACTGTAACGGTGCTCCGCGAAATAACTGAGGTTTAATTGGTCTTGGTAACGTGTGTAAGACGCAGGCCAATTTGGGACCTCTACAGGGTCTGTATTACCCGTTTGACCTAAGGCATTGGATAGAATTTCGTCATACCGTACATTTAAACCCACCGTAGTAATGTGACGTGGATTCCATTCGTAAGAGCCATGGGTATTTGCCGTCCATGCCGCTGTTTTGTGGAAGTTGTGACCTCCATACCACGATGCTGCAGTGTCCCCGGTGGAAGCACGAAAATAAGTTCCACTATTATTTCTTACATATGCGATCTGATCCGCATCGAAACCGGCGAGTCCTTTAGTTTCGCGATAAAGTTCAAACCTGTCCGTAGCACCCACATAATTCAACTTCAGGGCGTACGAAAAACCATTCTTTTTCAAATTCAAGCGTGCTCCTAGGACACGAGTAGATGTAGCCTCAAATTGATCTGGGAAGGCCGAGGAATAATAATTGGACGCACCAAAATCTTTTTGATTTTCAGCATACAACAATGATAAATCACCCGTTGCTCCAGCAAAATTTACAGCGCGGTCTAGGGACATCATAAATCTATCGCTTTTGAAATCTGTGTTCGCGATGTAGCCACTACTTTGATCTCGCTGGTAAGCGATTTGTGCACCCCATTTTCCTATCTTCTTTCCCGCATTAAATCCATGGTGCTGAAGCCCATGGCTACCTGCAGACATTCTGTATCCTCCGTTGATTTTAGCTTGCGCTTTCTTGAGCACAATGTTTACCACTCCTGTCATGGCTCCCACCCCATGAACTCTTGACGCTCCTCCATGCAAGACCTCAATTCTTTCTATCATCGCGATAGGAATAGGAAGGTTCATATTGTGGTGACCGGTTTGCGCATTGTTCATACGAATCCCGTCCACTAGAACCAGAGTTTGGTCAAACGTTCCTCCACGAACACCCAAGTCAGACTGAACGTCCAGGGGCCCGCGCTGACGCACATCAATTCCTGCCACAAACTCAAGTAGTTCATTAATGGTATTCACTGGTAATTCCTGAATCTCCTTAGCCGTAATAACAGTGACAGTACGCGCAGCATCAGCATAGGTATCTCCGACTACAGAAGTGCTCACTTCGACTTCGTTTAATAGCGTTGGGCGCTCTTTTTTCGAAACAATTCCTCTCAAACCAGAGCGCTGGCCAAATTCTTGTGCACTTGTTGAGATGGTCAAAAGGAGTGCAGTGACAATTAAAATACTTCTCATGGTCTTTAAGTAAGTGTGAATTAGTATCGCGAATATAGGGTGCAAAAAAATCCCCAAGACTAAGGTCTTGGGGATTACAGTAGTTTACTCAGTCGCTTTTAGCTCGCGAGTACTGAGATTACGTTGTTCTTACATTCGACAATACCACCTGTTACCTCAACGGTACAAAGCTTATCGTCTGTTACGTCTAGAATAACTTTAGAACTCATGTGGTCTAAGGTTTTTGTGTCGTCTGCAACGCGAACGCTCACTATTCCTAATGCAAGAGTAGCAATCAACGGTGCATGGTTGTTTAGAATTTGGAACAATCCATCTTTCCCTGGCAATTGCACGGAGCTAACTTCTCCTTTGAACAACACCTCTTCAGGTGTGATGACTTCTAAGTACATAATCTATTTTATTCAGCAGCTTCAGCTAACATTTTCTCACCAGCTTCAATCACTTCTTCAATGGTTCCTTTCAAGTTGAAAGCCGCCTCTGGATATTGATCCAAAGCGCCATCAAGAATCATATTAAAGCCTTTGATGGTATCTTTAATATCTACCAACACACCAGTCAAACCTGTAAACTGTTCTGCAACATGGAAGGGTTGAGAAAGGAAACGTGCTACACGTCGTGCACGTGACACAATGAGTTTGTCTTCTTCTGACAACTCTTCCATACCTAAAATAGCAATAATGTCTTGCAATTCTTTGTAACGCTGAAGCGTTTCTTTCACTCTTTGGGCCGTATCATAGTGTTCAGCACCTACGATTTCAGCTGTCAAAATCCTAGACGTAGAATCCAATGGATCAACCGCTGGATAAATCCCTTGTTCCGCAATCTTACGGGATAATACCGTAGTCGCATCTAAGTGAGCAAAAGTTGTTGCAGGAGCAGGATCAGTAAGATCATCTGCAGGAACATAAACTGCCTGTACTGAAGTAATAGATCCATTTTTAGTAGATGTGATACGCTCTTGCATCGCACCCATTTCTGAGGCTAGAGTTGGTTGATAACCTACTGCAGAAGGCATACGCCCTAAAAGTGCACTTACTTCAGAACCCGCTTGTGTAAAGCGGAAAATATTATCAACGAAGAATAAGATATCTCTACCCTGTCCGTCGCCTTCTCCGTCGCGGAAATATTCTGCTAAGGTCAAACCAGAAAGCGCAACACGTGCACGCGCACCAGGAGGCTCATTCATCTGACCGAATACGAAGGTTGCTTTTGAGTCCTTCATCAACTCTTTGTCTACTTTGCTCAAATCCCATCCGCCATTTTCCATAGCATGCATGAATTCTGGACCATAATTGATAATGCCTGATTCTAGCATCTCTCTCATCAAGTCATTTCCTTCACGAGTACGCTCTCCGACACCAGCAAATACAGAAAGACCACCATGGCCCTTTGCAATATTGTTGATCAATTCTTGAATCAGTACGGTTTTACCGACACCGGCACCACCAAACAGACCAATTTTACCACCTTTAGAATAAGGTTCAATAAGGTCAATGACTTTGATTCCAGTGAAAAGTACTTCAGTAGCTGTGCTTAAATCCTCAAAAGCTGGAGCTGGACGGTGAATAGGTAGACCTCTTGAGCGATCAATTCCACCAATACCATCTATATCTTCTCCTACGACGTTAAATACACGTCCATAGATTTGATCACCAATTGGCATTGTGATAGAAGAACCTAAAGATCGTACCTCCTGGCCTCTTTGACATCCGTCTAAGGAATCCATAGATATGGCACGAACGGTGTCTTGACCCACGTGCTTTTGAACTTCTAGTACGACGACTTGGCCGGTAGACTTTGTTACTTCTAGTGCTTCATATATTCTAGGAAGCTCGCCTTCTGTACCATCAAATTTAACGTCCACTACAGGGCCGATTATTTGAGAGATTTTTCCAACTAATTGTGACATGTTGTATTTCTAGTTTTAAAAGAAGCAGCAAAAGTAGCTTACAGGGTTGTTCTAGGCAACTGATAGACGTAGAAACTGTAGGGCGCTATACTAGTTATTAACAAGTTATCAACAATCAGACGTTGCTCACCTCTTATTTTTACGTGTTTTAAACGTGAAACAAGGTATTTTTGCGATATGAATATAGTTTCAATTATTGGCATCACTGCTGCTGTGCTGACTACATCAGCATTTGTTCCACAGGCAGTGAAAATCATTAGGGATAAGCAGGTTAAAAGCCTTAGCCTAACCATGTACATTATGATGTTTTCCGGTCAGTTTTGCTGGCTCATTTACGGCTTCAGCCTTAATGATCTCCCACTAATTTTTGCCAACATCATAGGATGCACATTAAGTGGGACCATTCTTAGCTTCAAACTCTTCCTAAAAGAATAGCTTGAGTAGGGTGTTGTGGCATATTAATTGTTCATCCACGCAAACAAAAAAGGCTGTATTGGTCTTAATGAAGTATTAAACCTGAATAGAATGAGAAATTGGCTTGTCTTAATAGGCATATTAATAAGCGCTAGCGTCGCAGCACAAAATGTAACCATCAGCGGTTACATGAGAGATGCGGGTAACGGCGAAGAGCTTATAAGCGCTTCTATAGTAAATCAAGATCGCAAAGGAACGGTAACGAACATCTACGGTTTCTACTCTCTTACTCTTCCCGCTGGTAATCAAACCTTTACGATTAGTTATATAGGCTACGAGACCATTACCAAGACCATCAATCTCAACGCTAGTCAATCTGTAAACTTTGAGTTAAAAGAGGCTACTAACGAGTTAATGGAAGTTCAAGTGACGGCCAAAAGACTTGACGAAAATCTCAATACGGCGGAAATGTCCACTACCCAGTTAACAGCGAAGCAGATTAAGACCA
>Ga0209384_1001022_pt1 | contig 15489 bp, 16 predicted proteins | sample CoawatmetaG05DNA_FD_187511 | JGI IMG/M metagenome (GOLD analysis project Ga0209384, IMG submission 187511) | Marine microbial communities from the West Antarctic Peninsula - Coastal water metaG058-DNA (SPAdes) (version 2) | ecosystem: Environmental > Aquatic > Marine > Coastal ... | reverse complement strand
AATATTAAAATTGATTTGACTAAATTAAATTTAAATTTAAGTAATTTTGATGTTGATTTAACTACTAAGAAAAAATGTATAAATGAAGGATATGAACAAACTAAAGAACATTTTAATCATCAATATCTTCCTTCGGGCAGAAATTAAATTTAGGATTACTTTTAGTCCCATTAGGCATTCCATCACCTATTCGATTACCATATGATAGACCATGTTTAGTATTCAATTGTATTTTCTCAAATTCACTCTTGATATCGGTTTTAGGATATTTCTTATGATTAACACCTTCACCTTCACACCACATAATAAAGGCGTCATATAAATTATTAAACTGTTGCGGTTCGTCATACTCAACAAGATCATTCTTAAACCATTTTTGAATAATATCATTATCCGTAATATAACTTTCAGTTTTACTTGTTACAGATTTAGGTGCTTTAGTGCCTTCTTTATCATATAATTTATAATATCCTAATAATTTGATTAGGAATAATAGATGCCATTGTTTTAGTTTCTTACCTAATTGCATATCCATTTTATATTGATGCGGATTATGTTCTGTTGGTCTAGGATTATCAACAAATTTAGATGGAAAATCTACTACTTCGATACGACGAACAACACCTCCATCAATATTAGCTAATTTAGGTAGATCATTGCACATAAGAATAATCTTAAATTGTGGTTTAAAATCACTTGCTTCTTTAAATAATTGTCTGCTGGACATTTTATCACCACCCGTAATCTGTTTAAGTTTGCCAACAAAGATTTGGTCATCTTTTTCAGGTTCAGACATATATACAAATCTAGCATATCTAACCATTTCTAATTCAGGTGATGCCGATGATGAACTACCTCTTTTAGTAGTAAGGTATGATACATCCATAATTTTACTATAATCGCCTAATGTAGCTTCAATTAACTCTACAATTTTACTCTTACCATTACTACCTGAACCAGTCCAAAAGTAGAATTTCTCTTCCCTAACTTCACCACTCAAACAAGACGATAAGAACCTAAATGTATAATCATGTACATCGTCTTTTGGTAGAATCTTATGAACGAAATCTTCCATATCATTATTTAATTCAGTGAATACATCTTGTCCTATTTTTTTAGGAATTATATCTTTTACATCATCTAATGATAATGGTAGATCTTTCTTTTCAACTGGTAGGTCATATCCCACTGATAGACTAATATAGTCATCCGGTCTACCTTCTCTGAATTGGATATCTGTAACTCCTTCACTGATTTCATACTTTAAATCCACAACACAATTGTCTAATCCTAATAGTTGAACATTAGCATTCAGTTTATCCATGAATTTATCATCATAGAATTTATGCTTACAACAATCCATAATACTTTTTTGATAGCTGTTGTTCTTAAGTTTAATAATTAATTTACTTATATTGACGATTCTCGTAGTAAGATTAGATTTCTTTTCATTTTCTTCTGGATCATCTGAATCTAATTGTTTTTCCTCGTTTTGCCATTTTGTTTGCCAATACATGAATAATGATACTATTTCAGAATCAAACTTGATAAATAAATGATGACCGTGTTCCGACCTATTCCATCTACCTGATTCATCGTTAAAATAATACCAACTATTATCTTTTAAACCAGAACAAACAAATTGATCTTTAAAATATTCTTTGATTAGATTTGCTACATCTGAATGACATCCACCACTATCTTTATTATCTTTGTTTCCTACAATACATTTTAATACATGTTTGAATAATGATGCATTAATAATATTATTAAACAAACTATTTCCTTTATGATCAGGTGGATTATCTTTTCTAGCCCAATGTAATACTGTACCGATCGAATATTTTTTTGAAGATGTTCTCTCCATATATGCCCATTGTTTAATACATGCGTCCATACTAAATTTAGATGAACATTTCCTACTAAATTTTACCCAAGTATCAAATAAACTTGGGGATATACTATGTAAACAATATCCTACTTCAACCCATTTCTTATTATCATTTGCTCTTTCATTACTAAATATATTTACCATATTTTTTACCATAGTCCCTTCATCGCCTTTTATTTTAACAATACTTTTAATCATATCAATATCAATATCTTTTAGGTCGATATCATGAATACTAGGATTCATCATTGTAGTTACAATATTATTACTTGTTTTCTTTTTAAGTGTTTCAGGACCAACATATTCTACTGTTTCATCTGTATATAATTGGACGCTATTCTTTTTCATAATATCTAATGGATTTTCTAAAAACATATCAATAGGTAATTCTTTCACAGTATTATCATCTGTTAATTTATATATTGTTGTTAATTCATATCTTAAGTCCTCTGTTGCTTTACCACAACCATATATGAACCAATTCCCTGGATTATATAATGATTTATCAAAAATCTCACTAATATTATTAGAAGGTTTACTCAAACATGTATTAGTTACAATGTCATCATATTCTTCATGGCTTTCCAAGATTAAATCAATTAATTTTTTAAAATTATTAATATCAGATATAAATGATGGAAATAGTAAATGTAAACCATCTTTTGATTCATATCCTTTTTGTGGTGCATCAACGATATGTTCCTTTTCTAGAACCCACATTTGTAAATTTTTAGTATCGAATGAAAATAGTTCTCCTATTTTATCACATATTAAAGAATATAATCTTTCAACATATTCTTTAGTATATTGTCTACCTGTTTGCTTATCTTTGTATTTAAAATCAAGATCAATCATTAATGGAGATATTTGATTGAATCTTTCTAAGACAGTTACTTTATTACCCTTATTAATTTCTTTATTGATTAGTTTATATAATTGAATAGTATCATCTTTAGATAAATGATAAGATCCACGAGTTAAATCACCCTCATGGACAATATGAGTGATAGAGTCATCGTTTTTTCGGGATCTACTTCCCAAAAATTTGTTAATTTCACTCATCAATAAAATATCTATATATTTTATATTATTCAAATTTATTTTTATGTATGTTTTTTTATTCAATATCCAATATCCAAATCAAATTTATTTAATTATTTAAATATAAATAGATAAGAATATCAATATGAACAAAGCAATTAAACGCATCATTAATAGAGATATTAAATCTATTGAACATAATAAATTAAATGATCAAGGTATCTATATAGAATTCAGTGAAGATAATATGTTATCTGCTAAAGCTATGATAGTTGGTCCTAAAGGATCATTATATGAGGGAGGATATCTATTCTTCAATATCAAATTCCCTAAAAATTATCCTTATGGACCACCTGATGTATCATATGTACCAGTTAATAAAATTCGTATTCATCCTAATTTATATGCGCATGGTCATAAATCTGGATTAGGTAAAGTTTGTTTATCTATATTAGGAACATGGTCTGGACCACAATGGACTACTGTTATGGATATTTCTACTGTTCTATTATCTCTACAATCAATATTAGATAATGATCCTCTATTAAATGAACCTGGATTTAATAAGCAAAATAAGCATCAATTATCTATTATTAATAATTATAATGATGTAATATTTTTTGAAAATATCTATTCATTATTAATCAAAAATTATTTAAATATTCCTGAAGATTTTTCTATTTTTAAAGATAAAATAATTGATCATTTCAATACAAACTATATGGATATCTATAATAAGATTTTAAAATATAAAGACATACAAAATAAAAAGGTTATAATTGGTATCTACAGAATAGATTATCATATTTGTTATGAAGATTTATTAAATATATTTATTTCGTTTTGTAAAAAAATAAATTTGAATATACTTAATAATTAATTTATAGATATTATATAATGGAAACTATTTACAATTTCTGTGATGATTGTGATAATGTTATGTATCTTTATCTAGATAAAGAAACCGAAATTCCAGAATTATATCTGTATTGTAAAGCATGTCAAAATAAGAAAAAATATGTAGGTAATTTACTTTATAATAATGATCATAATATAGACCTTAGTGAAAGTATTAATAATAACAAGTTTATTAACTACGATATTACTTTACCACATATTAAAAGTGATAATATTAAATGTCCTAATGAACAATGTAAGTCTATTACAGATAAATTACAATCAGATATTATTTATATGAAATATGATAATAATAATATGAAATATATTTATACTTGTAATTATTGTTCTCAAAAATGGACTAATAATTAAATTTGATTATAATTTAAAGTTTTTATATATAATAAATATTATGAGTGACGATGAATTAGATATTGTTTCTGTAAATGGTGAAGAAGATGATAATACTATTATTGAAAATATAGAAGATTCAAGTGTATTTAGAAAAAAATATGAATCTTTAAAGAAAACAAATATTACTAGTTTATTTCTAAATAAATATGAAATAACTAAAATTTTATGTAAAAGGTGTGAACAATTAGAAAGCGGATGTATTCCTTTAATTGCTAATTATGAAAAATACAATAATGTATACGATATTGCTTTTGAAGAATTAAAAAATCAAAAAATTCCTTTTATTCTTAAAAGGTTTATTAATAATAAATATGAATATTTTAAATTAGAAGATTTAAAATATAATTCATTAAAATAAATATATATTATAATATTATAAATGAATATTAATACTGTTAAAAAATGGTTTTCTGATAATACCGGTGGAAATAATTTATTATTGGTTTTTTTAATGGTTTTGATTGTAATTGTTATAATCGATTGTAATACTAAAATGTTTTCTAAAATGGTTGAGGGTAATAGTAATGGTAATAGTAATGGTAATGGTAATGGTAATGTAGCAGAAGGTAATTGTGGTATCGGGTCTGGTTGTGGACGAGGATGCACATTACCAACTGATAATCCTACAAATTCAGCTAACGCTAATTGTAATGGTGGAAATAATCAAGATAATTTTAATTCTAATAAAGGTGTTCAAGGTTATGATGATGAATTAACATTATTTGCTAGTGCTGATAAACCATTAGGGTCAACTGTTCCAAGAACTATGCAACAAGATTACAGTGTTCTTAAATCCTTTGGGTTAACTAAAATGCCAGACGTTATAAACTATATTACTGGACCAGGACCACAAGAATTCAGTAAAGTCCATGTTTCCAATAACAATAACAATAATAACAATAGTAATAACAATAGTCATAGTGGTAAAGAAGCTCATATTAGAATGTATTATGCTCCATGGTGTGGTTGGTCGAAGAAAATCAAACCGGAAATGGATAAATTCATTGATAAACATCATGGGACCACTATGGATGGTGTTAAAATCAATGCTACTGTAGTTGATTCAGAAGCATCTAAAGAAGAAACTAAAAAACAAGGAGTAAATGGTTTCCCAACATTCAAGGCCCATTTAATTAAAGATGGTAGTGAAGTATCTAATTACGTTTTAGAATTACCTGAAAGAACATTCGGTGCTTTAGAAGCAGCTGTTAAAGAAGCCGTAGCAAAAATTAAATCTATGTAAATTATCAATATAAATTCTTATTAACTATCACTTTATTTTTATAACCATTATTTTGTTCATATTCAGGTGTTTCTTCATTTGAACTATTTTTATCTGAAAAATCCCATGCTTGTTGAGAACATATTCTAAAATCTTCATGTGGTTCAGCCTTATACCAAAAAACTTGGTCGGTTAATTTATTAGATTTAGAGTTGTTATTTATTACTAAACATTCATAATTTTCAGTACATTGATCCATTATTTGACAAAACATCTCAAATGTCGGGAACATACCAGCATAATGATCATATATTCTTTTCCTGTTACTGACAATATTTTCTCTTAAGAGAAATACATAATCTATATTTGTTCTTAAATTAGGTGGAATTCCTAAAGCAAATTGCATAGTCAATAAAAATAATAATTTAAAGTGACGACCATTCATAAATACAGATCTCATATGTTTATCTTTTGACCATGAATTATCATATAAACAATCATCTAATATTAAAAATGACCTTGGGTCTATCTGTGTATTCCCTTCATTTATTTTTGTTATCAACATTTTCTGTCTTTTTAATATATTTTGAACTATTTGTGTATTGAATTCTCCATGTATGAACAATTTAGGAACCATTTTACTATAGAATTGATTAGCACCTTCTGTTCCTGATATAACTTGTCCTACTGGAATATTCTTATGGTGAAATAATATATCTTTACATAAATACGATTTACCTGTATCCCTTTTACCTATTAATACTACTACTTTATCATCTTTAATATCTCTCATGTCAAATTTTCGTAACTGGAGTTCCATATACAATAATAACATAATATTTTTTAAATCATAACGTCTAATTATATCTTTAATTGAAATTTGATTTATTTAATAATCATATTTTAAAATGGTTCAAACAAGAAATATGATTAAAAACAATATAACAGAAGAAAGAAAATATCATATGGAAAATTATGAAAATACTAAAGAACAAAAAATATCATATTATAAAGACATTATTAATCATATATTCAATTCTTTTCGTGAAGAAAGAAATATTACCAGTAATCCTAAAAATATTACTTTGGTTGATTTAACAATATTCAGATATGAAATGAAAATTAATTTATTTAAAAACACATTATAATATTAATATTAATATAAATGTTTGAAAATCTATCACAAGAACAATTCGAACAAATATTAGATGTATTGATCCTTTATAAACAACTTAATAATAAGAAAACAGTTACTCTATCTGAATCATCTGTTAAAGAAGCATTCCATTTTATGAATACAACAGGTAAACAATTTGCTTAACAATTAGGTATGAATAAAGATAATTAGTTTAAAACATAAAATAATTCTAACTATTCTTATAACGAATGAGCGATTTATATATCACAAAATATATTTGGGATAAAGTATTTATTAAAAATTTATTCAAATCATGTAAACATTTTTTCAATATGAATGATTTACAAATATATAATCCTATATTTTCGCTATACTTTCATATTTTTAATACTAAAAATTCACATAAATGTATTGATATTAAAAGAAGATATTATATTCATGAAATTTCAGATATTATTAAATTTAAATATTATCATTCAAACTGTTTGCTCCAATCAAATATTTATGATTCAAAAAACAGTCGTATTTTTAAAGCAGAAATTTTCTGTAAAATAATCCCATTGCTAGAACCACTTTACTTTATCAAAAATAATTATAACAACAGTGTCAAAAGAAATCCTTTATTACCTTCTAATTATAACGCAAACACTTTTGAGAAAATAAATAGTATGAACAATACTGCCTTCATTGATTCATTTTTTTCATATATAGTATCTGAATTAACTCAAAATGATATACTACCTAATTTTGCATTGTTCTACGGATCTGTAAATGGTGTTATGGAAAAATATAATTTTGATATATCTGAAGACTACTATAGTTTCAAAAATGAAGGATGGTTCAATAAAAATATTGGTAGTAATTTTAAATTAGATATTTATGAATCAGATTCCGATTCGGATTCATGTGATTCAGATGATTCAGATGATTCTAATGATTCTAATAGTGATTATATTACTGTTATTAAAAATATGCCGTGCCAACTATTTTTCATAGAAAAATTAGATGGGATATTATCCGATTTGTTAGAAGATATCAATCCAGATATAATATTATCATGCTTGTTTCAAGTATCATATGCACTATTATATTTGCAAAAACATTTACAATTCACTCATAACGATCTCCATATTGATAATATAATGTATTCTAAAACTGATAAACTATACATCTATTATAAATTCAATAATATTTACTTTAAAGTACCTACTCACGGATATATTTTTAAAATTATAGATTTTGGTAGAGCCGTCTTCACTTTCAAAGATAAATTATTCTTCAGTGATTGTTTTTGTAAATACGGGGATGCCGATGGTCAATATAAATATCCTATTGATAAATTCCAATATGATAAAAAACATTCGAATAAAGAAACCATCGAACCTAATTATCATTTTGATATGTGTAGATTAGCAATGACAATTTTAGATGAATTGGATTATAACAAATTTTATGATTATAAATGTAACCAATATTTAATAGATTATTTATATTCATTAACATTGGGTAAAGATATAGAACTATATGAATTAGATGATGATTTTGATATGTATATATCTATAGCTAAATACGCTAATAATTCTTTACCATCAGACATCATACAAAATGATCTATTCAAAAAATATAGAATTAAAAAAAAACATTTCCCTAAAAGATATAGTTATCATTTATGATAATAAATATCTATGAGTTAATATTATTTAACATTAATATCTTTTTTTAATAAATGGATTATTTTTTAAATATGACACATGAGAAATTAGAAAAAAACACATTAGACGAATGTATTTCTAATAATCTAAATCATCCACCTGAAAAGAAATGTAACGTTAAATGGGGTAAATTCCTAAATAACAATAATACTATTCCCGTAACTAAACAAAATGAAAAACATAACATACCCATTGAATATGAGGCATATTATCTTGCAAATCTATTTTCACGTGAAGAGTGTACTGATCTAATTACAGCATCAGAAGATACCAACGAGTGTGGATATGGTACAACTGACTATCCAAAACAGTATCGTGGTAACCTTCGTCTCATTATTACAGACTACTCGTTGACAAATATAGTGTGGGAAAGAGTAAAATCATGTGTACCCCCTACAGTAACACTACACGGATTTCAGTGGGAAGCTATAGGACTTAATGAATGTTGGCGTTTATCTAAATATAACCCAGGAGATAGATTCCAAGGACATTGTGATGCTAATTTTGTAAGAAATGACATAGAAATGTCGATGTTTACTCTTAATACTTATATGAATGATGTCGGAGATATAAATGAAGATGCGGGTGGTAGAACTAGATTCTACAAATCAAACTGTAGAGATATTGAATTCCAATGCCTTCCTCGAGCTGGAGATTGTATATTATTCAGACAACCACCTGGTACTCAATATTACCATGATGGAGAAGAACTGATATCGGGAGTCAAGTATTTATTCAGAAGCGATGTTATGTACCGAAAAATATAGAATTAAAAAAAATAATTTCCCTAAAAGATATAGTTATCATTTATGATAATTTATTTGTTATATAATAATGGATAAGTGGTTAAATTTACTTCATTTCATCTTGATTAGAGTCATATAATTCATTATCAATATTAGAACGAATCGTAGGCATATAATTAGATTGGGGAATGATTAACCGGATATTTACGTGTTTTGCATTTATTATAGCATTCTTTAATCTCTTTAATTCATCAGGTGTTTTTGCAATTTTAGTTACAATCACAATCTCTATCATGTTGTCATTAATAATCGAACCAAATGGATCATCTTTAATATAATCTATTGGATAATTATAATCGGTTTCAAGATCCCATTCTTTTATTGGTGCAAGTGTTCCATCTCTACGAATTAATTTAGTATCAACATTTCCTTCATAGAATGCTGTATAACAGTCACATCCTACACAATTAGGCACATATTCATTCGTAAATTTATACATTTTATTATTATAATAAAGTTTCTTTATATAAAGAACTATTTTCTGTAAGTTCTTTTCTAAAGAATGTTAAAAAGGTGGTTTATCATGGAACGGTATAGAACATTTACCATCCACAGCGGATACATTACATGAAAATAATAATTTCGTAAATTTATACATTTTATTATTATAATAAAGTTTCTTTATATAAAGAACTATTTTCTGTAAGTTCTTTTCTAAAGAATGTTAAAAAGGTGGTTTATCATGGAACGGTATAGAACATTTACCATCTACAGCGGATACATTACATGAAAATAATAATTTCAATACATTTAGGACAACCATAGTTATGATAAATAATACCATCACATTTTTATTATCTAATTCTTTTGTCTCTTTATCAAACTTTGTATATAAATAATATACAAACACTAATACTAAACTGATAATAATATCCATCATTATACTGCTATTCATAATTTTATACCCTTTATTATATAAAAAAACACATATTTAATCTAAATTAATATCATTTATAAATCATCAAACAAAACATATTTAGATTCCTCAACTTTATCTAAACTTATTTCAGGTTTTTTCATATTTTGTAAATCATCCATGAAAAAATCTACAGTATCTTTATCATCGTCTTTAGTAGATTTATCTGTTCCTTTAATAACATTGTCATCTATTATAACATCTTCAATATTTGTTTTCTTTTTATTTTTTTCTTCCTTATCAGTTATATCAACTATTTTATCATAATTCCTGGATTCTTGTTCTTTTTTTAACTTTTCATCCGCAGACAAAATAGGGGCATCAGGTATTATTACTAACTCATTACCTGGTAATGGTTCATCAACTTTTGACACAATTACTTCATTAACTACAGTATCATCATTACCTTGCTTGATTTTAACTAGTTTTTCAAATAATTCACCATTATCTTTCAATGAACCTTCAATTATTTCAGGATTATCATATACATTTTTATCTACTATAATCTCATCAATATCATTTATTACTAAATTATTACAATTATTATCAATTGTTTCTTCACCTGGAGATTCATATCCGTTTCTTAGACTAATATCTTCTTCTTTATCTATGTTTATATCAGATTCTTTAGTTATTTCTATAGATGGTTTTAGACCTTCAACATTATCTTCTTTATCACCTTTATCACCTTTAAGATTTAATAATTCTTTTAATTTATTTAATAGGTCATCATTATCTGTTATTTCTTTGTCTTTTTCTTCACTTTTATTATCATATAACTCTAATTGTCCTTTTAGAATATCTTTTACCGGTAAAGAAAATCTAACTGTATTTTCTATACAATCATATATAATATCTTCAATAATTTTAAGATTTTTTTGATATTCTAATCCTGTTATATTTTCAGAAAATAATAAAGGATTTTTCCATAAACTTCTTGCAATATTAATATAACATTTATGAATAAAATTAGATAATTTAGGTACAGTTAAATTTATTTTACCATTATTTACACTTATAGACATTAATATTTTTGTATGACTAACAAACACAGCTGTTAATAAGTCTTCTAAATAATCACATTTAGACATTTCTATTATTCTATCGGTTTCAACTATAATTAATTCATTATTCCATTCTGGGACTTTTTCTAATAGTGTTCTGAATATAAATAATTGGGATGAAGATGAATTTTCTTTATATATTTCTTTAGAATCATCATATATAGATTTAACACCATCAAATAAATGTGATTGAAGATTATTGATAAGTTGTTTAGTATATTCTATTTTCGCTTGAACAAAAATTGATGAATTAGTATCTTCCATTTAGTAATCCATAATTATATTTTATTTTTATTTATTTAACTAAAATATAATATAGTATAAATGAAAGGAGGAGATTTATTAGCGACAGGATCGTCTTCATGTATTTTTAGACCAAGTATACCTTGTAAAGGTAGTAATAAAGTTAACAATGGTAAAATATCGAAAATTGTATACGGATCTAAATCCGATAAATATTTTCAAAAAGAAAAAAAAATGGCTAATTTATTAAAAAATATTAAGGGATATGAAAGATGGTGTATAGTTTCTGATACTTTTTGTAAACCACCTAAATATGAAAATATTTTCAAATATGATAAAACCATTTTAGATTGTAAATCAAACTCATCAGAATTTGATGAAACTAGTAAAATGATGGTTAGTAAATACGGAGGTATCACATTTGAAGATTATTTTTTATCCAAAATACAATCTAATATGAAACAAAAACAATTTGAAATAGTTGTATATAAATTATTAGTTAAAATGAAGCAATTATTTATAGGTTTGAAAGAAATTTATCATAATAAATTGATACATTTAGATATAAAATATAATAATATTGTTTTAGACGGAACACAATTTAAATATATAGATTTTGGATTATCTGATGAATTAAGAGAAATTGAACATTTTAAGAATAGAAGTTTATCAGAATTTAATAATAATAGATTATATTTATGGTATCCAGCTGAATATATATATGGTAATATTGATATTGTACAACAATATAATGATTTATTAAAATTTAATAGTGGTAAATATAGAAAACATTTTAACGAAGCTTTAAATATTCATACATTTTTTGATAATAGTTTAAATAGTCATATCAAACAATTATTGACTAAAGATAATTATACAACTGATAAAGATTATAAAGAATTAATTTCAATGATAGATATTTATAGTTTAGGTATTATGATTCCATTTTTATTTCACGATTATGATTTAATAAAACATATTAGTGACAGTTTTTTTTTAACAGCATTATTTGATCTGTTTAAAAAAATGTGTGAATTAAATTATAAAGATCGTATTAAACCTAGTGAATGTTTAAAAGAATATAAGTCATTAATTAAAAAATATTCATATTTAGTAAATAAAAAGAAAGGAAAAACTAAGCGAAGAAAAAAAAAACTAATATAATATATACATCATGAACAAAAATAAACCGAAAAAAAAAAATAATTATACGTTAAAAAAAGGTAAAGGTCATAAAAATAAACCTAAAAAGCAAAAAAAAACTCAAAAGCATATAAAAAAGCAAGAAAAAAAAGGATCCAGAGGTATGTTTCATCACCGTGGTATGCGGTTAAATAAAAACAAAAAAATATTGACTCCCTGGATTATGAAATTTCCTAAAACAAGAAAGTTTTTTGGATACAAAGATAAATCTAATAGTGATTCTCAATATAAAGACGCTATACAAGCGGAACCACCAATACAAAATCCATCACATCATTCATCTAATAATTCATCTAATAATTCATCAAACAATTCATCAAACAATACATCAGATAGTTTCAAAACGGCTAAGGGATATACACCAAGAGATGTTCCTGAACCAGTAAGACCTGGATTATTAGCTGGACCAGCTAGGTCAGTAGCGCTACCACCACCAACTTCAGTTGGACACGCACATATTTTTGGAATTTATGTATTTAATATAAGAGAACAATTTAAAAGTTTGGGAATAGATATAGATGTTACTTTGACTTATGTTATTACAACACTAGATGAATTAGATATTACATTACAAATATCTGGCACAGATGTTTACGGGTGGTTACCTAAATCATCTCATGTAAAAAAAATGTTAACTCAACTAGATAAGACTCACTATACTGGTGTGTTTAACAAAATAAAATATATACATGTTGAAGGAAATGAATATAAGATGATAGATCCGAAATTTTCATATTTTATTAATATGTTAGTTAGTGAAGTAAGAAGAAAAAATGCATGGTATGTGAATCGGTTATTAAAACAAATAGATTTTAAAGATGATTTTATAATTGACGATAATTTACAAATAATATATACATGGTCTAATGAACCTAAAATAAAATATAAACAGTATCTAATAAATATGACAGGTTCTAGAAGGAAAAAAAAGAAGATAAAAAAGAAAAAGAATAAGGATAAGAATAAAAACAATCTTACTAAAAAATATGATCGTCGTAAGAAATAATTATCTTAGTAAATATAAACCACCAAACATAACTATAACTCCTATAACATGTTTTAAAATTATTTTCTTATTCATAAATAATATAGTTAATATTAATAATATGAATATATTTAAATTTATTATAGATACAGATTTAGTCGGATTATCTGTGTTCTTAAACGAATTAAATATACATGGTTCTATTATTATAAAGATTATAAATAATCTTAATATTATTAAAAATATATCATTATAGTCATTTATTAATTTTATTTTTCTTTTTGTGAATAATACATATATCATTGTTATTATGAAAACAAAAATATTTGCATGTATCACATAATCTATATAGTTGTATTTTCTAGCAATACTACTAGAAAATAAATCTCTAACCGCAATAAAAAATGCTGCTACTAAAGCATATTTCATCCATAATTCCATATAATATTAGTTTATATTTTAAGATAAGTTTAATTACTATATTATTATGGTTGAAATAAAAGACTTAACAAATCAACAATTAGCACAAATAGGGATAAAATACAATATTATAGATAGATCAAAACAATATACTAGAAATGATTTAATCAATTTAATAGAAAATTATAAGAAAACAAAACAACAACAAAAAAATAATCCTAATGTTAAATCTGTATCTATAAATCAACAAAGAAGAAATTCTACATCTGGTAATCTACAAAATAATAGTAATAACCGAAATGGACCACCTAAAGTTAACACTCACCAACGTAGGTTATCTGAACCTAATACAAGATTAGAAAAAACTAATGCTATTAAGACCCATGAAATGAATGCTATCCAACAACAATCTGTTAATAATGTTAAAAAAGAAATTAACTCATTAGATCCTAAATATGATAGAATCGGAATATATCCACCTGTCAAAAAATTAGTATGTATAGGTGATATACACGGTGATTTAGCAGTTGCATTGAAAGTTCTTAAATTAGCTGAAGTTATCCCCCAAAATAGTAATAGTCAGAATGTTAACAATATTAGATGGTCTGGGGGAGACACGTGGGTAATCCAATTAGGTGACCAAATTGATAGGTGTCGTCCAGACGAATGGGATAAAAATTGCGTTAAAGATTTTGATGAAGTGGTTGAAGATGAAGGTAGTAATATGGCTATTATTAAGTTGTTTTTGCGTTTAGATGATGAAGCTAAGAAATACGGTGGAAGATTATTAGGAACATTAGGTAATCACGAATTAATGAATGTTGATAAAGATTTCAGATATGTTTCTCCACAAGAATTCCTAGAGTTTGTTCCTAAAGAACAACAAACAACTAAATATACACCTGATGGATTACCATTAGGATATTATCATAGAATCAAAGCATTCGAACGCGGTGGTAATATTTCTAAAGTGTATGCGGTTAAGAAAAAAAGTATCATTATTATTGGATCATATGTTTTTGTTCACGGTGGATTAAGTACCCAACTAATGAGTAAATATAAAATTGCTGAAATTAATGATATAGTTACTAAATGGTTATTGAAATCGGAAACTGATGTTGAAAGATGTATATTTGATGAAATATTTAGAGAAGATGATGATATGTCCCCTTTCTGGTGTAGGATTTTTGCAGAGGACGAAGATAATCCTGAAAATAATCTACAACATTTTAATCAATTAATCAATATGATTAATCAACGGAATAGATTATTAATGCCAGTTAAAGGTATGGTTATATCACATACTCCACAATTCATGGAAGATAAATATCTTAATTCACTATATAATGATAGATTATGGAGAATAGATGTAGGGATGAGTAGAGCGTTTGGTAAACAAGATGATTGTGATTTTAATAAATACCGGAAACCACAAATATTAATAATTCACAATGATAATCAATTTGAAAAAAGAATCATATCATTGAACTCCGATAGATACCCTTCGCCGGGAATGGGTCAAAAAGTTAATATATCT
>Ga0209384_1001019_pt1 | contig 15566 bp, 16 predicted proteins | sample CoawatmetaG05DNA_FD_187511 | JGI IMG/M metagenome (GOLD analysis project Ga0209384, IMG submission 187511) | Marine microbial communities from the West Antarctic Peninsula - Coastal water metaG058-DNA (SPAdes) (version 2) | ecosystem: Environmental > Aquatic > Marine > Coastal ... | reverse complement strand
ACAAAATAAACGTGTATTAAAAAATGATTATTCACAATTGACAAGTTGTGAGTTAGAAGAATCTGAATATATAATAACAAATCCACCTTGGGATAGGAAAATGCTTCATCCGATGATTGAACATTTTGTAAAATTTAAACCAACATGGTTATTGTTTGATGCAGATTGGTTTCATACTAAACAAAGCATACCATATATAACTATGTGTCGGAAAATTGTAAGTGTCGGCAGAATTAAGTGGTTTGGAAATATGACAGGCAAAGATAACTGCGCTTGGTATTTGTTTGAAAGACCCAGCCGTGATGGTTGGATTACAGAATTTTATGGGAGACAATAAATGTCAGTATATAATCTAATTAAAAATAATAATCCTCTACTCTCTATTCCATTATCAGGATGTAGTAAGAACCTTGATCGTCAAGAGATTAAAGATAATCTTATAGAAACTATGAAAAGTTTTGCTGGTGTTGGTTTGTCAGCAAATCAGTGTGGTGTTATGGAACGAGTTTTTGTAATGTATTCTGATCTAAATAAAAAAGAGATCATTGCTTGTTTTAATCCTAAGATAGTTTCTACATCCGATGAAAGTCTTTTAATGGATGAAGGTTGTCTTTCATATCCTGGTATATGGTTAAAGGTTAAACGTCCTGATGGTATTGAAGCAACTTATGAGGATGAGGATGGTAAGTTACATGATATAGCTTTATTTGGACTTGAATGTAGAATTTTCCAACATGAACTAGATCATATGGAAGGAACTGATTTTACTAAAAGAGTTTCTAGGTTACGACTCAGTAGAGCAAAAAAACGTCTTAAAAAAACAAATAAATATCTTAAAAAATCTAATGCAGCTTGATCGTAATTTATGATAGTAGTGTGGTAAAAATGTCACACTTTATCTAAAAATCCAATAAAATATCATAGAACGCAATTTTCTTATTGACTATGCAACTTTAGTATGTTATACTATGTATACAATGAGAAAACAGACAGAGAAATCACCTATGAAAAATAAGTCCACAATTGCGAAGTTACTTTCAGAAGAAGCTATCCACGTTGTTTATAAACAGATGGAAACTGCTTACTTCAATCCGAAAGATCGTGAACTAGGTTTACCTATTTGGGATGAAGATAAAACTACTGCTGATGTAGAAGACTTGATGGTATGCCATGAGATTGCTCACGCACTATGGACTCCTCTAGATATGTTAGAGAGAGCTCAAGTTCGTAATATCAACCATTCTTTTGTAAATATTATTGAAGATGCGCGTATTGAACGTATGGTACAGGAAAAATATCGTGGTTCTGTTGCGGTTTTCAAACGTGGTTATCGTGATCTTACTGCTCTTGATTTCTTTAGTATTGGCGACAAAGATGTTTCTGATTTAAATTTAATTGATCGTATCAACCTATTCTTCAAAAAACAAGATGTAACATTTTCTGATGAAGAAAAGGTTTGGGTTGATCGTGTTGCAAATACTAAAACTCCTGATGACGTTCTTGATCTTTCTGAAGAGATTTATAAATGGATGTCAGAAAACAAATCTGAAACTGATAACCATAATACTAATGAAGAAAAGAGTGTTTCTGATCCTAATGGTGAAGAAGGTGATACTGAAGCTCCAACTGGTTCTAATAATGAAAATACTGAAAGAGAAGAAAATGGAAATGATACAAGTAGTGATAGCAAGTCTGATACTGATGAGTCTAACTCAGCTTATGATGCCAAGTCTAATGACGGTTCTAGTGAAGATGAAGTAGATACAGAAGAATCATCAGAAAATAAATCAAAAGAATTAAAAGATTCTAATACAGAAAATGGTGGTGTTAAATCTTCTGGTGCTGGTAATGTTCCAATGGCAACAACTGATACTGATAATGGAATAGATTCTTTACGCGACAAAAATGCAAAAGATCGTGTTTATGGAATAATTCCTGATACATCTAATATTGATTTTACCATTTCATATAAAAAATTGATAGATGAATTTAAATCAAGTATTGATGCTGAAGTATTAAATAATCCTGATAGTCACAATAATTTTATAACTGGGACTCGTATACAATTAGAAACAATGAAGAAGGAATCTAAAAAGGCTGTTTCTTACATGGTTAAAGAATTTGAGATGAAGAAGTCTGCTGACCAGTATGCTCGTGCTTCAACTTCCAAAACTGGTTCTTTGGATATGAGTGCTCTTCACACTTACAAGTTTAATGACGATCTATTCAAGAAAGTAACTACTCTGCCTGGCGCTACAAATCACGGTATGGTTATGATTGTCGATTGGTCTGGTTCTATGGCTGAAAATCTTGAAGGAACATTTTCTCAGTTATTTAGTTTAGTTTGGTTTTGTCGTCAGACACATATCCCATTTGAAGTTTATGCTTTCTCTGATGCATATCCTAAATGTAATAAAAATGATCTAGATAAGTTTGATGATGTTTCGGGAATGAAAATAAATAATTTTAAATCTGGTAATATAATATTACGAGATATGAATCTTCTAAATATTTTTTCTAGTAAGATGAATATTAAAGAAGAAATGGAAATGATGTATAACTGCTTAGTTCTTGCAAAACAGTGGACATGGCCGCGCAACAACAGAGAAGGTAATTTTCCAATTAGAATTCCTTCAAAAATAAATCTTGGTGGAACACCATTGAATGAAGCAATTATTGCAATGATGGATATTGTTCCTAAATTTAAAACCGATAATGGTGTTCAAAAGGTAAATACTGTTTTTCTAACTGATGGTGTTTCTAATTCTTTGCAAGGCGTTTATACTTATAAATTAAATAAAACAACAGGTGAACACAGTAAATCATCAAAGCATATTAATAATCATTGGAGTGGTGAAACTACAATGTTTACTGATCCTAAAACTAATAAAACTTATGAAGCTGAAGATAATAAAAATATTACTAATGTTCTTATAAAAATACTTAAAGATAGAATTGAAAATATGAATGTTGTTGGTTTCTTTATTGCTGGTAGAGGTAAATCTGGTAGAGTTGATAAACGAACTTTGATGAGTATTCTACCAAAAGATAGTTATAGTTCTATTATTGAAAAGGTAAAGTTTTTAAACAAAGAAAAATACCTTTCAATTTCTCAGTGTGGATATGACGAATACTATATTTTACCTGGCGGTAATTCTTTGATGCTTGAAAATGATGGTCTTGATGATGATCTAGTTGGTGCTTCAAAAGCAAAACTAAAATCTGCATTTGGAAAATCTATGAAGAGTAAAATTTCTTCTCGCCAGTTACTAAACAAATTTGTAAAGATGGTGGCATAGTGATAAAAATGTCACACTTTACAGAAAAAACAATAAATCGACAATTGGATGTTAATTCTTCTTGACAAACCTTGTTTTGTATGGTACTATAAAGATAATGATGATGAAGACTGTGAAAGAGAAAAATATGAATATTAAATTAACTCCACGTAAAAAGATTTTTGTTGAAGCTGCAACCGAAATGTTTGGAGATTCTGCAATAATAAGTAAAGATGAAGCAAGAGTTTCTGCTGAAAAAGCAGGAGTTCCTTTTCCTACTTGGTTTAAAAAATGTAAGGTTGGATATAATCAATTTAAATTACCAATGTTAGAAGGCGCTTCATTTGTTGATAATGTTGATACTAAAGGATATGTTCCTAATATGCAAGTAGAGAACCCACCTGCTGTTATGAACTTGGTTGCGTCAAATATGGAAAAACAGAACTTGGTTCCTGCTCCGTTTGTAGGTTTTGTTCCTTGGGGCAACTATGCTAATATTAAAAAGATTATAAAGTCTGGTATGTTCTATCCTGTTTTTATTACTGGTTTATCCGGTAATGGTAAAACTCTGATGGTTGAGCAGTTACACGCTGAACTAGGTAAAGAGTTGATCCGACTCAATATCACAATCGAAACTGATGAGGATGATCTTCTTGGTGGTTTCCGTTTGGTAAATGGTGAAACTAAGTTTGTACCAGGCCCTGTGATCGAAGCAATGGAACGTGGTTGCACGTTGTTGCTTGATGAGTGTGATCTAGGTTCTAATAAGTTACTTGCTCTACAGCCTGTCCTTGAGGGTAAGGGCGTGTTCCTTAAAAAAGTAAACAAGTGGATTACTCCTAAAGATGGTTTCAATGTGATGGCAACTGCCAACACCAAAGGTAAAGGTTCTGAAGATGGACGCTTTATCGGAACCAACATTTTGAACGAAGCATTTCTTGAGAGGTTCGCAATTACGATTGAACAACCATATCCTTCTGCTGCGATTGAGAAGAAAATCGTTGTTGGTTCTATGAAGAAGTATGGTAAGGTTGATAAGGTATTTGCTGACAACCTTGTAATGTGGGCTGAGGTTATTCGTAAGACTTTCTATGATGGTGGTGTAGATGAGATCATTTCTACTCGCCGTCTAGATCACATTGTAAAGGCCTTCACTATCTTTAAAGATAAGATGACTGCTATTGAAATGTGTGTTGCACGTTTTGATAACGATACAAAAGATTCTTTCATTGATCTATATACTAAAATTGATGCTGGTGTATCGGTTACTGGTGAAGATGTTGGAGATCAAATAATAGAATCAGGTCTAACACTTGAAGAAAAATACTAAAAAACTTTGATTTTATATGTTAAAACTCTTATATATAATACTACAAGGCAATTCATAAGTCCTTGAGATACAGAGTTTTTGATGGTTTTTACTGTAAATTTAAAAAACCATCACTTAACTGTAGGATGCCTTATAGGGTTCTACCACAAATCTTGCTTAAAAGGAGATAACTAATGGTTACAAATAAAACACTAAGTCTGTTCGACAATTTTAATCAACTAACACCTTATGCTGTAGGTTACGATAAGATGTTTGATCATCTAAACAACTATGTTTCAAACAATGTAACATCTACAGGGTTCCCGCCATATAACATATCTAAAGGAGGTGACTACACTTATGTCATTGAAATGGCCTTGGCAGGTTTCTCTAAAAAGGATATTGAAATTGAAGTTGCAGACAATACACTTACTATTCGTTCTATAAAAGAGAATGAAGAAGATAATGAAGACACGATTCATCGTGGTATTTCCTATCGTAAGTTTAATCGAAAATTTACTCTAGCAGATGATCTAGTTGTAAATGAAGCTTCTCTTGAAAATGGTATGCTTATTATTAATCTTGAGCGTATTGTTCCAGAGGAAAAGAAACCTCGATTACTTAGTATAAAATAAATTTGTAATAAATGGGAAAAGGGACTTTACATTTAGTCCCTTTTCCTTTATTATGATAATAAGATAAGGAGATATTATGAGCGAAGAAAAAACAGTATTGGACTTACTTGGTGCAGATCAGCCTGGTCAAATGGAAATGGAAATTATTCCTGCTATTCATCATCATGTTGCAAAAATTAAATTTGGTCAGACAGTCGTTGATATTTTAAATGAAGAAGTTGAAACAATATCAAGAAGTAGATCATCAAATAAAGATAAACAGCTTGTTGGCCAACTCAGACAACATAAAGATTCTGCACAACTAGATTTTAATTTGACTACTTCTGTAGGAATACAATTAAGATCAGTTTTAAATTCAGTTGGAACAACTTATTTAAATAAAGGATATGGGAAAAACTCATATGCAGATTGTTATACTTGTTGGACTAATCATGCATATGCTGGAGACTATAATCCACTACACGAGCATAGTACAAATACTGCTACAGGACTTTCTGGTTTTATGTGGTTAAAGATGCCAGAAGAAATGGAAGCACGTAGACTAGATAAAGGAAAACATAGAGTTAATTTTGGTGAATCAGATGGTCAATATGATGGATGGACTCATATGTGTTGGGGATTAGGATCAAAAACAGATTTATATAATTTGAAACTTGGTGCCGAAGAATATGTTCAACCAGAAGTTGGAACTTTGTATATTTTCCCAAAATGGTTACATCATCAAGTAATGCCATTTTCTGGAGCAGGAGAAAGACGGTCTATTGCAATGAATTGGGATGTAATTCAATCACAACAAGAACTACAAAGTATTATGAGCCCAAATGAATTTGATAGTTTTATTTCTAATATTCCAGATGATCAAGATAAGTCTATTCCAATAGCTATCAATGTCGGTGGATCTTATATTAAGGTTAAATTAGATGAAACCTAATCCTAACTTTATTCATGCTGTTATGATGAATGATGTCTCGTTATGCGATGATTTAATTAATTATTATGGTAAGAATAGTGAGTATAAACAAAAAGGACATTCTGATGGTGGAGATAAAACGTCAACAGATGTTACAGTTTATCCAAACACAAATGATGAAACTATTCAAAAATACTATCGTTTTTTAACAGATGCATTGGGAAGTTATAAAGAAATATATGATGAATTTTCTTTTCCAGTAGGTTTTAGTGAAGCATTTAATATTCAACACTATGAACCAAATGAAGGATATTTTAATTGGCATTGCGAAAGAGGTATGAATCAAACAAACCAAAGAGCTTTAGTTTTTATGACTTATCTTAATGACGTTACTGATGGTGGTGAAACTGAATGGAAGTATCAATGTTTAAAGTTACAACCAAAAAAAGGAATGACTGTAATATGGCCTACTGATTTTACTCATACACATAGAGGTGTAGTATCTACAACTCAATCTAAAACAATTGCTACTGGGTGGTTTAATTATTTAGATGTTCCAGCTGCATTACAATTTCTAGAGGAAAAAAATAATCTCAAAAGTTAATTACAAATATGATGAAGACAAAGCTTTGTCTGAATTGAAAGAATACATCGACTCAACTTATGATGAACACTATAGTACGAACCAGTTTCAAGCTACAGAGTTTATTATTGACGGTGGACATGGTGAAGGTTTCTGTATCGGTAACATCATGAAATATGCACAACGATATGGAAAAAAAGATGGTTATAATAAAAGGGACTTGCTAAAAGTCATCCACTATGGTATTATAGCTTTATACAATCACAAAATCATGGAGAAAAGTGAATGAAATTAAGTAGTCAAACAATCAATGTGTTGAAGAATTTCTCAACCATTAACCAAAACCTTGTAATCAAGGAAGGTAGTGATATTGCTACCATGTCAGCAATGAAGAACATTGTTTCTAAAGCAAAGGTAGAAGAAGTTTTTGAAAAAGAATTTGCAATTTATGATCTCAATGAGTTTCTATCTGCACTGTCTTTATTTGGAACGCCAGATTTAGATTTTCAAGATGATTACGTTGTAATTACAGAGGAAGGTTCTCCTAAGTCTTTAAAGTATTGGTATTCTGATCCATCTGTGGTCACTTCCCCAACTAAAGATATTACTATGCCATCAACTGAGATTACGTTTAATTTTTCTAGTGATTCTCTTGCAGAAATTACAAGAGCTGCATCCGTCATTGGAGCTCCTGATATGGTTCTAGAAAATGGTAAACTAAGGGTTACTGATAAAAAGAATACAACTGCAAATGATTATGCAACTGAACTGGATGTTCCTGATAGTGATATTGATTATAAATTCTGGTTTAAAGTTGAAAACTTAAAACTACTTCCTGGCTCATATAGTGTCGAAGTTTCCTCAAAAAATATTAGTAAGTTTACTAACTCTAATGTTGAAATAGAGTATTTTATTGCTCTTGAACCTGAATCTTCTTATGCCGCTTAAAGTTAGGAACTTATATTATGGAAAGTTATTTATGGGTCGAACAATATCGTCCCAAGGATGTAAGCTCGTGCATACTTCCTAAAAATCTAAAAGACACTTTCATAGAGTTTGTTGAAAGTGATAATATACCCAACCTGATATTATCAGGTAGGCCTGGTGTAGGTAAAACAACTATTGCAAAAGCAATGATTGAGCAGATTGGTGCTACCTACATGATGATCAACGGTTCTGAGGAGTCAGGTATTGATATTCTTAGAACCAAGATCAGAAACTTTGCTTCTACTGTATCACTTGAAGGTGGTAGAAAGTATCTAATACTTGATGAAGCAGATTATCTAAATCCACAATCTACTCAACCAGCCTTACGTGGTTTCATGGAAGAGTTTCATAATAACTGTGGATTTATTCTTACTTGTAATTATAAGAATCGTTTGATTGAGCCATTACACTCTCGTTGTAGTGTAATTGAGTTTACTATTCCTAAATCTGAGAAACAAAATCTTGCTTCTGAGTTTATGAAAAGAGTTATAAGTATTCTTGATACAGAAAAAGTCAAGTATGAAAATAGAGTTATTGCAGAAGTTATTAATACATACTTTCCAGATTGGCGCAGAACTTTAAATGAATTACAAAGGTATTCAATATCAGGTGAAATTGATGCTGGAATACTAGTAAATTTGAGTGATGTAAATATAAAAGAACTTATGCATTACATGAAAAATAAGGAGTTCACTAATGTTCGTAAATGGGTTGTCGATAATCTTGATAACGATCCTGTACATCTTCTTCGTAGTATCTACGATAATCTTTATGAGTATGTGGATGGTTCTACTATTCCCCATTGCGTTGTGGTGTTGGGTGAGTACCAGTACAAATCAGCTTTTGTTGCAGACCAAGAAATAAATATTATGGCTTGTTTGACAGAGATAATGGGTAGGGTAAAGTTTAAATGATTGATGTATATGATAATGTACTAGAAGAACATAATGCTATTTTGGTTGATAACGAAATCAGACAAATATCATGGAAATATGATTATCATTCTGATGCAAATAAACCTAATAAACACTGGCACGTTTTTTGTGGTCATAATAAAGAAGAATGTGATGTTGCTGATTTTGGATGGGCTCATCAAATATTTAATACTGCATTACATAAATATAAGTTTGATGAAAAATATAATGTAGAAGAAATTAAAAGAATATATTGTAACGCTCACACTTATGGTATTGAACCACAGATTCATACTGATGATGGTGATTTTACTATGATCTATTATCCTCGTTTAGATTGGAAAACAGAGTGGGGTGGTGGAACAACAATATATCATGAGGATGTCCCCCAGCGCAATTATAGGGTTGATAAAGCTGTTTCTTATAAAGGTAATCGGTTAATTGTTTTTGATGCATATTTACCACATTGCGCTCAACCAGTTACAAAAGATTGTTATGATTTGAGAAGTTGTGTTGTTTTTAAATGTAATATTGTTGGTGGAAATCATGAAAAGTTAGATTTTTATAAAGACAATTTATCTTCTGGAAACTTTAAAGTAAAAATTATTGATTGATGGTAACATCTTCTATAAATTAATTATTAGATAAAATAGGAAGAAATATATAATGTATGTATTGAAAGTAAAGAATGGAACATATAAAGCAGATAGTTGGTCTGCATTGTGGTGGGCAGTATTTCGCCATCGTTTGAACCATTTCTGTAAGGGCGAAGGGTTTGCTGACTAGTGTATGAACTAAAAAACTACCTCAAAGCCATTAATGAAACTAAAGAACCTCTTATGGATGGTGAAGATGAAGAATGGGAGAAGAAATATCCTCCATATATCGTTAATAAGTGTGTTGCTCCCTTTCCTGATACTATTCAATTAGTTAACGAAATTAACCAATTACCCCATCTAGACAAGAAACTTCAGTTTGATTTTTTGATAAATAGTCTTAGACCAAGGAAAAGATATACACCTTGGGTGAAGGCGATGAAAGTTGATAATTTAGAGTATGTTAAAGAGTATTATGGATATAGTAATGAAAAAGCAAAGTCCGCTCTTGAAATATTATCTGATGAACAAATTTCTGCCATAAAACAAAAATTAAATAAAGGTGGAAGAAATAATGGAAGATGTTAATTGGACACAGGAGAAGATGTTAGAAGTCAGCTTAAAAGAACCAGATGATTTTTTAAAGGTTCGTGAAACACTATCACGAATTGGGGTTGCTTCAAGAAAAGATAGAAAACTGTATCAGTCTTGCCATATACTACATAAGCAAGGTAGATATTATATTACACATTTTAAAGAGTTGTTTGCTCTTGATGGTAAGGTTGTAAATTTATCTGAAAATGATATTGCTCGTAGAAATACAATTGCAAATCTTTTGAAAGAATGGGGTTTGGTAGATGTTATAGGAACTATGGAATCATTAGCTCCATTAAGTCAAATTAAAGTTTTATCTTTTAAAGAAAAAAATGAATGGCAACTAGAAACAAAGTATAATATCGGTAAGAAGAAAGAAGTTTAATGGAGCAATTCAAGTCTTACATTACAGAGGCAAAAGAAGAACCTTATAAGTTATTGATTCTTTCTCATGATGATCCTTTAGACCCTAATGAAACTGGGCCAATGGTTCGCAAGAAAGCATCAGAGTTAGGTATTGAAGTATATCTTGCTGAGTTTTCTGGTATGTATATGGAAGATAAAGATAAGGATCAACTAGTATATTCTTTTCCTGTAGATGAAAAAGGTAAGGTAGAACTACCCGGCATGAAAGATGATGTTGAGTATGATAAACCTTTTCTTATAAATCCAAAGGATACATTAGTTATGGCAAGAGGCCTTGGTTCTACAGTTAAAACAGGTAATCTGTCTTGGCGAGTTGCTTGTATCAATCTAGAAAAACAAGGTTATACTCTTATCAATCCTGTTAAATGTAGTGATATTTGTAATGATAAATGGTACAACCAGATTGTGTTTCAGCAAAATGATATTCTTACACCAAACACAGTTCTAGTACGTCACGCAGAAGGTGCTGAAGAAGCTGCAGAAAGACTTGGTAATAAGTTTCCAATGATTCTCAAAACTTCTGTTGGGTCTAGGGGTGTTGGTGTTATCTGGATTGAAAGTCTAAAAGCACTTCATAGTGTTATTCAATTACTTCATAGGGAAGATGAGTTTGTCGATGTTCTTCTTCAAGAATATATAAAGACAGACTATGATGTGCGTGTTATTATTGCAGCTGGTAAAATTTTAGGTGCAATCAAAAGACCTGTTGTTGGTGATGACTTTAGGTCAAATGTCTCACAGGGATCAGAACCAGAGTTGCATGAATTAACAGAACGTGAAGCACAAGAGTCTTTACGAGCAGCTGAATCAGTTGAAGGTCAAGTTGTTGGTGTTGATTTTATTCCCGCAAAGAATAGGGATAAAGAAAGTCCCTATTTTATCGAAGTTAATTCTACTCCCGGCTTGATGGGTATTGAAGCAGTGCTTTCAAAGTCTGCTGCAAAACCACTGATCAAAGATAAGGGTCGTAGTATCACCAAAGAAATTTTGAATCTTTATAAAGATCGTAGCTTATGGACAAAAAGTGTCAATACTAGTGGAGTGCATGAAAAATTCAACCATAAGATTTTGGGAGAATTAGTGGGAACAATGGATACAGGAAATTCTGCTGATGGTTCTGTTATTCACGCAGATTCTTATGATATCAGCGGCAAGTCTCTAACTCTTAAATTAAATGGCAAAACTCTAACTACAAGTTATTTGGGAGATTATAATTCTGTTACGGGTGCTGGTGAAGAAAAAAGACCAAAGATTAATTTAGACTTAGAATTTAATGGGAAAGTATATAAAGGTTTACCCTTTACAGTAGATGATAGATCAGGTAAATCTACACTTCTTATGAACAAAGATTTTTTAATTAAGGCAAATATAATAATAAATCCCGAAAAAGATTATACTTTTGATTAAAATAATCCTTGACAAATCTTCCTCAAACTGATATACTCTTATAATGAACTTTTATACAAATGTGCTTCAATGGGGCAACCAACTTTTTGTTCGAGCTGTTATTAATGGTGAACGACAAAACTTTAAAATTAAATATCGCCCAACTCTATATTCTCCTGTTCCTGGTAAAAAGACAGGTTACAAAACACTTGATGGTGTTTCCGTATTACCTACTGAATTTGATTCTATCAAGGAAGCAAAAGAATGGGTTGACAGTCATAAGAGTCAACCAGAGTTGGTTTATGGTAACACACAATTTTCCTATAATTATATTGCTGATACTTACAAAGGTCGTATCGATTGGGACTTAGACAATATCCTAATGGTGACTATCGATATTGAAGTTCAGTGTGAGAACGGATTTCCTTCACCCTCTGAAGCTAAAGAAGAGATGCTGTCCATCACAATCAAGAATCATCAGAACAAGAAGATTGTTGTGTTTGGTATCGGTAAATTTGAAACAGATCGTGATGACGTTACCTATGTTGAGTGTGAGAGTGAAACACATTTACTCAAAGAGTTTTTAATATTCTGGGAGAATAATCAACCAGATATTATCACTGGTTGGAATACAGAGTTCTTTGATATTCCCTATATCTGCAATCGTATTATAAATTTATTTGGTGAAGATGAACTAAAACGATTATCTCCTTGGGGTAGTGTTCAACCTAGAGAAGTGTTTAAGATGGGTCGTAATCACCAGACATATAATATACAAGGTATTGCTGCACTAGATTATTTTGATCTATATCGTAAGTTTACCTATCAGGCACAAGAGTCCTATCGACTAGACCATATTGCTTTTGTTGAACTTGGTGAACGTAAAGATGGTAATCCATATGAAACATTTCGTGAATGGTATCAGAAAGATTTCCAATCGTTTATTGAATACAACATTCAAGATGTTGAGATTGTTGACAAGCTTGAAGATAAGATGAAACTTATTGAACTATGTCTAACTATGGCATATGATGGTAAGGTCAACTTCACAGATGTTCTAGGCTCTGTTCGTTATTGGGATGTTCTTATATATAATTATCTAAGAGATAAGAACATAGTTATACCACAAAAAAAGAATACTGCTAAATCAGATCAGTTTGAAGGTGCTTATGTAAAAGACCCTCAAGTGGGTATGCATAAATGGGTGATGTCTTTTGATCTAAATTCGTTGTATCCTCACCTGATAATGCAATATAATATATCACCAGAAACTCTAGTTCCTAATTGTAAACAAGCAAAAGGTCTAGTTGATAAGATTCTAGATGGTGAAGTTAGGAATGATACCGATTATTGTATGACTCCAAACGGTGCATTTTTCAAAAAAGATAAAAGAGGATTCCTTCCTGAGATCATGGAGAGTATGTATAATGATCGTGTTAAATATAAAAAACTTATGCTTCAGGCTGAACAAGAATATGAGGACACTAAAAAACCAAGTCTCCTCAAGGATATTGCTCGATACAACAACATCCAGATGGCAAAGAAAATATCCCTTAATAGTGCGTATGGTGCTATTGGGAATAATTGGTTTCGGTATTTTGATCTTATGGTTGCTACGGCAATTACTTCAAGTGGTCAGTTATCTATACGATGGATTGAAAAGGCTCTTAACATTTATCTCAACAAGATTATTGGAACTGAGAAAGAAGATTATGTTATTGCGAGTGATACGGACAGTGTGTACATCACCTTTGATACACTTGTATCTAAATCTTTTAAAGATAGAAATCCATCTACAGAGTCCATCGTCAATTTTCTGGATAAAATTGCCACTGATAAAATTGAACCATTTATTAATCGATCTTACGAGAACCTTGCTGATACGGTTGGGGCATATGAACAAAAGATGATTATGGCCCGTGAGGTCATTGCTGACAAGGGTATCTGGACTGCTAAGAAAAGGTATATTCTTAACGTACACGATAGTGAGGGTGTGAGGTACAAAGAACCTAAACTCAAGATCATGGGTATTGAGGCAGTTAAATCATCAACACCAGCACCATGTAGAGAGAAGATTAAAGAGGCACTCAAGATCATAATAAACGGTGATGAGAAGATGCTAAATACCTTTATACAGGAGTTTAGAGAAGAGTTTATGACGTTATCACCAGAAGAGATTGCATTTCCACGTAGTTGTAATGGTGTAAAGAAGTTTACCGGAGATTCAAGTTTATTTCGTAAAGGTGCGCCAATGCATGTCAAGGGTGCGATATTGTACAATCATCTGATTAAGAAGAATAAGCTGTCAGGTAAATTTCCCTTTATTCAAGAAGGAGACAAGGTGCGGTTCGTAAATCTAAAACAACCAAACATATATCAGTCTAGCTCATTCTCTTTTATAACTTCTTTTCCAAAGGAACTTGACATTAAGGAAAGAATAGACTATGATGTACAATTCACTAAGGCATTTGTTGAACCGATTCGGTTTATCACAGAGAAGATGAATTGGTTGATTGACGATAGTTATGGAACACAAGGTAGTTTAGAGGATTTTTTTGGATGAGATATAATAGATACACGCTAGATGATCTAAAGAAATCTTCTGATCGTAAGAGGTTCAGTTACATTTCATTCTTTGCAGGGGGCGGTGGATCATCATGCGGTTATAAACTAGCTGGTGGTGATGCACGATTTGTAAATGAGTTTCAACAGGTCGCAGTCAATACATATCTTGCAAACTGGCCAGGTACTCCCCATATCTGTGGTGATATCAAGAATGTTACTGGTAAACAGATTATGGAGATGACAGGACTCAAGGTAGGAGAACTGGATATTCTTGATGGTTCTCCACCATGCCCACCATTTTCTATGTCTGGCACTAAGAAGAAGGGCTGGAACAAAGAGAAGATGGCCTATGGTATGAAACAACAAAATATAGAAGACCTGACATGGGAGATGATACGCATTACAAGAGAGATGCAGCCTAAGGTTGTTATATGCGAGAATGTCAAGGGATTGACTATGGAATATGCAAAGCAGCATCTTGATCGTATGGTTACTGACTTTGAGAAAGAAGGCTACTCCACAACATATAAAGTACTGAATGGTATACACTATGGCGTACCTCAGAAACGTCAACGTGTATTTATCGTATCAGTACGTAATGATGTAATGGATGATATTGGTATGCCACCAATGGTATTCTATAATAATAATATATTTCCTGATGGTGCAACGAATGAAGAAGCAACAGTAGAGGATGCAATCGGAGATTTACGACTAGACAATGAGAATAGCGTAGAAGCATACGAACTATGCGAAGGTATGAAGAAGAGTGCAAAGTATAAGTGGCTAAAAAGATTACCAAAGAATCCTGACAAAGTAGTTTCTGTCGGTGATGATGTAGTAGGGCCTTGGTATGATAAGGTGATTGCACATAGAAAGAAGATGGGCAAAAGTATTCCAGATGCAAAACACTCATTTTTTCAGTCACGCCGCGTGCCGTGGCTCCAATCATCACATACGCTATCAGAGCAGGGACTTATGACATCACTTGCAGTCCATCTTCATCCAGAAGAGGATAGAGGCTATACAACAAAAGAGTCTGCCAGGCTCATGACGCTCCCAGAAGACTATATCAATACAGGCACACTCAATGAAAGACTAGCACGTATAGGCCTGATGGTAGCGCCAATCATGATGTACCATCTTGCAGACAGTATCTATGAGAAGGTGCTGAAACCATATAATGAAAAAAAATGAAAAAAAGTGAAATTAACTCTTGACAAACTAACTTTTGTCTGTTATACTGTATATACAATGAGAAAACATACATTAACATACATTAACATACATTAACATACATTAACATACGAAAGACTACATAATGAATAACTTGATGCCTAAAATGGTTCCAACCTTTTTACCTATGGCAAAAATAAATACGGT
>Ga0209384_1001017_pt1 | contig 15602 bp, 7 predicted proteins | sample CoawatmetaG05DNA_FD_187511 | JGI IMG/M metagenome (GOLD analysis project Ga0209384, IMG submission 187511) | Marine microbial communities from the West Antarctic Peninsula - Coastal water metaG058-DNA (SPAdes) (version 2) | ecosystem: Environmental > Aquatic > Marine > Coastal ... | reverse complement strand
TCAGTTAACAGAAACTGGCAGCCGTTAGGAATTACTGTGGATGAATGTGGAACGTGAAGAATTACGTGATTGGTAGTCATGCTTAACCTCTTTAGTGCTTTGACGAAATGTCTGGCGCACAATCTGGTGATCAAATGCCATGCGTTGGAATAGCCAACAAAAAACCCAATCCAGCGGTAGCTAAATCGGGTCTCTAAAAAGGGCCGGTTTAGCAGTAATTTATAGAGCACCCCGCAATCTGGATCAAATCGGTGCTTGTGCCCTAGATTAAGGACACTATAAAAACTATACACTCAGTGGATAGTGGGAGCAATCATTTTTAGAACTCCCAACAATCTCCATCGTATTGGTCTAATGCGCTGCCTATTTTTTGACTGCGAACTTAAAGCCGTTTGTCAGGAAAAACTGTATGGTTTTATTCTAACAGTTCATCAATTCACCAGGTCCAACTTCTTCATTATTTTCAATAAATGCAGGGCGATCTGCTTTGCTAAAAATGGTGGTACAGCATTACCTACTTGTAAATACTGTGCACTCTGACCGCCTTCAAAATAATAGTCATCTGGAAAAGTCTGCAATCTGGCGGCTTCACGGACTGTAATACTTCTATTTTGCCTTGGATCATAATGAATGTTTGCATGCCCATCTTTATGCATATGGCTAGTAATGGTCTTAGAGCGATGAGTTCGTGGGTGTGTTCTGAACCGATCTTGAAAGTTCTTTGAGTACCAACTTTTATGGCTTGAAGCTAGCGACGTTGGGAAGTACTTAGTCCTAGGGGAAGGGGAGACTTCTCTTCCTGAGCCAGTGGTTGATTTGGTGGCTTCGGTCCAGACCGCACTGAACATATAGCGTGCTAAATCTTGGGCCATATGTTTCTTAGAATTGTGGTTTGCAACACCTAATATATCCCGATAAAGCCATTTGAAAAGCTGCGGATATTGTTCTTCAAACTCGGGTGAGAAGGCATTTCTGCTGCTACTTAACTTTATAAACTGATCACTACCCTCTTGTATCCCACCTTTTATTTCGTCTATCGAAAAGTCTTTAAGCCCTGATATTTTGGAGTAGGCATTACGGATGTGTTTTTCATGGACTTGTTGCTTTAAGTCAACATCATTTTTTTCGTTGAGAGTAAGCTTTGTGACTTCGTTAAAAGCTCCTGGATCTGATTCTCTGATGTCCTCATATTTCTTTTCTTTTTCTAATGTCTTACTCTTTGTTTCCCATTCTAAAATCTCTTTTAAAGCAGTCTCTATGGACTCGGTGCCGCCGAATATTTCGTCGATAAGTGCCTTTCTTTCTTTCCAAAGGCTATTCCAATTATCTTTATTATCTTCAATGTGGTCATATTCTTGGTTGCTCTTATCCTTCCGAGAGCTAATGTAACTTCTAATCTTTGGCAAACCACCAATTGTTTCCTCTAGGGATGGAGGCTCTGGTGCGCTTTTAGAATTCATAACGAAGCTCCCATCAAAGCTTTGTATGTGCTCGTCCTTTACACCCAGAAGGATGACTCGTTCTCTTTCCTGCGGAACTCCAAACTCTACTGCTTTAATAAGATAGTCTTTTTCAATTGGGGCGTTGTCGGACCCCAAAAATCCATCCTTTGGTTTAACCAACGAAAAGACGTGATATTTTTTCTTGCTGGTCTCAATGTGCTTGGGGTCAAGATATTCAAGTCTCTCGATGATTTGGTTGAAAATTAGGGTTCCATCAGCTAGTTTTGCTGAACCTATACCGCTGACATTCTCCATAATAAAAAAGTCTGGCTCGGCGAGCTTAATAGCGTTAGCGTATTCGCCATAGAGGAAAAATCTTTCGTCATGATCTTGGTTATATCCTTCAACACCCTGGCGTCTTCCTCGACCCATTGTTGAATAGGCTTGGCAGGGTGGGCCTCCAATAACAATGAGCCTATCGTCCCCAAGGTTGTCTTTGATTTGCTGAATCTTGGCGTTGATCGTATCTTGTTCTTTAGTCGTTTTTTGGTAATCAGATTCTGTGAGAGGGGTCCCATCTTTGAGCATTTTGAAAATGTCGCTATTACCAAGTGCATGTGGAGTTTCCAACGTCTCTTCAGATGCCGCTTTCCACTCACTCGGAAATTCAAGCTTCAACTCTTCAAACTTTGCCTCTTTGCTACTTTTGTCACAACGTATATAGTCGTAATAGGGGTTTTTGTCCTTTAACTGTCTGTAGAATGCCCGTCGAGTGAGTGTTTTGTGAGCATTAGCCTCTTTTTCCACCGACATGGAAATTTTAAAAGGCGAGCCTGCCTTGCAATTGCTAAAGCCCTCTCCGAGGCCTCCCGGTCCGGCGAATAGGTCAATGATCTGAACTTGTTGCTTACTTTTCATTTATAGATAATTCTAGAAGTCTACTATTGTGTACACAGAATACCAGGTTTGATGGCTCTTGCTAAGAGTTATTGTGAGACACCTTAAAGTTTACAAACTTGATGAAAATCGGCCGACAGCTTAAATACTTGTTTTTATTACCCAGCTTTCAGTTCAAACATAATCTTCCTGTCGTCCAGAGCGATCCTTAACACACTGTGTAAGTTCTAACATTTTGGTCTGAACAAGCGGCGGTGACTCTTCCCAAAGGATTGGGTAATCGGGCCTGTAGAAGCCCCACTATGGCGTATACTTACATAGGCCCCTGAGCGGGTTCTAGCCCCACAGATGGGCAAGATGATTAGATCAAACTGATGTGTCGCTACACGGGCTTTATCGTCATTTTTTGAGTTTCCCCCACCCCCTCATACAGACCCACCAGCAGTTGCGGTAAGTCAAAACTCAGAATTATTCCTATATCTATAATGTTCTCAGATTAGTAGCATGTATTATGATCATTTTGAATATCCAAAAAATAATTTTTAATAACTGGCCAATATTTAGGGTGGAAGCCTCAAATAAATGAAAGTATCTAATCCCCCAAACCCAAGTGCTCTTATGGCTACTGCTAGGAGTTTTGGTAATTATGATCTCCCGGCTGCGCTGGCAGATCTGATTGATAATTCCATCAAAGCCCAATCAACCTTGATTGATATTGAATTTGTACTTGTTGAAAGTGGCGTGAACGTTACCGTTCGAGATAATGGGTATGGCATGTCCGGAGACGTGCTTAAAAATGCCATGAGGCCCGCCAGCAGTCACCCGGAAGACGAAAGAAGTGCGGATGATCTGGGGCGATTCGGCTGGGGTATGAAATCCGCCTCACTCTCCCAAGCCCGGGTGATGAAAGTAGTGTCATGGAGTGATCAGGGTGTCTTTGCAGCAGGATGGGATATTGATGATATAGAAGATTGGGGAATGGATTACTTTGAAGGCGATGAGGCACTTGCTTTGCTGGCTATTCTCCCCGGAACCGACTCAGGCACGGAAGTTATTTGGGAAAATACCGACCGTCTACTGCAGGATGTCGGTGATGATTTGTTTGAACATGCTCTGACCCACATGATCTCACAGTCTATCGATAGTCTGGCGTTGATCTTTCACCGCTATTTAGCTGGTGAAGCAGAAAGAAAACTTACCATCAGAGTCAACGGCTCCGAACTTCCCACGTTGGACCCGTTTTTAAAATCACGCCCCGCCACCCAGTCTATGGATAAAGAAACTATCCAGATGGCTAATGGTAAACAAATTTCGCTGCAACCTTTTGTTCTGCCTCATTTTTCCAAGTTGACCCAGGAAGAACAGAGGCGCTTGGGTGGGGCTGAAGGCATGGTAAAAAATCAGGGTTTTTATGTTTACCGCAATAAGCGCCTGATTATCTATGGAACTTGGTTTAAATTAATTCCTCATCGCGATATTACCCAGTTGACGCGAATCCAGGTAGATTTGCCCAATAGTGTTGATCATGACTGGCGTATTACTCTGGATAAATCAGGTGCACAGCTCCCTAATGAGCTAAAGAATCGTCTGAAAGAAGTAGTCAAAAAATTTAATCGCCGGTCACATTTGGTTCATCGTAAGAAAGGGGTGTCTGTTAATACCCTAGGAAGAAGCCCGGTATGGAATCGGATGGTAAAAAACGGACTGATCAAATACTCAATTAACCGTGCGCACCCGCTGCTTAGTAACTTGATTGCACAGATGGAAGAGTTGGGAGAACCATTTCACATTGAGTCGATTCTGAGTCTGCTGGAATCGTATTTTCCGACCGACAGTTTTCTTGGAGATGCTTCTAAGGGCGAGTTAAATCAGACAATGACCAATGATGAAGATTTTGAACCCTTGATAATGAAAGCGGTGGTGGCCTATATTCAGACTCATCCGACCCCCCATACAATGAAAGACCTTCTGGAGTATTTAAAACCGGTCGAACCTTTTGCCAGTCACTGGGTTTTCGTTGACGAATATATCCGCAATAACGCATCTTCAGTGCTGGAGTAGATTATGGACTTCGAAGCGGCAAAAGCCTTTTTGACCATGGAAATTGAAAAAATAATCGAGGGACGACCCACGGTACCGGAAGGTTTTCTTGATGATTTTGTCGAGAATAAATCTGGCATTTCATCATTGATGGATGAGGATTTACAAAAGCGCCTAGTCAGGCATCTGGAAGAGTACTTCTGGACAGAAAACTCAAACGGCCATTCATTGTCGCTTGATTTTAAATCATGGTATCCAGAAAGAAAGTTGGCCGATGATTTTAACAGCTACTACTGGCGTCGTTTAAATAAATACTGGTATGACCTTAGTGTACTGCCTAAAGAGTCGGTACGTGCCACCGATGATGTTACAGATGAAATTATGGACTACCTAGGCGACCCTCAGGATGAAAATGACTGGGATCGGCGCGGCCTGATAATGGGCCATGTCCAGTCCGGTAAAACCACCAATTACTCAGCGCTGATTACCAAGGCGGCGGATGCGGGCTATACTATTATTATTGTGCTGGCGGGCCTGACCAATTCATTAAGAAAGCAGACCCAAGAGCGGCTGGATATGACCTTTGCAGGTAAGTCCTCTCTAGGCGATGAGGTGAATATCGAGTATTACCCTGTGGCTCGGGTGCTCAAAGGGGAAGTGGGGTATAAATTCAGATCGCCTGTACAGGCCACTACGCAGCTACGAGATTTTAATATCGGCACGCTGCGAGGCATTGGCGCCCAGGAAGGTAACTTTGCTGACCCGGTACTGTTTGTTACCAAAAAACATGTAGGTGTGCTGGAGCGGCTGATAAAATGGTTATCCAATCTGCGCGAAGGCACGCGGCTAGATGGCCCGATGCTCGTGATTGATGACGAGGCGGATAACGCCACTGTCAACACCACCGACAGTGAAATCAGCGTAACCCGAACCAATGAAAGAATCCGGCAGCTACTGCAGTGCGCCAGAAGAACCTCTTATGTCGGTTATACCGCCACACCCTTTGCCAATATCTTTATACACCCCGAATCCGAGAACGAGATGCTGGGGGATAATTTATTTCCCAAGCATTTCATCAAATCTCTGGATCCTCCATCTAACTATGTAGGCGCCAGAGATTTATTTTCCGCTGATGGAAAATACCAAAACGAGTGTATTCGGGAAATGCCGGATGACTATCAAGACTTGCTGCCAGTTTCTCACCGTTCTACCCATCAGGTTGAAGAGTTGCCTTCCAGTCTAGTTGATGCCGTCTACGAATATTTTATTTTCAGAGCTCTAAGGCTGCTGGATGGCGAGGTCGATAAACATAGCTCCATGATGATTAATGTCAGTCGCTTTAATGCTGTACAAGGTCAGATTCATGAGCTGGTCGAAGAGATCAAAACCCAAGCTAAAGAACATGCCCAGACCTGGGCTAAAAGTTCCCGGTGGTCTGTATCTGGTGTCCTGCAAGCAATGTATGAGGTATGGAAAAGAGAGTATCGGGCTTATCGTCCATACACTTGGGAAGAAGTCAGAAAAATGCTGGTGCAGGCCATTATGCCCATTGATATATCACTGGTAAATATGCGGGGCAAGGCGTTGGATTATTCTTCAAGAAGAGAACCGCTACATGTGATTGCTATAGGTGGCCTAGCGCTGGCCCGGGGTCTGACCCTTGAAGGGTTGGCGGTTTCATATGTACTCAGAAATGTCGGGGCGGGGGATACACTTCTGCAGTTAGGTCGTTGGTTTGGTTACCGACCAGGGCATGAGACCTTGTGCAGAATTCATCTGACAGAAGATATGATCAGCCACTTTGAGCATATCAGCGAGGCGGTAGAAGAGTTGAGAGATGATCTAGTCAGAATGGAAAAATTGAAAAAAAACCCAGAAGAGTTTGGTCTTAAGGTGCGTGAAAGCCCCACCGGTATTTCCATAACCGCGGCCAATAAAATGCGCACCGCGAAGCCTATACGGCTGGCCGCTGATTATAACGAAAAACATATTCAGGCCTATGAGTTTTATGATAAAGCTAAAACCAATAAAAACCATTTGACAGTGGTTGCAGATTTTCACGCGAAATTAATGGCCAGTTATTCAGACAGTTATCAGGAAGAGGGTGGAGCGTTGATCTGGAAAAATGTCAATGCTGCCGAGATTGCTGAACTAATACGCCAATTTGATCTGCCTCAGACTGAATTTATAAAAATGGGCGGGGGGGAATCATTACTTAGTAACTATATCGTTGACCGTGCCAGCTTTAGTGGTGGTGAAGAGACTTGGACTGTTGCTCTCCCCTATGCATCCTCAGCCCAAGGGCTTCATGGGGAACGTATTGAATTTCCATTAAAGACCCTAGGTAGTTCGTCTCTATTCTGTCGTCAGCGTTGCAATGGCACCCTGTCCTCGTCGGGTAATCTCAAAGCTACTGAAAAAAATGTAGTGGCGGATTTTCCACGTAAAGACCTAGTCTGGGGTGAAAACCGTGACGAAATCAATGTGAAAATAAAATTATTAAAAGAGCAGAATCCGGATGAAAATATCAAGGATGCCCGCGCCATTCTGAATTGTAGAAAGCAACCAGTATTGCTGGTGCATCTGTTTCAGTATGCATTAAGAGATAAAACCCCGACCGAACTTCCGACCGGACAGCCTGTGGCCAGTATTAGCCTGGGTTTTACGGAAACCAAGTTTAAACCCAAAGAAAGACTCTATGCCGCAACGGTCAGACTAATTGAACAGTTAAAGAATACCTCGCAGGATGAAGAGGACGACGACATGGTTATTGATGATGATTGATTTTTCTAATAAGTGGGATGAAATAGATCGCGCCTCCAGAAAGGGTGCAATCACACGTGTTATGGCTGACCATATGTTAGATCTCTCAATCGGTTACTCTGATGCGGGTAGTCGACTATTAAAATTAAAATCTGGGCAGTCGGTATTCAGTAATGCGGATCTCCCCGAGTTTGAAAATATCGACTTGGTGTTGAATGAGGAGCAGGGCTCGAATGAATTGAGTGTGATCCTGGTCGACAGCCAATTGAAAGATCTGTTTTCAGCCATCAGCCATGACCTGGTCAATGCCTCGGCCTCGGCGGGTACAGAGGCGGCGGCGGCTCAGATGTTTATAAACCGGCTGGGTCGGTGGGCGGACCTGTTAGAGGAGCGGCGACGTAATGGTCTGTCATTCCCTCAGCAGCTGGGCTTGTTGGGAGAGCTTTGCTTTCTGGTTGAGATACTTGAGAAAAACTGGGTAACACTGGCAACGGCGATCACTGGCTGGCGTGGCCCCGATGGTGATGCCAGAGATATTTCCCTCGGTGCCATCTCCGTCGAAGTCAAAGCGGCACTCGCTACCAGTCGTAGGGTATTAAAAATATCCTCGCTGGATCAGTTGGATACACAAGACAGACAGCTGGTGGTTTCCCGCTACCAGTTTTCCCGTGCTGATACCGGTATCTCGCTGGCGGGCCTGATTGAAACCATCGAGTCGATTTTACGGCCGCTATCTGCGGAGTGGTCAGATCTATGGCGAAAACTCTACCTACTTGGTTATGACCCGCAAGCCGATTATACCGATGCAAGCTATATCCAAGTGGACAGGGATTTGTATCTTATTGAAGGTGACTTCCCACGACTGACCCCGTCCAATGTCAGCCCAGCCATTCGTACAGCCTCCTATGAAATAGACTGCGCCATGGTAAGTGACTTTATTATTACGGACCAAACGATGAAAGGTAGAATCAATGGATCTTGATAGCCTGAATGAAGAATATGAACAGCTGGCGCAAGAAATCAAAGTTGGCAGTATTGCTGAACATGATTTCGAAATCACCCAGTTCTTTCGACTCTACGCTGAGATCGCGGCGGAAAATGGTGATACACCGGATCTGGAGTACAGCCCCATTCTATATGAAGGCACGCCCAAATATAGAGTGGATGGATATGCACTGGATATTCTAGAAGGAGGAGATTCTGAATCAGGCGATCTCTACCTAGTGGTCTGTGACTATTACCAGGATGCGGAGATGCCCTCGGTTAATGCCAGACATATTGATCAGTCGGTAGATTATGCCGAGCGTTTTTTCAGAAAAGTGCATGATGACGATCATTTTAATGCTCTGGAAGAGGAAGATCCGGAATACCAATTACATTTATTGATTAGGCAATTTTACACTCGTATCCAGCGTATCAGAGTCGTTATATTTACTAATGGACATCTAAAAACTCGCAAAAATGTGTTTGAAACCCGTCAGGTCGGTGACTGTATATTGCATATCAATGTTATCGATATAGAGCGGTTTAGTACCATCGCATCGACCGGAGTAGAGCCGATAGAGGTGGACTTTTCCGGGGACTTTGGAGGTAGTATAGAGTGTCTAGCCCCTGCGACAGGGGGCGATGAATACACTTCTTATCTATTTGCCATTCCGGGTGCGGTACTGGCCGAAGTCTTTGCGGCATACGGTAATCGCCTGCTGGAGCAGAATGTCCGTACCTATTTACAGGCCAGAACCAATGTTAATAAAGGGATTCTGAAAACTATAGCCGATGAGCCAGAAATGTTTCTGGCTTATAACAATGGCGTAACCGCAACTGCCTCAGAAGTGGTGATGGAAGGGCAGGCCAGCGGTAGGTCATCAATCAGCTTGATAAAAAACTTTCAAGTTGTTAATGGCGGTCAAACTACCGCTTCATTACTTTACGCTAGAGACAGCCTTAAAAAAGATCTTTCTAATGTCTATGTGCAGGTCAAACTGAGCGTGATCGACGAAGAGCGGATTGAGCAGGTGGTGCCTAAAATATCCGAATACGCCAATACTCAGAACAAGGTCTCGCTGGCCGATCTGGCGTCAAATAGTCCAGCGCAGGTACAGATACAACGGCTGTCGGAAAAGGTGGTTCCATCACAGAAAGCCGGTCACCTGCATGTGGTCAAATGGTTTTACGAACGCTCTCGCGGACAATACAGAAGCCTTTTTGCATATAAGACAACGGCGGAAAGAAATCGCAAAGAGCTGGAATTCCCCAAAGACCATCTGATCGTAAAAACAGACCTAGCAAAATATGAATATTCATTTGATGGCCTGCCCCATATTGTTTCCATGGGAGGGCAAAGATGTTTTCTGAAGTACACCAATGACCTGACCAAAATGGCCGCCGGTGATGGTCTTGCCCTTAATGAGGTCTGGTATAGAAGAGTGATTGCCAAAGCAATTATTTTTACCGACCTGGATCGCGCCATCAATAAGTCTGAATGGTACAAAATGGAGAGAGGGTATAAAGCCCAGATTGTTACCTATACCGTAGCGGCTTGTGCCGATGGCTTCAGGCAGGTGGGCAAACAGATTAATTTGGATATGATCTGGGACCAGCAGGCAGTGCCCCAGGAGCTATTGAGCTGGATGCTGAGTGAGGCCATAAAAGTGGCTGCCATCCTGAAAAATCCACCACCACAATTCAGAAATATTACCGAATACGCCAAAAAGTCCTGGTGTTGGGAAGTGTCAATCTCGGGCAAAGCAGGTCTGCCCGGCAAAAAAGTCATTCAAGACTTTGCCGTTGCCATTACCGATTTTAATTCAGAAATAGCCTCAGGCAAAAGAGAGCAAAAGAGCAGCAAGGAACTGGACCTAGATGTCCGTTTGGCTAATCTGGTTCCTCGATCTAGGGAGTTAAGGCTGGCTATTGAGTCTAAGGGGATAGCTTCACCCAAAAATACCGCTGCATTGAGAAAGCTGGAAGTCGGTAATATTAATTTAAATAAAGGTGAGAAAAATGCTTTAATTGCTGCACTTAAGCGGTTAGAGGTTGAGTATTAGGGTAAGGGTTCTGTGGGTTATCTGTTTTGAGCTCGGTACTATCAGAAGCATGGGACTATTTGTCACGTTTTTAGCCTCTATATTTAAAGAAAAAGTATCCTCTGTGATTCATTTTAAGGGGGTAGAAAACTGTGTGTGGAATCACAATCGATTCGAATGATGACTTCTTTAGTTCTGGGTCCATAAGCATAGCGGTGATGAACTTCCCAAACGCCTGAGCCTACTCATATTTATCTTAAAGTTTAGTTGTCGAGTTCGTTTTCCAGTCAATTGGCTACCTCAGTGCATAAAAAACCACTTTATTCGGTACGCCACGTTAGTTCACACCGTCTTTTAAGTACTTGTAGTTTTCCTATTTACTTTTCTCCACTCTTCATCATCTCTTCAGACTTATTCCACACATCTTCAGGATGCCTTCCATAGTTCCTCATTATTAAGTTGTTTAATGGTTCTCATGCTTGGTAAAGCGGGCAGGGATAGCCGTTATTACGCCACTGCTTTGTCACCATTAATGAACTCAACGCAAGGAATTCCCATGAAGAACATCTCTATGGATCGCAGATACGTAAAACAAATCCTTGCGCAAAGTTTGTTGGCTCTTGGCGCTGTTTTGGCTATCGATGTACTTGCTCAGCTAGTGCTATGACCCTGTTTCACTATGAGCAGTTAATTCGCAATTGGGAATACCAAGCCAGAATGGTGGATACCAAGAATGAGCGACAAGTCGCTGGGTGGCAGTTATATCTTCAGTATTTAAAGGCTAAAGGGGAGCAGCAAGGGGAGGAGTTTGTTGCAGTTTATAGCGTCTGTGAGCGGCGACTTGCCATTAAAAATTCAATATATATTCACCATTAATCATCAAGTATTCAGGGTCTATTCAGAGAAGATTCATGCTTGTCAGGTTAAATAGAATCAAGTTAAACATCATTCCCAAACACTTGGGATACATAAAGCCATTAAGGAATTTAAAATGAAAACCGCATCTAAGTTAGTTGTTGGGATGACCGTAGTAATGTTCACTATGCCTACATGGGCTTCGAGCTCAATGGCTAACAGCCAAGTATGGACCACAACCAATGGCTCAGCCGTTGTTGATGGCAGTGGCAACCCTGTTCGGACCATTCATTATATAGACAAGAATCTTGTTGTGACGAAAGTTACCCCAAAAGCCTCCCTATCGTTGTTGGCTGTGATCCAAAACGCTGTGGCTAAGGTATTTAATGCCGAGACAGATTCAGAGCCAGAACTTTTGATTATTACAGAAGAAAATAACGTTCTACTTCCAGAAAAACCGACACCTGAACCAGCACCAACGGTTGTTGAGCCAGAAGAAGCAGTAGTTCTGGAGCCAGTTGTGCAGCCGGTGGTTATTGCAGTTGTTGAAGAAGAACCCCAACCTGAACCTAAGCCCCAGGCTAAGCTTGAACCTAAACCAGAACCTGAAGTTGAAACAGCTGCAGTTGTTACGCCTATTATCCCAGCTAAAATTGTTTACAACTTCAATAACTATAAGGCCACCATTTTATTTGATACCGACAGTGCGGTGATCACGGCAGATGCCTCTGGCAGCCTTACGCAACTAGCTATGGCAACTCAGAAAGCGGAAAGGGTAATGTCTGTAAAGGTGGTGGGTTATGCGGATTCACGAGGCGATCATAGCTACAACATGGCCTTGTCTGAAAAGCGTATGAATAGTGTGGCCAACTTCTTGGATGATTTGAAGCTAAAGGTCACCTCCAGGTTCGCCAAAGGCGAAACCGCCCCAGTACTGGGAACAGATGGCGAAAACCTATCCATGAGTCGTCGTGTTGAAGTGCAAATCAAGACCCGTCACATAGACTGATTAGAGAGAGTTTCATAGTAAGAATGCGCTAGCTTAATAGCTAGCGCATTACTGTCTGATAATTCATGTTGATAACAATCTAAAGGGCATGTTATGTCAATTTCTACTTCTATAACTTCATTTAAATACGCATTCTTGTCCATAATTATGTTGCTGCTTAGCACTAGTGCTGCAGCCAGTACAATCCCTGCTAACATCATCCCTGGCAATGCCAGTGTCCTTGATTATCAACAGTCTAAAGCGCAGCCTAAACAGTGCCTTAAGCTGCCTTATACGTTGGACTCAACGCAACTGAATTATGATGATTTTATTCAATTTGTAGGAGGGACTAAGGGCAGTCATAGTTCTTCTTTCCAGTCTCAGCCTATTGCCTTGACGACTAGCAGCCAAACCTTATGTTTTAACGAGCTCAAGTACGGCTACCGCTACCATGTTACTTTTCGAGAGGGGTTTCCCTTAGAGAATGGCAATACGTATAAACAAAAAACCCGCTCTGTTTTTGATATACCTGACCTAGCGCCAAATATTAAATTCCAAACCAATAGCTTAATTCTACCTACGATTGGTGGCCCTAAAGTACCCTTAAAACTCACTAATACAGGTGAGTTTTCTTTACAAATATTTCGTTTATCTGAAGCTGAACTTCAGCGGAATCAAGGTTTAAAAAGTTTAAGTTTACTAGATAAAAGACAAATCAATCGCGTGATGGATAGCTCTCACCTCATTGTTGAACAAAGCTTTTCGGTTAAAGTACCTAAAAACAAACCAACGACGTTTAACTTAGATCTAACGGAGCTAATTGACGCCAAAAAACCAGGTGTTTATGTTCTGGTTGCTGAGTCTAAAGATATTGCCATGGGCTATTGGACGGACCGTGCTACTCAATATGTGATGTTTACCGACATAGGACTTTCTAGTTACCAAGGGATTGATGGTTTGCGGGTTTATGCTCGCTCTTATACTAGTGCAGAACCTTTGGTAGAGACTCAAATTGAGTTGATTGCCAGAAACGAAGAAGTGCTGCAAACCCTAACCACTAATGCCCAGGGTTATGTTCAGTTTCCCCTACCCATGATGAGTGGCCAAGGAGGTTTGAAACCTGTTCAAATCAGGGCTCGAAATAAACACGGCCTAGTGAGTTACATGAACCTTCTAGGCAAAGAATTAGATCTGTCGGATAGACCTATTTCTGGCGCAGCTCCCTTGGGTTTATTTAATGCCTATTTGTTCACGGAGCGGGGTGTTTATCGCCCTGGTGAGGATGTTGTTCTTAGCGGGTTAGTCCGTAATAAAAACCTTGTTGCCCCAATAGATGTGCCCCTCACTTTAAAAATCTTCAATGCCCAGGGCAAAGAGCAATTTAGCCGTTTAATAGGGTACTTGGAACAGGGCGGCCTACAACACCGCTTTACAGTGCCAAGCTCTTCTAAAACAGGGCAGTGGTCGGCTAATTTATATTTAAATACTAAGGAAGAGCCTATTGGCTCAGTTAACTTCAGCGTAGAAGACTATGTGCCAGAAACCCTTGAAGTGAAACTTGATACGGCGCAATTGGGTTACACCGATGAAGCTATGGAAATAACCCTTCAAAGTGACTACTTGTACAGTGCCCCAGCTACAGAGTTAGCAGTTTCAGCTACCATGAACATTTCCCCTAAGCGTCGCTTGTTCAGTGAAAAGTCTGAGTACGTGTTTGGTCATTATGGTGATAAAACCACAAAGACACAGATAAAAGTAAACGACACGGATGGTAAAGGCAGTGCGTTAATAATACTTCCAAAAGGCCTACTTCAAAACGTTAACTCAAACCAAGCTCATGTTGTCAATATTACGGCAGGTGTAACAGAACCTAGTGGCAGAGAGGTAAGGTCTCGCTTACAGTTTCCTGTGCTAAATTATGATTCCTGGGTGGGTGTTCGTGTTAAAAATGAGAGAGATGCATTTGATCGTAATGATGAGATTGCTTTTAACCTCATTAACATCAGTTCAGCATCATCGACTATTAAGCAGGGCAAACTTGTTTACAAAGTAGTAGAAGAAGACTGGGATTACCATTGGTACTATAGTGGCCAATGGAAATACACCATTAATAGGTTTGATAAGAATGTTATTAGCTCTGGGGAATTAACCACTAATAGCCACGGTGTAGCTCGCTTGCAGATAGGCCAGCAACCTTGGGGTAGGTATCGTTTAGAGGTTACTGATACAGTTAGTGGGCAATCCACTCAACTGCGTTATAGAGTTGGCTGGTGGAATGCCGCGGGTTCACAATCTGCAATGCCAGACCAAGTGAAAATGGCTCTCAGTAGCGCTGAGGCCATCACTGGCGAACAAATTAAATTACAAATTAAACCACCCTATGCCGGAAAATTACATTTACTCATTGCCAACCAAACCATACTAGAAGAAAGGGTGCTTGATATACCTGCCGGTGGTATGGAAGTGGCAATTGATGTTGAATACTCGTTTGGGCCAGATGTTTATATTATGGCCAATGTGTATCGTCCTGGTCATCAAGGTGCTGGGCCAGCGCGAGCGGTAGGTATCAGTCATCTAACGGTAACACAGCCCCAGCTTGTTGCTAATGTGCAAATCATTGCACCTGAAAAAATAGAACCCAATCAAACCGTTCAGATTGAAGTTCAAACCAACCTACCTAAAGGCAGCCGAGTTGTTCTAGCGGCGGTGGATGAAGGTATTTTGCAACTAACACGTTATGCCTCACCAGATCCAAGGGCCTATTTCTTAGCTAAGCGCCGCTTAGGCTTGGGTATCATGGATTTGTACGGGCACTTAATTCAACATCAAGACGGAGAAAGCTTAAGCGTTCACTTTGGTGGTGATGCAGACGCAGCTGGTGGTTCTGACGTAGCCCCACTAAGCACCTTTGTAAAACCCGTGGCTTTAGTGAGTGACCTAGCGCCTGTTGATGCACAGGGCAAGGTGACCATTACCTTAGACTTACCCCAGTTTAACGGACGGTTACGTTTGATGGCAGTTGCTTTCAACGACCAGCGTATGGGTTCTGCCACTGATAATATGATTGTTAGGGATCCGGTTGTGGTTCTGCCCGTCATGCCGCGTTTTATGTCCGTGGGCGATCAAGCTCAGGTTGCTGTTAGTTTGCACAACTTGGAGTTACCACAGGGGGAGTTCATCCTTGATTGGGATGCCACAGAGAACTTCGAATTGTCTGATCGCCAACAGCGCATAAATTTGGCAACGGACGAACGCGTCAACTTAGGCATTCAGGTGACTGCTCAAACTGCCCAGCCAGGGCGGGTAGGCCTCACACTAACAAGGCCAGATGGCGTTAAGCAGAATTACCATTGGGACCTTACTGCTATATCCAATCGATTTGTTGAACAGTATGAAAGTAGTATTTTCTTAGCGTCAGGTAGCCGAGGTACTATTGGCAGCGATGTAGGTGATCTAACGCCAGAATCTCGCGAAATAAATGTGCGAGTCACAGACAGGCCATTATTGGCAACAGACTGGATCTCACAAAGTTTAAGCCGCTACCCATTTGGGTGCTTAGAGCAAACCACTTCCAAAGCCTGGCCAGTATTG
>Ga0209384_1001016_pt1 | contig 15603 bp, 13 predicted proteins | sample CoawatmetaG05DNA_FD_187511 | JGI IMG/M metagenome (GOLD analysis project Ga0209384, IMG submission 187511) | Marine microbial communities from the West Antarctic Peninsula - Coastal water metaG058-DNA (SPAdes) (version 2) | ecosystem: Environmental > Aquatic > Marine > Coastal ... | reverse complement strand
TATTTTATCATAGATTTGTTCATGGTTATACATATGTGTTTTTTTTCTTAGTATCCACCACCACCACCAGAGTATCCACCCCCTCCACTAGAGGTTGAACCACCACCACCAGATGTTGAACCTCCACCACCACCAGAGTATGTTGGAGTTGGGAGAGGAATAGGATCTACTATTAAATCTGGTGATGATTGGATAGGATCTAAGTAATCATGTTTACGTTGGATATGTTTAGCTCCAACCATAGGACCTTTTTCAGGATGTATATGATATAGGCCTCTATAAGCTAATTTTGTTCTTCTATTTATAAATTCAGTTCCATCTGTAGATAAGTCTTCTTCAATACTTAAATTTTTATAATATTTTAAAAAATTATCTTTAAACCATTGGGTAAATCCATACCATTTATTTCTTTCTTCTATTAAAGTTACTATATTTTTATTAGTTAAATATGTTTGGTCTCTTTCGCCACTTAAATCCCAGGGTAGATTAATTGGGGTATACAAATCAAAGGCTATTTTAGGATCTTGATTTTTTAATTGGTCATGAGTTTCTTTGTTAATTTCTAAATAAATATTTTGATTTGTTTTTTTAGCAAAATAACGTTGAAATTCTCCTAAATTATAATCTTTTTGTGTAGGGATAGTTAATACTGGAGATGGAAGAGATCGAAGTTTAAATGGTGGTGATCCAGGATAGTAACCATGCCCAAAGTTTTGAATTACATTATTTGGAATCTCTGGAGGATAAATTATGCCACTATCCTCATTTCCGTCTAGAGTAACACTGGTTCCAACATCCATAATAGCATGATCATCAAATATAATACGCTCATTAGGCCCATCATCTGGATGTTTCCCTGTAAATGTATCTCCTGTAGAAACTTCATAATAATATCCTATATATTCTTCCTCAGTATCCGGAAAAATATATTCATTTCCATTAGTATATAGATTAGATTTTATTTGAGATTTAGGATAATAAGCCATTTTTTAATTAAATTATATTATGATGGTAGAGGAGAGTGATTATAGGATGCATCATTAGTAGTCATTTTTTTAATCCACTCATTAATTAACCACACTTTATCATCAGGAAATTCATAGTGAACATGGATTGCTCCTGCAGATCCTTTATCACTTTGCCTATACATATAATCTCCGGCTTTAATTTGTTCACCTGAGCTAAATTGAATATTACTACCATGTAAAAATCTATAAGAATGACCTGTTGATGATGATTTAATATGGATAGCAGACACACGCTGACCATTCTTACCTACTGAATACAGACCAGCAAATGTAACAGTACCTGTTACTGGAGATGGTATCCATGGTCTGGAGGTGGGTGCTCCATTTTCTATTCTATTAGCAGAAGCATCACCAACTATCATAAGTTTACCTGGGTGAGTTGCATTTCTCCAGATTCTTCTAGTCCAAAAACCAAACTTTTGCTTTTCATCCCTTAAATAGTCACTTACCTTTGAATCATGGTGGGGAGCTAAATCATAACCTTGCAAAACGTTACCTTTTGCTATTCCTAATGCTCTAGTACCAGGTTGTGTCCAATTCCAACCATCTGTAACTATAATTGTAGAAGGAGAATATTCAGTTCCTTGTGTCACTTCATAATCATCCTCTTCTTCGGCAACAACAGGAGCAGGAGGTGCCAGAAGTGATGCACCAGCTACAGGAATTACTGTTGTTTCAAGACTAGTTTCCCAATCATCATTACTTAATTTATGACTTATTCCAGTTACTAATAATTCTAACTCTGTTCCATAATTAGAAGGTAAAAATCTACTGTCTATACGAAGTTTATCATATATTCTCACCCCGGATATCCCATCTAAAGTTAAACTTAATTTAAAGGGGATAAATCCTATTGAATTACCTTTTCCATTTTTATTTTGCAACCATTTATAATACTCAGTAACTATACTTAAATTTTTCTTAATAGCTTTAGAATCAATACTTACATCTTTTCCTTGTGACTTTAACTTTACACCTGTAAAACCATAACATTTAGAAAGCTGTTTTAAAAATGATTCTTCATAATTATCTTTAGCTTCATCTGGGTTTGCATCTTCTTCTAAATTATTTATAAGTTCTTTGTTAAATCTATCTACTAATCCATCATTCCATTTTGAAAATGCTGTTGCTTCTGAGCCTTTAACATATCCTCCAGCTGTAGCCCCAACAGTAATCATGGTAGAATATTCTTTTGTTATAGCTGTTTTTAAGTCTACTTTTCTAACAAAATTAGATGTTTCTTTATTATATCCATATAATTCTAAAGCATAAGTATCATTTGTAAGTTTAGTTACTCCTGGGATGGGGGAGGAATCTATTATTTTTAAAATATTTGTATTTTTATCTATTATAGGTTCAAGATTATTAATCCCACCTAAAGCTTTATTAAGACCATCACATATAGAAGATATAAATCCAAATACCCCTACATTACCTCTCTCATCAGTATTATCATCTATACTACTTTGAATAAAATCAAAATTTAAATAAATATTCATAAGATAAGCAGCATTAGGATATTTATCTGGGATAAAATCAACAGAACGGAAAGGTAATAATTGAGGTAAAACTTTAGCAAAAGAATTTTGAGAGAATTTTTGGAATTGATCATTTCTTACTAAACAAACTCTAGGATCTAATGAAATATGGTTAGGTAAAGAATACATTTTATGTTTAGTATAATCATCAAAAGCTATATTAAATAAAGGAGTATTACCATTTGAAGCTTTAATAGCAGGAATAATATTTTTTTGAAGAAATCTTAATAAAGTACCAAATCTAAGATAAAAAATATTTTTTGGATCCTCTCCATCTTTTCCAGCTTTTCCTCGAAGAACAAAACATGATTTTGCTTTAGCTGAAGATTTTAATATATTATCTACTACTATACCACTTGATAATTGTTTATATACTTTTGGACTTGGTGTGTTTATAGTAGTAATAGTTTCATTTCCATAACCCTTATTTGATCTCATTGCTAAAGTTCTTGTTACGCTATATTTTTTATAAAATTTATTATCTATATTTCTACTCCCCGGGTAGCTATTTAAAGTGCTTAACTTGTCTTTTATTGCTGTTTCAATATTGATTTTTATTTGATCTGGCTTTATTGGGTTTGTTTTTGAAAGGAATAAAGTACTGTTTGGACTATCTACACCTGGCCAGCTATTTCCTAAATAAAGGTAATAATTATATACGTTTGACTGAATTTCATTTTGGCCTGATGTACAAATTTTTCCTATAAAATTTTTATTTTCATTTGAAAGTCCTGAATTTAATGTTATAGAAACAGGAGTTTGGGTAGAGTTTTCTAATGTTTTCCTATTAATAAATTGCCATATCCATAACATGGATGATATATTATCAGAAACAGGAGCAAAATCTTGATCATTTTCTGCTACAGATTGATTAGTTTCATTAATAAAAGTTAAAGCATCTTTAGATGGGGAAACATTTGATTTTAAAGATTCAATTACATCTCCCATACTTATTATAGTTATGGTTATATCATAGGAACCATCAGAGTTAAAATCCCAATTAAAGTTGGATACTTTTCCAGCTAACCCATCATAGTTTCCATCATATTGATCTCTAAAGTCTTCTAGGGGATTTAGTATAGATCTAAAGGAAGAGTCGTTTTTACTAAAAAATCCATCTGAGCTATCTATGAAAGTATTTTTTATAGTATCAAATTCTCCACTATTATTTATAAAATTACTATTACCAAATTCTAATACTACAGTATATCCTAATCTTAAATATAAAACATCTATAATATCAAATTGTTCTTTACTATAAGCTTTTAACTTAACAGTAGCTTTTTCAAGAGATCCTCTACTTAAGGTTTTTAGATCCATACTTTCAATACCAGGCATTGGGACTATTCCCCACTCCTTACTATGTTGATATCCTGATAGACCTACATCTGAAGATTGTGGGGATAAAGAGTCACCTGTAAAGATTGAAGTGCCTCCAAAAAGAACATTTTTCTGGGCTAGGACACTACCTTTAAGAGATGATGGGAGGTGTAAATTTTTAAGTTTTTTTTCAGATATAGAGACACCAGAAGCTAATTTAACCCAAGCAGTTTTTGAATTAAGATATGTAATTTGATCATTAGTTCTAAGATTATTTACTCCTGAGCCATGGGTACTTTGTCTAATCATAATTTGATTAGCTACATAACCTCTAAATTCTTCACCTATTACATTGTTAGCCATAACTTTTTTTATTTAACTATTTAAAACTTCATAATTTGATATAATTTGATTTACTCTTGATGGTGCTGGGATTCTTACTTGAGATCCTACAGGAGGAGTTAATGAATCTTGTCTAGTATTATAATTAGCTGTTGAAATAATCCACCATAAAGATGAATCTTTATAATAGATTTGAGATAAAGTATCATATCTATCACTAGATTGAGTAAAGATATAAATGTCATCTATACTTCTAGGAATATTAGGATACTTAACATTTCTATATCTTAAATATTTATCTTTAAGATTTACTGTAGGATTTGGTCCTGTTGTAAAGTCTATTTGAGAGTATCTAGCCATTTTTATTTAATTTAAATCTAATATCCTAATGATTGTAATGCAATTTCTGTCGCTGTTTGCTGTACTATTTGTTGAGCTGCTGCTTGTTCTAATGCTTCTTCTTCTTGAGCTTTTTGTTCTACTTGAATATTTTGAGTTGTTTTTCCATAAGAATTTCCTTCTCCATTTTCAAGAGCTATATATCTTTCTTGCCCATAAGATAAAATTTCTCCAGTTTCATCATCAAAATTTATATTATTAATAGAAGATCTAAATTTATGAATTGGTTGGAATTTAAGACTAACATTAATAAGATGAGGTAACTGTTTAACAGTATTATCAGTTCCTCCTTCAGTATCAATTCCTATTTCCCAAGGAATTTCTTGAGGAATATCAAAAGATAAATTTTCTATAAATCCTGGTTGTTCATATAAGTACCCACCAACAGTCATTTGGGATAAATTTCCAGCCATATATCCAGATTTTGTATAAGTAGGAGCTAATGATGAAGCTAAGAAGTTTAACTTTTGATGCATAGGTATTAATTCTTCTTTTGATTGGGCTACTACTGTAAAATCAATTGAAATATCTCTATTAAATCCATTATATTTATAAAATTCTTCAGCTCGACCCATATATTTTTGACCTTTCCATGAAGCCTTATAACCCTCAGAAAACTTATTAATAAAAGCTCTAAAATGTAAAAAGAATTTATCATTAGGAGATGTAGGATCAATAATAGCTATTCTAAATTTACATAAATCACTACCATCATCTATTTTTGTTTCTTTACTTTTATATATAGATCGTAAAGTTAATATATCTGAGTTTTCTCCAGCACCTAATTTTCTATCTTGTACTGCGGATTTTTTTCCTTCTGTATAGTTTAAACGATTACCTCGGGCTCCAGGATCACCAAGTCCTAATCTTTGTTCAATATTTTGATTTATATAACTTGGAGATGTACTTAAAATTATGGGGGATGAACTTGGTTTAAGGGTAGCTCTAAAATCTTCTTGTGTTTTAGAATTAAAATTTAAGGGTTGATCTAATAAATTTAAAGAAGAATAAGTTTTATAGACATTTTTAGAAGAAAGTCCAAAAGTAAATTTATCATTTTTGCTAGCATTATTATTTATATTAATTCTGTTATCTGCAAAAGTAATTTTAGTTTTACCTACTCCTAAAATTGAATTTGGTCCTCCACCGTATTCAATAATACTATTTCCCTTATTTAAGGTATAACCTAATTGACCATTAAATCTTTTCTTTTCTTTTCCTCGGGAAATTAATGATGTAAGTGCTAGTAATCTATTTGAGGTTTTTAAATTACCGTCATCATCAGTAAGTTTTATAGAGAAGCCACCAATAATTTGTTTTTTAATTATATCTTCATATTTATTTATATTTAAGGCATCAATTAATCCTGTAGGGTCTACACCTTGCTTATTAAGATGTGTACCTAAAAATCCTACTCCAGCTTGTGCTAATGTAGATAATGGTGTATAAACACCCTCATTGGCCACCCCAAATAAGTACCCGGCACCTCTAGAAGCCTCGGTTTTAACTGCTATTCTTGAGAGTAAATTTTGTTTTGCTATAAAAAGTAGCCCACTTGGTTTTTTTGGATTAAGTAAATATCTTTCTAATCTAGATACATCTATACCAGCTCTTAAAGGAGCTTGTACTCCACCTCTAACAAGAAAGTCTTCACTACTATCTCCCCCAATATCTCCTAAATCTGAAAGAAATCCAATATTCTTAACATCTGATTTACCATTATTATTAATATCAAATGTAATAAGTGGTTTTTGACCTTCAGGATAAGGTATAGACTTCATTCCGGGAGTATTCCCCCCACTAGTATATCCTTTACTAGAGTAATATTTAAAAAGAGGATCTCCGTCCTCAAGTAAAGTTACTAGACCCATTTAGTTTTTTATTGTGGTGGGTTATCTAAATATTTTGGAGGTGTTACCCCATTTAAATCTAACAAAGAAGGTTGTGGAGCACTTATTCCTGGATCGGGTTGTCCAAATAATGAATATTGAAAATGTAATACTGATTGGTCAGTAGCTCCTACTGAAGTTTGAGGTGTAGTTCCATCAAATTCACTTAAATTTGAACCATCAGTTTGTAATTTGTTTAATAATCCCATAATTGTATTTTATTATAAATATTTATATTAATTTATTTTATATGCTGTTAAACCTATAGCATCTCCTACTTTTTGTCCATCTAATAATACATCACCACCAGCAGTAAGAACTTGAAGAACTTGCTGTAATAAAGCATTTGTTTGGGTCATATCTACATTTACAGATGTTCCTTGTGGTGAGGGTGAACTGTTTTTATTTTTTCCAAATAAGTCAGTTCCAGCAATAACATCATCTTTATTATTTAATTGAATAGCTCCTTCAGGACCCATTAAGGTTCTATTTCCATAACCACTACCACCACCCCCTCCAGGAGAAAAGGCATCATCTGCTACCATTGAATTCATCAATGCTATAGCTCCAATAGCTGCTGCGGTAGCTAAAACCATACCTACAAAAGGAATTGTTCCTAATGATTTAAAAGATCCAGAAAACATACTAGCAGCAGCATCTTTTTTTTCTTCTTTTGTTTCTTTTTTTGACAGTGCTAAACCTATTTTTTTTACAGCTAGGAATGTTATTTGAGCTACTTTTAAAGCAACCATAACTTTAACTATACTTTTTATTAATCCTAAATTTTCTTTAAGGAAAGCTGCCATTTTCATAAATCCTGGAAGAATACCATTTATTAATGTTTCTTTTAAAGACATCATTTGATTTGCAAATTCCTCAGTGATAGATTGTTGTTCATACTGTAGAGCTAGTTCGTCATTTCCTAATTCTGCTCTTGCCTGAGCAGCAGTTAATCCTTCACCACCTAATTCAGTAGAAAGTCTTAATAAATCATATTTTTCTTTAGCATCTTTAGCTGAGGCCATTCCAATATTTTGAAGGGCTTCACTTTCTATTAAGGATGCTGCTAGTTCATCTTTGGTCATTCCAACAGCTTTAGCTAAAGCTTGTTGTTGCATAACACCTAAATCTCCAAACTCAGCAGCTGATCCTACTTGTTTAAGTACTTCAGCCGCAGCTTTAGAAGCTTCACCAGATAATGCTAACCCTCTAGCTTTTTCAAGATTTAAATCTCTACCTAGTAGAAGTTCAGCTGATAATTCATTTTCAATAGAGGATTCAAAATCTAATAAATTACTAGCAATGCCTTCAGCTTGTGCTAAATTTATACCAAATTTCATAGCTTGAGCAGCAGCTGCTCCTAAAGCTTCTGTTCCTCCTTCTAAAGATAATTTTAAAGAAGCTGACATTCCATTAACATCTTTTAAGATTTTCTTTTGGTTAAGAGCTAATTTATTTTGGGAAGCAAAGGCTTTACCCCCTCCCATAATAGATGAGACATTATCATCTAAAGATTTACCATTAGCTAAGGATAATTTTGTTATACCCATTAACTCATCAGCTGTAAATCCAGCTTGTTCTTTTAATTTAGTAAAGGTTTTTAAATCTTTATCATTTAGTAAAGCATTAGTTCCTAAAGCAGCTCCAACTTCTCCTAATGACTCTGTAAGATTGGCAGAATTAAGAGCAGCATCTCCAGAGGATACAGCTATACTAGACATTTCTTTTCTTACTTTAAGAGCTTCTCCATAAGACATATTCATAGACTTAGCAAACTTACCAGCCCCAGCATCTAAATCTTTAACTATATCTACTAATAACCCAAATCCCCCTACAAGCAAATTAGAGGTATTTAATAATCCATCTTTAGCTTGAGTAGCTACATTTTTAAGACCTTTTCCTAATGCTCCAGCAGCGGAACCTCCCTCTTTTAGGTGGTCTGTCATTTCACCAAGAGTTTCATCAGCATTAAAAACATCACCTAAAATTGGAATCTTAGATATTCCTTTTAAAACTCCTCCAGCAACACCTAATTGTTTCTCAATATTTTTTCTTTTCTTTCCTTCTTTATCAAGAATATCTAAATTAGAATTAAGAAGAGATTCTTTATCACCTAATAATCCATTAATCTCTCCAAGCATTGAGAGTTCTTTAGGACTTATTTTATCTTCTTTTTCTTTAGCAGCTAAGATAGCTTGTTGAGATACTAGATTTGCTTGTTGTGATTTAGTTTTTGATTTTAAAGATTGAAGTTCTTTAGATGATAAATCAGAAGAACCAGCTTGGTGGTCTCTTAATTGACCAGCCATTGAAACTAGACTATTAAGTGATTTTTTTGAAGAATTATAAGCATCATTTCCCTTTCCAGCTTCTTCAACAACAGCTCTATAGGCTGTGGCTAAATCTCCAGCATTATTAGACATATCTTCTATTAAGGATTCAGAAGCTTCTAAGTCTTTTTTTAACGCTTTAACTGTAGTTTTACTTTCATCAAATAAAGGAGGGGCCATAGATAATTTACGATAGGCATCTTGAACTTCCTTTATAAGTTTATTTATTTCTTCAAGATTTTTTTTAGTAGCCATCTATGATGTTTTTATTATAAATAGGTAAAATTTACAAATTTACTTATAACTTGAAGGTTTTTTATAATTTTTACTGGCTTCTACAAAGTTAGGAGTATTAACTTTTCCTGAGGAGTTTACTAATGTTTTTTCTCCTTCATTAGTTTGTGAGTTAATACGATTATTTTGTTCGTTATGGAAATCTTGTATTTTATTAAAAGTAAAATTTCTTAACCAAGTGGGCATACTATAAACTTCTTCCCACTGATAGCCTCCTTGACCATGAAAACATATTTCATGGATTTGATTAAATAGAGCAGCTCTAAATTTAGGAACTGTATCAAGCGTCAGGCCAAAAAAAGCTAACCCCAATTGGGATATTGACTCCAGATTCTCGATTAGAGGGAAAAAAAGTCAGATCTACGTCTGGTTGTGTTTGTCTTATATGGTTTCTTAAGGCTTTTGAATCCCTTGCTAAAAGATAATTATCTACATAATCTCTAATATCTTTTTTTTCTCTTTCACCATTTATAGATTGGATTACGTATTTAAGTCTAGTAGTTAACTCTGGGGATGAATCTTTGTTTATTTTTTTAAGACCTTCTAATTCTCTATCAATATCTATTTCATCTTTATGAGTCAAAAGTTTATAGGTTATTTCATTTCCTGAATGGGGAAGTTTAAATGGAAATTCATTTATTTTAGATTTATAAAAATCTTCATCTAATTTTTTGTTTTCTAATAAAGATAAATCTACTTCTTGATCTTCTCCACTATATATAAACTTATATTCTTTTCCATACCCTAAAATACGCGCTGCTATCATAATAGCGTTTTTATCACCGATTAAAAGTTGGTTATAGTCGATTTTAGATATAATTAAGGATTTCATTAATTTATCTATTACTGTTCCTTTTTGAATATAAGATTGATTAGTAAGAATATCTTCCTCACGAGCTGTCATGTACTTCATTTCAATAATACCTTTAGCTAATTCAGAACCTTCAGGGTAAAGTAAACCTTTAGATGGTAATTCAATTGTCTCTGTTGGGAGAGTAAATTTGCTCATAATTTTTATTTTGTTATAACTTATTTGTCCTATATAAATATATCGGAATATAAGAAGCTCACCCGGTATGGGCAAGCTTCCTTAAAAAATATTTGTCTCTTCTTATTAGAAGTTTAATACACAGTAATCTGGTTGTACAGTCATTGTAAGATTAGTAGCAGCATCAGTTGTATCCCAATCATAATCACCAAATGAAGCATCAGTAATCATTGCTCCTTTAATTACCCACTCAGAAACAATATCTCCTACAGGACCAATAACATTAAATGTTAAATCTTTTTTATAGAAATCAGAGTAACCATCTCTACCTGTAACTGATTCATGATGCAAACGAACCCATTCCATTACAGATTGTGCTCCTGAAGGTGTAATTGGATCAAATAATGTAAATGAAATAGTATTCCACTCAGTTTTACCTTTTACGTAACGTGAAACATTCATATGATTTAATTTTACACTTCCTTGTGTTAATGAAACAGCTCCTACTGCTTTAACCATAAATGAAGGAATACCATCAATATACATGATGAACCTATTAGGTTGTTTTGGTTCAAAGGCTGTGAAAAATATTTCGTTTGGGTCTAGTATTGCCATTTTATTTTCTTGTTATATTTTATTATAAATATTTAATTTTTATTTTTTTATGCAGGAAATTCAGCTCCTGTTGGTAGTACAATAAAATCTAAACTAATAAATTCCGCTGTTTTAGATGGTTGGATATAAATTTGACCTACTAATTGATTTCTATCAATTACATCATCAGTATTATTTGTATCATCCATAATTACTTTAAAAGCAAATAACCCACCATTTTGTTGGATATTTTCTAAGTATGGAGTTACAGTTGTTAAAAATTTATTTCTAGTTGTTATTGTGTTTTGTTCAAATACTAAAGTATCAGCTACTTGTCCTATAAATGATTTTAAATCAATTAATAATCTACGAACATTAATTCTATCTAGAGCAGAAACAGCTTTTTGTAATGTTTTTTGTCCAAATACTACTACTCCTTTTTTAGGAAATGTAGCAATTGGATTAATATTTCCATCATATAAAGATGCTTTATTAGCTTCTGTTAATTTTAATTTAGCTTGAAGTACTGTTGATAAACCACCTCTACTAATTCCTGCAGGTGCATTCCAAGTATTAGCTACTTTATCATTAAAAGCATATACACCAGGTATCATTGTTGAAGCAGGTACAAATACAAGTTTTCCAGTTTCAGGATCTTGAACTCTTAACCATGGCCAATAAGTAGAAGCATATGATGTATTTCTAGTAGCTGCTTGTTGTAAAGCATTAGCTAATGTTCCTTCATAATCAACTGAATCAAAAATAAATATATTATCACCTCTTTCTATTGTATTATTAATAATAGAAGAAATTTGAGATGTATGATTATCATTTGTAAGTCCTGGAGTTGATAATATATTAAATTGAAATTCATTTTGATTATTTAATAGGTTAATCATATTATCATAATCAGATCCAGCTAGCCCTTGTGTTTGAATATCTATATCTTTATAAAAATTAGCTGCACCTGCTATATTACCTGTAGCTGAACTAAATGAACCACTTTGTTTTACTGGGATAGAACCTGTAAAAGCTGTTTTAGCATTACCTGAATTGTTAAAATAATCAATTGTTGGAAAGTCTACAGATTTTACTCTAACAAAATTTGAATTGTTAAAAAATTCACCAGAAGTTACATCAATTTGATTTGTAGTACTATTATAGGATACTACTTGATCTCCAATTACTTTACTTATATAATTTGGTTGATTTGGATCTAATGACACACCATTAAAAGTTTCTAAAATAGTTTTATCATCTCTTTTATCATCTCCTTGTCTAATAAGTACATTAAAAGTACCTTTATCAGTATTAGGATTTGAAATTTCAAATCTAATATTATCTGATGTTCCGTTATCTAATGTTCCATCAGAATTATGAGTACCAGAACTATTCATAATAGTACCTTCAGATAATGTTTCTAATGTGAATGCTGAGTCATCAACAATATCATCTGCAGCTAAAGTTATAACCATATTACTACCACCGGATCCACTAAAAGCTAATGACTGTGAATTTACTGTTATAGTTTCTCCTACCCCATATCCTGTTCCACTTGTAGCTGTTATTGTAGAAGCTGTGGAACCTCCTGTTAAAGTTATATTAGCTGTAAAACCGGTTCCTGTTCCACTAGTAGCTGATTGAGATACAACATATGATCCAACAGAACCTGTAGCGCCTACTAGGGAAGATAATAACTCATCAGCTTTTGTTGATATTACTCCACTTTCTAAAGAATTAAAAACATTAGTAGTTGTTGCAGCTGTAAATGAACCTGAAGTTACTCTAGCTACTAAAAGAGATTCTCCTCCTTCTACAAAATAATTATAAGCTGATATTGAGGTTAAATAAGAATAAGTTTGTGCTGAAGCTCCACTACCACTAGTTAAAGATCCACCAAATTTATTTTTAAAATCTGAGTATGAAGTTACTAATGTAGGAAGTTCAACTGGTCCTTTAACAGTTGGACCTATTATAGCTGCTCCAAAAGAAACTGGAGTTGGAGTAACAAAACTTTTATCTATTTCATTAAGTTTCACTCCTGGAGATGAGGTAAAGTTTGCCATTTTATTATTTGGATTTTTATTTTGTTATAAATATATTATTTTTTAGCTAAAATCTGTTCCTGTTGAAGTAATGTTGAAGTTTAAAGAAATAAATTCAGCTGTTTTAGTTGGTTTAATAAAAATAGCTCCTATTAATTGATTATTATCTATGGTTGTAGGAGTATTATTAGTTTCATCCATTACTACTTTAAAATCAACTAGACCTTGTCTTTGTTGTATTGATGATAAAAGTGGATTTACTTGAGATAAAAAATCTTCTCTGGTTCTAGTTGTATTTTGTTCAAATACTAAATTTTCAGCTAAATTATCTATTTGTATTTTTAGTTCTATAAGTAATCTTCTAACATTTATTCTATCTGTAGCGCTTTTCTTTTTCTTTAATGTTTTTTGCCCAAATACTGTTATACCTGTAGTATTAAAAGTTGTTATTGGATTAACATTAGCTTTATATAGGTCATCACGATTTGTTTTTGTTAACTTTCGTTCAGCTCTTAAAACTGTAGGCATTCCCCCTCTAGCTGTACCAGCTGGAGCAAACCATACTTCAGCCGCAGAATCATTAAAAGCAAATACTGAGGGGATTAAGGTTGAAGCAGGAACATAAACTTGTTGACCCGTAGAAGGATCTAAGGTTTGAACCCAAGGCCAATAAGCGGCAACATAGGAATTATTTATAGTTTTAGCTTCATTTACTACTTCAAGTAAAGTAGATTGATAATCTTCTAAATCTATAATAGCTAAAGTATCTCCCCTTTGTTGACTATTAACCATTAAAGAACTTATATTTGAAACATGTGTAGCAAAATCTTTAATTAATCCTGGTACAGTTATATAACTATATTTAAATTCTTCTTTATTAGCAAGTAAAGTTATTGCTGTGGTATAATCACTAGCTACTAATCCTTGAGTATTATTAGCATTGTTTATAGTTTCATAATATTTTCCAGCTCCAGCACTAGGTCCTGGAATGTTTGTACCTATAGCTCCTTTAAAACTTCCGGTTGAAGTTATTGGAATAGATCCTGTAAATTCATTTTTAGGATCTCCGGCATTATTTAAATATTCATATGTTGGTGTTGCTACTGACTTTACTCTAACATATGTAGATTGGTTAGCATAGTTACCTGTTAAATCAATATAAAACTCAGATTCTGTTGTATTAATAGTTTGAACTTGGTTACCTATTACTTTTTCTATATAATTTGGGGATGTTGGGTCTAATGATAAATTATTAAATGTTTCTAAGATAGTAGGACTTTCAGTATCATCATTTCCTCTTCTAATTAATAAACTAAATGTACCTTCATCTGTATCTGGGGATTGTATTTCCCATCTTAGGTTATCTATACTTCCAGATGGTAATGAACCATCTGTGTTTTGAGAAGAAATACTATTCATAATTTCTCCCTCAGATAAAGTTTCTAGAGTAAAAGCATTATTATTAACAATATCACTTGCATTTATAGTTATTAATCCATTACTACCACCTGATCCACTAAAAGCTAATGAAGCTGATGGGATTGTTATAGTACTTCCTACAACAAAACCAGAACCTCCATTTGTAGCAGTTATTGTAGAGACTGTAGACCCATCAGATAATGTTAAACTACCTGTAAATCCAGCACCTCCTCCAGCTATAGATCCAGAAATAGTATATGTTCCTACAGATCCGGTAAAATTAGCATCAAGAGATTCTAATAAGGCATTTGTTTCTGTTGATAATACTCCACTTTCTACTGCATTTGGGATAAGAGTTGAAACTGCTGATGTAAATGATCCACTAGTTACTCTAGATACTAATAAAGTTGTACCTCCTGCTTGGAAATAATTATAAGCTGATATTGATGTAAAATATGAATATGTTTGACTTCCACTAGTAAAAGTATTCCCATATTTAGATACATAATCTGAATATGAAGTACATATTGTTGGAATTTCAACACGTCCTTTAACTGTTGGGCCTATTATAGCAGCTCCTACTTGGATTGGCTGGGTATTAATGATAGGTTGGTCATTCTCTATTGATATTACACCCGGGGAAAATTGAGTTACAGCCATTATTTTTGGTTATAAATATTATATTTTTTTAGTCTATTTTAGTATATTCACCTGTTTTATAATCAAGGGAAATTTTGCCATATTTATCTGTTATAACTTTATTTATTTCTTGTTCTTTTTCAGTTAGTTCTATTAGAAGTTTTTTAGCAACTTCATAACGAGTTTCTAATTGAATTTTTATTAGTTCAATTTCTCCTAATTCTAAAGTAAGAGTTTGTGATTGATTTAGATGTTCTTGTAAATTTTGTAACTCTTCTTGAGTTATAACATTTTTTTCTGTAACTATTCCCATTTTATTTTATTTTAATTATTAATCATTAGGATCTTTTCCATTGTTTATTAAAACGGTTTCCCATTGTGATTCATCTGTGTAATAATCCACTATATCCCAATAGGTCTCAAAACATTGGTTTGTACTAATACTACTATAAGATTTTATTTCACTTCTGGAGTTATCCCAACATATAAAATATGTAAGTTGTTCTGGGTATTCTAATTTTTTTGACATTTTTTATTTTTTTATATTAAGCTGTACCTCCATCTGCTATAGTCCAACCTTTTTGAATTAAAGTTGCTCTTGATGATGAAGATAAGGTACCAGATGTTCCTGTATAAGTAGAACCTCCAAAGTCTGTTGTTAAAGTATCAGGAGTATTTGTATTAGCAGCCCAACCAATTAAGGTAGCATCATAATTTGCTGTTGATATACCTGTAGTACCTGCACCTGTTGTATTTCTAAATATAAATTTTACGTTAG
>Ga0209384_1001009_pt1 | contig 15666 bp, 19 predicted proteins | sample CoawatmetaG05DNA_FD_187511 | JGI IMG/M metagenome (GOLD analysis project Ga0209384, IMG submission 187511) | Marine microbial communities from the West Antarctic Peninsula - Coastal water metaG058-DNA (SPAdes) (version 2) | ecosystem: Environmental > Aquatic > Marine > Coastal ... | reverse complement strand
CTCTTGTTAAACTTGCCATTTTCTTATTCCTATTGTTATCTATCTATTGTAATTGTAAGTCGTTAAACGACCTTACCAGTATTTATCGTAAACTCATAAAAAAAGCACCATTAAGGTGCTTTTTAAATTTAACTTATTGTGTTAACTGTTAAGATGCACCCGTAAACGCCATTACGCCTTCAGTTGTTAATGCGTCTAATGCTCTAACTGGTAGTACATCTGATCCACTGATGTCTATATCGTTTGGACCAATACTAGTAGTTGTTGCGCCTGAATCTACACCGATCAATCTAATACGTGCTTGTAAATCAACATGGCTATCAAAGTTCTTATCCATAATTAACATTACTGTGCCTGCATTACTGTTTGTAATAAAGTATGCCAATGGGTTAAGATCCATGATAAGTGCTTCAACAACTTCGTTTACTGCATCATCTTCTGCGCGAAGGTCAATTGCGCTGTTTGACGCATTTTGCACTGTAAGCAGATAGCAATGGCATCCTACTTCGTGCTGGACGCCGACTGTCATATGCGCTGTTCCGGTTGTTCTTGTTACTACTGGCATTTTATATCTCCGTTACTTATATCTTATTTTATTCAAAAAGTGTTACAACAGTTGTTGTAATACCAGTGGATCCTACGCCAAAATTTGAAGCTGCATCTGGATGTGCGCCACCTTCTGTAATAATGTGCAATGCATCTGAAGCACCGTCATTAAAACCACCAGTAGTATCGTCACCAATTGCTACTACCATGCTTGTTTGGTTAATAAATGCAATCAGGGCATCTAATTCTGCTTGTGTTATGTTAGTTTTCGCGGCTTTTGTTACTTGGATCGACTTGCCTATCTGCGAACCTGCTCTTACTTTACCTGTGTGGTCTGTATTTGCGGCCATTTTATAATTCCTTTAATCTCTATGCACTAGCGTTTAACTGTGCTTATATATATTTATCTTAACTAGTTAAATCTATTTATGTTAAATGATGAGAATTATAGTGATCCTAGCTTGCGTCCAATAGCATATCCTGCACCAAACCCACCTACCATGCCTATCGCAGTTTTTGCTGCCATTCCCATGCCTTTTTTCTCTGCTGGAACTAATTTCTTTTGTTTAATTGTGGAGGCATACGGTTTAAATAAATCACTGCGAAACTTGCCGTCCTGTCTAAAACTATTGGTAAGACGCATACTTACGCTGGCTCTTTCATTAGGATTAGTTGCACCGTAGTCGCCCATTATACGCCTAGCTTTTTTAAGCAAACTATTTTTAATACCCATGTTCTTTTGTGTCTTTAAGAAATAGGCACGGTCTTGGCTAGGAACATACTTGTCAGTAGCAACGTTTCGTAAATAACGCTTAAAACTAAGTTCGTCAAAAGTAACATTGCCCATGCCGCCAAGTTTATCTGAAAACTTACTAGGATTATTTAGAATTGCAGCCATGTTGTGTAAATCTGTTGCGCCAGTTCTTACATTTGTAAAGTTCATAAAACGCAGTGTGTCTTTAGCATATTTTTTAGCAAATGATGGGTTTTCAAAACGCATTTGTTGTAATACCATTAAGTGCTCAAAGAACCCTTGGGCGATACTATCTTCACTGCGGCCCACTGTGTCTCTAGGGGTACGCATATACTTTGCCTCAGCTAGCTCATCTCTTAGAAATTCAAACATATTATTTAGTAACATTCCTGCTGCCAACAATGCCGGCCCCTGGCTTCCATTGATGGCCTTTTAATGACTTTTTATTTCTTTCGTCCTGACTCATTCCACCGCTATCATCGCCACCATTTTTATAAGGATTGTCTTCTGGTCCTGTAAATGGCTCTCCAGTAATCTTATCACGGACCATATGCGCCAATGGTGCTGACCTAAGGCCTCTTTTAGCTGTTTTGCTAATTCCTCTTCCACTACCTACTAATTTTCCTACTTTGTCGCCAGCGGCGCGGCTGACCGCGGTGCGCACCGACGGAATCCCATCATCAGGTCTTTGTCTAGATTGTTTAATCTGATCTCGTGCCTTGTCAAATCCCTTGTCGCCCTGTTTAATCGTAGTATCTTTGCCATCTGCACCGCGAAGTTTTCCAGTTCTCTTATTAACTGTCCCTGGACCTTTGCCCAAGCCTGTCATTCTACCTGCCCCTTTTGCGACGCTTGATACACCTTTTTTAGCAGCAGACTTTGCCGCGGCTTTTGCAACAACTTTTGCTACTGTCAAAGTTCCACCAGTTAGGGCGCCTAGCCCTATATCTGCTGCAAATTCCCCGAATGCGGCCATTGGCCATTTTGATATATCAGTACCATATTCGGCGGCAAGCAATGCATAAGAGGCGCCGCCTCCTATTCCCATTCCCAGTAATCCAACCTCATCTAACTGTTTGCGACCTTCTGCGATATGCTGTACTTGGCTACGCTGTGTAATATCTAAAATTTTCATGTCTAAATCCTAACTTACCGATATTTATCGTTGCACTGCACGGTTAGCTGCACTAAATGTAGATCTAGGAACTAGCTTAATATCACCTTCAGGGTGTGCTAATACATACCCTTCGCCGCCTGCTTGGCCGCCAATGTTCTGCTGTACAGTGCCGCCCTGTGCATCAATGTCAGCAATAACTTGATCTTTCGCCATCATAATAGTGTTTACTGTTTCCCATAATGCGCTGAACCCAGTTTTATTGTCGTTAATATACTCAGCAATCTTAGCTTTCTTTTTGTCACTCACTTTAGCAGTTTCTAACCACTTACCAAAGTCTGATCCAAGACCACTAAGCCCTGTGTCTACTTTGCTGTTAGTGTAAGCATAAAGGATGTTAGAGAAATCTGACATCTGCATTTGACGTAATTTGTTTTGATCTAATAAACTATCAATAGCGGCGGCATCTTTCTTAATAACTTGTTCCAACTTGTTTAAGGCGGCATGTGGCACCTGTGGTGCTCGTTCAGCAGTAATAGGAGGTACAACAAGGACATCGCTATTAACAAAGATATCCGGATCTTGCAACGGAGTTTCTGTGCCGTCTGGCTGTACTTGTCTGTGAATAACAACACCAGTCTTACTTGCGCCAATCTTCTTACCTAAATCACTGGTTACATCTACTGCATACTCGACGATATTAGGTTTAAATACATAATTTTTATCTCTAATAGGCGGCGTAGTAAAATATAACAAGTCGCCTTTAAAGAAACCCACATAGTCTTTGGGTGTTGCTCTTTCATACTCGTCAAAAATAGCTTTCATATTGCCAGCAAATTTAACATAGCCAGGATTTTCTCTATTCTTACCACCTGATCTGTTTAGGAACATTTGTTCTAACTCTTTAGCACTCTTGCTACGCCCATCATATCCTTTAGCAGTAAATCCTGACTTGTCTGTTAGGATAAACTCGCCGCCAGCATTGCGACCAAAGATAATAGCAGGGCTTCCGTCCCATTTAATAGTAACTTGTTTATGTCCACCTTGGTCCAGATTACGTAGACTTTGTAGGGCTCGTGTTGCACCTTTGCTACCTTCCCAGAAGACAATATCTTCTGCATGTTGGATACGTGCTGCTTCTTTAAGTGTACGTCTAGATCCAGGTGTTACACTTTCCTGCACGTTCTCTCTGAGTGTTATAACACCACAGGCTAATCTTTCTCCTGCATTTCCTGTTTTTAAACTTTCTGCGTCTCCGCCTTTTCCTAGATCATCTTGGTCTTCGTGGACTACAAATCCTCTACCTATAACAGAACGTTCTCCAATCAAGTCTATTCTCTTTGCTTCGATTGTAAACTTTGCTGTGCCTGATTCATCTGCTGTTATATTGCCTAGATCACCAACATGTCCTTTGTTAATGTCTCCGTGGTCTACTCCGTCTGGGTTATAGTGTCCACCCATGCTTTTGCAACCATCGCTCATGTCGCCGAACTCATGTATGTGAAATCCGTGTAGCCCTGGTTCCAGTCCTGTTATTGTACCTTTAATAAGAGTGGGGGTGTTTGGTGCCTGCATTAGCAATATAGTACCCTTTACAGCGTCAGAGTGTTCAAGTATACACTGTGCAACCACTGTCTGTTCTGCTTCGGTAATTGTGTTGATATGTTCACAAGTGCATTCTTTTGCTCTTGTTCTTGGGCATCCGACTTTATCAAACTCAAACAGTAACATCAGTAATACTTTCGTAAAATGGGTTCTTAGGATCAGCATCGCCTGCTTGGTCTTCCCACCAATCTAACTCGTATTTTTCACCGTCGTTAAACATTTTTTTCATGCCAAGTATCGCGGCATTATAATTTTCTTTTACAGGTGCTACTCTGCCAGCAATAACATCCATTACAAAATTTAACGTAGTCGCATTTGCAGTTAAACTTCCGCATCTAGCACCTACTTCGTTCTTTAAGTGGTCTATTAAAATACTACCACTGCAATTTGCTAGCTCATCACTTAGCTCTTCAGGAACTTCTAAGTCAACATAACAGTAAACAAAGTCATAGTGTGGTGCTGGGCTTCCGTGTAGTATATACTCGTCTCTTACAACTACTCTTTTAAATCCATCGATATTTTGCCATACAGTTTGCTCGTTTGTAAACTGTTCAGGTTCACCAAATGTTTTTTCCAGGTACTGACTATACTCAACTGGGTAATCATGGTCCCAGTTATCATAACTTACTTCCTGTTCTTCTTTAATTGACTGTTTAAATTCCATAAATCTCATTTTAATCTCTCCGACAATTGGCTAAACCAATCTGTAGTTCCTACCTCTGTATAAACTGATTCAGGAAGTGTTAGGTTTTCTTTAGCAAAATACTCTTTAACGTCTGCTGTTAGTGCATTATAGTCCGGTCTGCCTTTAAGTTTAGCATTAATGCTTTCAACACTGTCTAAATCACTACGGTTAGCACCTTTGCCTAGTAAAATCTCTGCAATTTGATTAGGATTCTTAGATATCACATCGTTTGTTTCTCTGTTAATCAAACCATCTTTGGGAGACCATTTCATATTTTGTGCTTTGGCTATTGATGCTATAAAGATAGCACGGTGAACGCCTTTATAAGGAGTATCGTCACCGGCACCCTTCATTGTAAACTTCATCCACTCAGGGTCACCAAACATTAAATCTGTTTGCACATACCCTTGCTCGGGATCGCCATTAATAGGTGTTTTAAGATGAACATTTATGCCTGATTTAGCAACCCATTGTCTAACATTGTCGTCAGGATGGTTCTGTTGTGCCCATGCAGCTAATTTATTGTATAACTCGCCCTTGTCAACTTCTTCTTGATTAACAGCAATATCCATGTCGCCTGATGTTGCACGAATGCCTGTTGAACCTAGTTTAAAATCTTTGTGCGGTATTCCAGTAATAGCCTCAACCCATGCTAGTGTGGGATCTACGTCGGCTTTATTAATGCGTTGTGTGACTGGAGTTCCGTCTTCATCTTTAAAGATGTTTCCGCCTTCTGATACTACTTGTCTAGTCATTACTGTCTGCCTTCTTGCACCCTCGCTTAAACTTCTTACCGTCTCTACTACGTATACTATTAAGAAGTCTACGCTCTAAATCTCCAGCAGTGTCAACGTCATAGTTACTATGTATATTTTCAATTAGATTAATTGCACTTTCAATAATATGGCCGCCTCTATTTTCAATTTCATGCTTGCGATCACGTTCGATTATTATTGAATTAAGTTCGTCTAAAATGCTGCGAGTTTGTCGTTTCATATACTTTAGTTCCATACTTTCTACTATTTATATGTTAAATACAGTATAGCAGGAGGAGAAGTTTTATGCAATCTACCACTAGAGAATTAGCAATACACTACGCTAAATTAAGTTCTTATGCGTACATGGACGCTGATTCAGCGTCGTCGCTTTGTAGACAATTGGGGTATTCAAAGGCTAAACTAATCAGTAACGGAAGTGCGCAATGCATGATCTTTACTAATGAACAAGACATCGTAGTGGCATTTAGAGGCACTGAACCTACACAACTTAAAGATGTTCTTGCAGACGTTAAAGCATGGAAGCATCGTAGTAAACATGCTGGATGGGTTCATGACGGATTTTATGACGAAGTTAAAAAAGTATGGGACGAAGTAGTTGCATGTATCAATGCTGAACCAACTAAGAAACTTTACATTTGCGGCCATAGTTTGGGAGGCGGAATGTCAATGATTGCGGCAGCGAGGCTACAAGATCGTGTAGAAGCTGTTTATACATACGGTTGCCCAAGAACAGGTGACAAAGTTTGGCGGTCTAATTGTAGTTTTGTCCATTATAGATTTGTTAACTGTAACGACGTTGTTCCTAAAGTTCCATTAAAGATCATGGGATTCAAGCACTACGGTAGCTTGCAATATCTTAACCACTACGGTGAATTTAGAAACGCAAAATTTTGGCAAAGAACAAAAGATCAATTCCGTGCTAGATTTTCTAATTGGTGCAAGTTTAAGTTCTTTGATGGATTAACTGATCATGTTATTCATAGTTACTTGGGTAAACTTGAACATCCTAATTTTGGATGGGACTCTGCAATAAGCAACGATAAAGCTAGCGACGACAAAGACTAATCTAATACGACCAAATAGCGTGAAGACTGTACCGATTAAATTCTGCAGGTACTGAATTAGGCAACCAATGCGGTATGCCTATTAGGTTGTCACTAATATATCCTGCATTGGTGTTTGGATTAGTATGGACTAAATTGCCGTCGTATTCAAATATAGTTGATAGAGTTGGTAAGTTCTGAATATAAACTTGTAATGATGTCTGTATTACAGGATTATCTGTGTGTCGTTTAATAGTATAGCCTTGGGTATCTTTCCATAAATTTACTCCTCCAAAAACTAAGTTATCTCGTTTTATTAACCTAGAGATTTCTGGAGTAACGTTTTCTAATATGGTATGCGTTTCTTCGACTATACAATCGTAACGCCAGGCTATCTTTTCCCGGTTTGCTATAACGGTTTTATTATCTGCTGTTAACTGTGGTTCCCAATCATCAGCGGCGATGCAAAACTTTAATAATTTTTCTATAATCTGATCAGTAAAGACATCTTCAATTAATATTAATCCATTATGATCAATGCTTAAAGACGCTAACATACTTTTTAAATGCATGGATCCAAACTTAATTAGATCTTGATCTATCATACCGGAGTCCTATCTAAATCACTGGTTACACAATGTAATCCTCCGTCCCAAAACATCTTGTGTCTATAAGGCACAACGTGCGGGGTAATACCGTGACTTTCTAATACACGAAATAATCTAGGATCTTCTGTGCTACAAAAAACATTTCTTGGATCTACAATTAACATATTAACGTCGAAACAACTTTCTTGAACTTCTCCTACCCAGTTTGACAAATATGTTTCTATATAGTTTTGAAATCCCAAACTAGACAACTGTTCTGGTATCCACCACTTGCCAATAGATGCTGCTTTAGATTTACCAAATTCCTTTACCACTGTTGGTCTTACAGTAAATATTTCATGATCAGGAAATATATGGTTAACCTTTATATTAGACCTAGTAATAATAAGATCAGGACTCACAATACATAAACGGCCATCTAGATGTCCGTGTGATTCTATTAATGTAACTTGTTTGTTAGGAAAAAGTGTAGCTAACTTATCTGTTACCCAGGGATCGCCTGACTTCCAATTTCCCACATATAAATCATCTCCGATTCGTTGTACCATTGCGCTGTCGACATTGTGATCATATATAATCTCGTTTCCTAATTTACGTGCTAAACTTTCTAACTCAGTTAGCCAGGTATGATCCAAATAAAACAAGTCTTCTATACTAAAATTGTCATAGCCAGATATTGTACCATTACGAAGCAAATCTACAGGCGGTACCTCTGGCCAGTCCTCTCCCCGAAGGGTGTTCCATAACTCATTTGCGTTAGGGGTTGGCATGAAAACTTTGTCGTCTATTACGGCAGTATAATCTCTGGGTGTTAATGGTGCTGGTAATATCTTTTTTCCATATTTTACATCCAAATAATTATCTGTAACACTGGGACGAATAACTGTAACATCAAATTTACGTAATTGGTTACATAGATTTGCCAGGTCTTCTTCTGTTTGTTCTGCAATAACACACATGGACTTCCTAACGGCCGGGTCTTTTACAAAACTATAGAAGTCAGGCCCGTATGTACGGCCTACAATGCATGTCTTTAATTTATCCCAGTGATTGTATACGTTAAGCATGTTTAACTAACAACGGAGTAATGCAATGCAACCCAGTATTATCTTGTTTAGGATTATGCACACAATGAACAAATTTAGTTTGCTTTAAGTTTAATTTTTCGCATATGTCTTTATTTAATGCACCGTATGTGTTCCAACCATAATCTCTATCTATATGATTCATTAAAAATGATCCGCAACTGAATAAATTGGTATTAATATCAGATTTATAATAATGATTAAGGATAGTAATCCCATCCATTGTGCGTTGTCTACTCCAGCGTAACCCAACACGATTCCAATTTAAACTAAGTTTAGTCATGCTTATACCAAAACTCTGTATACGCGGATGAGTTAAATCAATAGCAATATCACGTGCCATTATCGTCCATGCAAAATCTAGATGTAAGTTAATATTGCGATCTTCTGCAATGCGCAATAATTCGTTCCATTCCCAGCGTATTTCGCCTGTGATAAAGTCTGGCAGTGTAATAATCATTGGCTTGTTAGGCTCTAGCTCTTCAAGCTCTACACCATGCTTACCCATTAGTCCGTAATAAGCATATTCTCTATTAAGTATTTGAAAGCCATCCCAGCCATATTTTAACACAAAACTTTCAATAAACTGTGTATTGCCGCAGGTAACATCAACATAAGGAAATTGTCCAGTGCCATGAAGATCAACTAACTTAGAACCGAGAAACCATTCCTGTGCTTGCGGAACATATTCTTTCCAAGTTATGTGTGCATGGGTATCTTGAAACCATTTATCCTTGAGACTTAAGATATATTTGTCAGAAACAGTTTGGATCTTTGGTGTTACTTTATTAATATCGTACATTATCGGCACCAATCTATTACGTAATTGTAAAAAGGGCTAGTAAATGGTAATCTCCATGTACAGTTATGTCCAAATAGCAATTCAGCTTCTATGTATTTTTCCAAATCTTCACCCGCTTCACGTTGTTGCGTGGCCCAGGGTTCTGGCCAGTAATTTTCGTTGTAACTTTTAATCCAAAGTATATTTCTAATATCTATCCCGTCTACAACTACTTGTTTTAGTTCTACAGTTTGCTCTGGGCATCTATTTGTTTTTCCAGTACGTTCTATTCGTAATACATGGTCGCTAAAATTACACTCGTGCCAAAATTTACAATGCTCTTCGTTTTGAGTTACCATTTTAAGATCGTCGTCAACATAGATACGAATATCTGGCAGAATATCGTCATATGTATATTTAAATTTAAGCTGGAACTCTATGTTCTCCATTATAGTTTAGTTATTCTGCTTTAACCCAGCAAGCATGTTTTTAAGTTTACTGCTTTGCACAGTTGCAGTAACCTTGCTCTCGTCTGTATTGCCGGTTGCCGGGCTGCTCTTAATTTGATCCATGATGTTTCCTTGTGGGCGATTGTCAGTGCCGTCATCAGGCAAGTCTGTCATACGCATTGTGTCAATATTGTAATCTAAATCTATTTTCATACCAACACCAGTACTACTACGTGACTTCATACATTGTATCTGATAACGACCACGTTCACGCATTGCACGACTTGTAAAGATACCGAACACGTTATCAGCAGTGTTAATTTTACTTATGCCGCCACTAATATGGCTATGGTCAAACTCAATCTCTTCCACTGCGCTCCGGTTTAACTGACTCGCTGTTACCATTAGGATATCAAGTTCTTTTGCTAGGTTGCGCAATTCTTCACTGACATACTTGTCTTTAACAAACAAGTCATTGGGACTTACCTTGGCACTAACTGGCATTAACAAATCTAAATAATCAACCATAACAAAGTCAATTGGCATTCCTGTTTGTACTTGCACTTCTTTTAAGTATGCACGTATGTCATTAATGTTGCTTTGTGCTGACAATGCCTTAACACGATACTTTCCAGACTTTTTGCCTACCATCTTAACTTTCATAGTAGTTGTATCCATGTCCCTGCGGATATCTTTTGTACTCATATTGGATAGCATTGCATCTGTGCGCAAACTAGTTAGTGCTTCACTAAGTTCTAACGAAATATATACACCACTAAGTCCTTGTAGTACCCAGTTAAGAGCAATGTTCATTAATACTAAACTCTTGCCTGATCCTGATCCACCTGCAAAGATGTTAAGTTCGCCTTTGCTAAATCCACCATACAATATCCTATCCATGGCAGTCCAACCAGTGCTTACCTGGCCACCACTGTTGTAGTAAGCATCAATGCGAGTCTTGGGATCATGGAAGTAATCTGTTCCCATGTCTCTGGTTAAGCTAATTTGTACCGCATCTTTAATTAGTTTCTCAACTGGGTCATACTCGCCTTTCTCTAACATGTCTGCACTTTTAAGGATTGCACGTTCTAGTTCTTGGCGCTTTGTAAAACTCTCAAACTCCATCATAAACCAATCATTATGGCCATCTAACATATCAGGGATAGGCTTTAACTCTACACCTACGGTTGCCTTAACCATTTCATAGGTAGGCAATGTGGCATGCTTTGTGCTATGCTCTGCGATAAATGTTGCTGTCTCTTTAAGACTTCTATCAAAGTTTTCTGGATTAAAGATGTTTTGCACTCTGACATAATTCTGTGCATCCTGCATCATCATTTCTAAGAATAACTTCTGTAAGTCTGCAGAATACTCTTTAGCCATTAACTTTCCTCACATTTTCCACAGTTAAAGATACAATAATCTGGTCTAGTAATCTGTATTGTAGCATAGAAACTATCAAACATGCTAATTTGATCACTTAATTTACTAGTTTTAATATTATAAGCCTCTTTATTCTTATGCCATTGACTCTTATAATGAAAGTCAAAGTGTTTGCTATAACAGCATGGCGAATAGTATCCGTCACTGCTAATAAAATGCATTATGTTATTCTTACATTTAGGATCTATAATAAAATCTCTTGATGTAGTAGTTTCGAAGCTTCTTTTTACAATATCCTTGGCACTTACTAACGATTCTATCGTAGGCCGTTGGGTGTCAATACTCTCGTCTTTGTCATTCCATCTGTCACTAGGATCAACTTTAAACTCGTCTATTCCTAATTTATTTGATAGTAACCGTGTAGATTCTATATCATTTTCATTAAACTTAAATGGGATATATTTCCATACTACTCTTGCTGGGCCTAATACGCATTCGTCTATACCAACCCGAATGCTAGACCAATCTCCGTTAATACGATAACGTGTAAAGTTATCTGGAGTACCGTCAATGCTAAATGTTACTGTGTCTTTGTCGTCTAGTATCTCATTAAGTTGTATCCACCATGATTTGCTTTTACGGCTGCCATTGGTAGTAATTTTAACAGAGTTAGCAACTAGTTTACTTACTTTTACTAACTCTAAAAAGTTGGCATGGTATATTGGATCTCCTAAGTTACCACAAAAGAGAATATTATCTATGTCGACATCAATAAAAGTTTTAAAATCTTTAACATCAAGGTCGTTAATAGGCAATGCCTTTTTACCAAATTTAGATAATAACTCTGTCCTTTCACATCTCGGACAGGCCAATGTACATCTACTCGTTGGTTCTACATGTAAACTAACCAAGGCGTTTCCTCATCAAATTAATTTTTAATCTATTAGTTTGTTTAGCATCAATAATACTCTTTAACGTAAACAAACGACCGTATCGTATAACAGCGGCATTAATGTCTTTAACATCAGCCTCCCACTCTGGGAAACTAACACTCCATCCATACTCTAGTGCATCGTCTATTAACTTTTGTCCTGCTTTGTCTCTGTCAGGTACCAACACAATTTCCCTGCCCAGTGTATCAATAATTTGTGCCTGGGTGTCATTGCATCTATTGGTAAGTGTAGCAACACCACCAATAGTGAGCGCATCGATAATTCCTTCACATACAACACTAAACTTTCCTCCTGGGATTTGTCTGTCTATTCCGTAAACGTAGTTGCTCTCATAGTTATTAAAGTATTTGGGTTTGGTCTCATTATCTGCAGCTCTTGCTGTTGAGCCTATAACACGCCCTTGCCAAGTACAAGGAATAATGATACGCTTATACATTCTAGCAGGTTTAGTATTACTCCACAATAACTCTTTTACTGGCATCTGTCTTTGTTGTGCATATTCCAGTAACTCTGCTGGGCCTTGTGTTAATGGCACACAATCTTGAGGTAGTTCACGCTCTGGAAACTCAATAGTAAACTCAGGCTCTTGTACTTCCTCCTCTATTACAACAGTATCTTTAATACGCAGAGCTTCAACTACTGCCCGTTGTCGTTCATTTTCGTCTACGCCCAACCAATCTAATAGTTTACGGAACTTGTAACTAATATGTCTTCCGGGTTTCCAACCAGTCTTGTATCCACAGTTAAAACAATGGTAACTAATACCCTCGCCATCAGTAATAACACCGCCTCTGCCTTTCTTATCATAACTTTCGCCATTATGCGGACAGCAAGGCGCATTAAAACTTGACCAACCGCTTGGGCCACGCTTATGCCTGGGAAGGTTGTCAAAGACTGTTTGTTGTATAGAATTCATAGACTAATTCTAACTGGGGATATGTTGTTCATAAGATTATAGTTTAATAACGCAATATTGTCAACCGTTCCGTATACAAGAACTCCGTACATGTCTTCTATCGACCATTTTTTAATACCCCAATGTCTACACCAATCATTTTCGTATAATTTCCACCATTCGTTAAACCCATTATCATCAATGTTGTCTAATAGATCTATATCCTGCATGGCTACACAAAGCACAGGGTTAAAATTATCCCAGGGTTTGGCTAGTTCGCAAATACGCTTAATGTTATTAGGCTCACTATCCTTCCAATATTGGCAAGGAGGTTTTCCTAGTTCTGCCCACTGTGTAAACACATCACCAGCGTTTATCTTAGTAGTCAAATCAGTATACAAGTCTTTATTAATTTTTTTTATTAATGGACCAGCCTGCTCGCGCCAATCTTGTCGATATATACTAGAAATCTTTGGATTTTTTTGTTCACATATATGTATATGCTCGTGGAAGTCTAACCATGTTGGGTTTCCGTTATAGTTATCTTCATATATTTTATGTATTAGGTTATAGTAAGTTTGATCTAATCTTAAACATCGTGATATGTCTATGTCTATATCTAAAAGTTTACCAAAATGTGCTAACTTATCCACTAAACTTTTAAAACTGTGTTGTGATGTATAGCTGGGATAGTCCCAGGCTTTAAAAGGAATATCAATATGCTGAAGATGCCGATATATCTTATGTACTTCAGACCAGGCTAGGCAGTCACGAGTTTTAATTAATATACTAGATTTATCATTAAATAGCAATTCCATATTAATATTATAGCAGGTTTATTGCCTGAGTTGCAAGATATTTCTGCTCGTTACGAGCTTGATTAAGCAAATCCATACCGCATTGATAATTAAGTTCACACCGTACTGGGTCAATATCCACACTTGTTAACTTGGGTATAACTGCTTGAGTTTTTAATGGTGCTTGAAGCCCGTCATAAAAATCACAGCCAAACACCTCTGGAAATACATCAAATCCTAAACTCTCTAATAATTTATTACTGTTGTTGCCTAAATTTACGAATGGATGTTTGGCTACAATAGGCTTAAACGTTTTTTCTGTTAAGAACTCTGTATTAGTCCAGTATGTTTCTAGCACTATACTGTACTGAGTATTAGCATACCAATTTGGATTACCGCACGTAAAGAAGTCTGTATTGTTTCCGTGTGTTCGTGTTTCATCACCCTGTAACACGACAGGCATAGTGCTTACTAACCATTCTGCAAATTTATTACTGGGCTGGTAAGTAAAATTAGTGTCAGCCTGATACAGTTCAGCTACAATCTCTTGCATAGGCCTAGGAGTTCGTCCATGTATTGCTCTAGTATTAACTTCACCTAAGTAACTTACAAGATTATTTTCTAGTAATCCAGATTCCCATAACTGTTCTAAGAATAATAATCGTTCTGGCTTATGGTTTCGCATCATGCACAAGAATGTACCAGTGTCACAGGGAACAGCAGGAGCTGTGTTTTTAATTAAATTAAAGTGAAACCCATATTGATATTTCCAAGGTACTGTTTTTATTTTATTGTGTTTAGCCGATAACTCTGGGTCACTGGTAATAATAATAAAGTTTATGTCCATGTCATCAAGTAAGTTTTTTATTCTGTCATCAGCAGGATCCCACCAACAATACAATATCACAGTGCTTCCACTGTAGTACTTCTTAAGATTTCCAAAGTTAGGCAGACTAAATGTATCAGCATACCATACGTTAGGCACTGATCCCACTGCATCTAATAAACATTGTAACATACTACCTTGTGGAGTAGGCTGGTTATAATGTTCGTTACTGAAACTTAAACTAAATTTCTCCGACATGTCTTAATTTGCCGTTTCCTGTGTTAACTTTATCTTGTATATTAGGTAATCTATGCCTGGGTATTTTCTCAGGATAATATACTTTTCCATGCTGACTTACATTAAATATATAATTGTTTGATTCTTCTGCTAGTGCATCTATTGCTGTGTGATCTAAGTCAATGGGAAGTTGTAAGTCATTCCATAAACCCTTGGCATACTTTGCATGTTCCCTGGGACTTGGATGTCTATCATTAGGTAGTGTTTCTCTCCAACTTGTTTCTTGGCTATCTTTAGATGAATAACCCAACGCCTCGCCCATACTAGTATAAAACATGTTGGTAATATTATTAAATTGATTTACATAATCTGTATGTAAACTTACATGCTCGATGCTTGTAAACAAGAAGTCGCAGCCAACATCTTTTAGTATTTTATTTGCAGCATAGAAGTAACTTAAATTTTCTAACGTACTTTGATGTTCATTCCAATACTTAATCATACGTTCTTTATCTTGATACAGGTATGCATTGCCAGGCATATCCCAGCCTGTATCGTGTGCATAATCCGCAATACGATGCGGTTGACTCCACATAATAATAACAATATCTCTATCGGTAATGTCTTGTGTAGCAATACACTCTGTTAAACTATGGAATATAAAGTTGTTACTACCGCCTGGTAACGCCCAGTTATGATATTGTTTTGCTATTCCGCCTGTGTACAAATAATCAGACCAAGTTGGCCACTTGTACAATGTAAAACTACATCCAAATACAAATAATCTGTTATACAATATTTTTTCCCGTTGCCCAACTGTATAGCATTTCAGTATAATGTTTATGACCTGCCTCGTTAGGATGATCTCCTGGTGCTAAGAAATCCTTGTTTAATCTTTCACCTTCATTCCGCAACACATTTTGCATATTCTGATCGCCTTGGTGGTAGATAGGAAACTTATATGGAGTAGTAATATTATCCAATGCATTAAACTGTATTATCTTAATGTTATTTGCCTGGCACACGCTGTTAACAAATAGTTTGGCATGATTGGTTTCTGTTGCATTCCTGTCATAACTTAGTGCTAACCATTCTTTAAAACTTGCATTGAAGAGTTTCTCATCTT
>Ga0209384_1001000_pt1 | contig 15769 bp, 10 predicted proteins | sample CoawatmetaG05DNA_FD_187511 | JGI IMG/M metagenome (GOLD analysis project Ga0209384, IMG submission 187511) | Marine microbial communities from the West Antarctic Peninsula - Coastal water metaG058-DNA (SPAdes) (version 2) | ecosystem: Environmental > Aquatic > Marine > Coastal ... | reverse complement strand
AAGCATTATTATTGGTATTACCACTTGGATTATTTAATAAACCAGTACCGGTCCAATTCCTTAGAGAGTCGTTTGTAGAGACAAAGGTTTGGTTATTTTGGGGTACTGGGTTACTAGTGTTAGGGGTAAATGTGTATAGTAGTGTAGTTTGGTTTATAGAAAAAGTACTCATTGCTATTTGGCAATTCAGATTAGATTTTAAAGCCATTCTCCAACTTATACTTCTTGTAAGTCCATTACCAGGTCTTGTTGCTCCTACTGCTGCCGTTTCTTCAAACCTATATCTATCTCTCCATACTTGGGCTCCTGTAGTATCGGTCATAAGACCGGAACCAATAAGAACGGGGAATGTTGCAATATTATTTTCCCTAAAATAAGTTTGTTGAAGTACATCTCCTCTAAATTGAATTGAAGCCGTGGCATTAAAAACAGAACCAGTTTCAACAAATGCTACATAATTATATGCAAAACGTGGTGTAAATCCATCCCAATCGGCTGTACCATCTCTTTCTTGAAGAGGTCGAGCTAAAAGTGCTTTATTTTCCCATTCTTCTTGTTGATCTAGAGCCATTATAGAAATAGTACCATCTGTAGATTGTGACTCTGCGGTAAAAAATGTGTTAGTTGTTACTCCTAGATCCCATACACCATTTGTAGGAGACATATTTGTAGAGGCTGAAAAGGGTGCATAATTACTGGTAAATGTATTAGTAGTACTTCCTGAAAATTGTATAACTCCAAAATCATAAGCTAGTGAAGCGGTACCAGCTAATGCTATTATTGGATGACCACCAGGGGATGAAATTGTCGATGGGTCTTTTAAGGAACCGGAGTTACCTGGGATAAGTGTGTTTACAGTATCAAAAAATAAGGGTGCTGAAACACCTTCTTCTAAAGTTGATGGAGTAAATACGGCAGATACATTTGATGTTTGTGTATCTCCTATTATTTTTGTAGTAGTTATACCTGTAGGGGAATAAAGGACACTAAATTTTGGATCTGCAAGATCAAAAGTAAAAGAATTCGGTATTCTACCTATACCTTTTAAAGTATTATTTCCATTTACTAAAAATACATATGTATCAAAACTTGGAGTTGGTATAACTGAGTCGGAAACATTTACTAACCCATCATCATCATATAATGTGTCATTTGCAGCAAAAAAGTTGTTAGTGAAAATAGTACCGTAAGTGTTAAACCCATTATTATATCCAGCAATAGCAGCTGAAACTGAAGTGTATGCACCAGATACACCAGCAGAGTGTGATAATGATGTAACAGTTGATGCGTTATTACTATATGTTGTTCTTTGACTAAAAGTTCCAGCTACTAAAGGATTATAAGATTGACTAAAGTGGTAATTCCCAGTCTGAGTAGTGGTTTGTTGACCACCTCCTGTAGTTAAATTCGAGCCACTATATTTTATATCCATTATAAAGTTAAGTGGGATATTAGGAGTTTTATCTAGAGTATAAGCACCATAACCCCAAACATTTGGTGTAGGAGCATTATTTGCTTGGTTTGTAGAATTTAACATACCAGCAGCTAAATATTGACCAATAACTGATCCTTGTTCATACCCCCCACCAGAATTATCACCTATAAATTGTGGGTATAAATTAGCTGGTTTTCCATCCCCACCATAAGCGAATTGGTTTGGAGAAATGCTATTAATTATAGGTTGGTTTTGAGGGAAAAATGTATTTGCAACTGAATCTCCTGGTGACCAACAAGTAATAAATTGTTCCTGAATTAAAACTGTAGTGTTTTTAAATGAATTTTGTTGCCATAAATCGGTATCACCACTACGACTATCTGATGATGTAAAAGATGTACCTATTTGAAAACTCCAATTTTCAGAACCACCATTTAAAGATGATGTTATTGGAAAGAATTCTGTTCCACCTCTAGTAAATTGTACTTTTAACTTATCTCCACTTACTAAGGTACTAACATTTCCTGTTTGGGAAACTAAAGTTGGGTCTGTTACCCTATATTCATCAGCTGAAATTTGTGTGAAAGTTTCAATTGTATAATTATAGGTATTATTATCATTTATATCTGTTAGAATAAACCCACCAACTGGATTAGTTACTAAATCATCAAAAAATGTAGAATAGTTTGAACCATTAAAGGCAAAGGGGTTAATACTAAGAGTTGTTATAAGGTTTGTTGTAGTATTAACATCAGTTTTAATTGTGCCTAAAGGTACTGTTGCAGAAAAGGTGTCTTCCCACGTATCCGTAATACTTATATTAGGTACCCAGCTTCTGTTTGATTCTACTTCTAATGCTATTCTTAGTCTTACTGAATTTGCTTCAGGTATTACTCCTATTATTCTATAAGAACATATACCTCCCCCAAATACCGCGGAATCAGGAAAATTAATATCAATATTAGTGTTTTGTTCTAGGTAATCAGTTACATCATTTCCTTCACCATCGATTCTTGATAGTTTAATACTTGTAACATAATTATAGATAGGATTTGCACCTGTAGATTGTATTATTGTAGCATCCGTTATTTTTTCAGAAAATATCCAAGCATCACCTTGATAAGGTGTATTTGAAGGTTTGTTAAATTCTGTGGATGTAACTGTTCCTAATTCTGTAGCATTAATTTCCCCATTAAAAAATATTGGGTTAAATAAAACTCCTTTATCTACTACGTTTAAGTAGGGACCACAACCTGGGTTTAAGGATTGCGTCGTAACTACTATGTTAGACCCACTAAACTCACCATCATAAAATTCATGTTGAGTTGAAACCGTTTCTACTCCTTTACCTTGGTATGAGGCACTTAAAAACTGTGAACTACTATAATTAAAGTAAGTACCATTAATTATTGAGTAGCTATATGGTTCTCTAGAGGTACCATTAACATCATAACTTTGTGTTAAATTAAATCTGTTAGAAGGTACAGTTACTGGTCCTGCATATTGTATTTGGGCACGAGTAAGTTGAATAACTATATTCCCTGTACCTTGGCTAAATTCACTACCTGGTATTGTTATTATATTTCCTTCACTCCATTTTTGAGAGGCTTCTGTAGTGCTAATGTCTATTTCCACTACTTTTAACCCACTAACTTCCATATCAAGCGATAGATCAACATTTATAGGATATAGACCATTACCTTTATTAGGAACATCTATTAATATATCATCAAAAACACCATTTGTAGTAAATACTATATCATTAGATATTATAACAGGGATTAAGCTGGTATTCCCTTGAAGTGAACCATATGTTCCTAAAACATCAGGGTATGTTTGTAAACCATTAAATTCATTTACAGAACCACCTGCTCCACCCGTAAATTTATATATAGCAGAACCTCCTCTATTTGCATACTGTGGGAAATCTGAAGACCCGGTATTATAATCTTTTGGGAATGGTTTTACTTGACCTTCTAATGTTACATTAGACGAAGTAATTTGAGCTGGTCTTTGTCTGTTTCTTTCTAATAAATGTTGTTTTATTACTACACCAGAAACTAAACTTGTTCTAGCAGGAGTAAAATCTCTAATCATTTTAAATAATGAATTATCGAAGAATTTTATTAATCTAATAAAATCAACAACATCATAGCTTTTTATATACTTTTCAAAATATGCATCTCTTAATCTATCTAAAGCAGGGTATGAAGTATCTGATGATGATATAAATCTAGGATCACCTATATAATCTCCAATATTAAAGTAACCAAGTTGAGCATTTATATCATCATTTATTTGATTTGATGGTGAAAATGCTACTTCTAGAATGTTAGCATTAGGGGTATAACTTTGACTTGTATATGATACTTGTTGAGTTGAGCGTATTGAAGATAAAGTAGAACCCGTTATATTACCTTGAGCAACTATAAAATCTCCGTCGTCATCAGGAGTAGTATAATCAAAACCATATGGGGCTTCAGCTACATTAGTTTTTCTTATATGGACTTTTTCTGTTATTCTATTTTTTATACCAGCAACAACTTGATCTTGGAATATATCTTCTACATTTGTAATAAAAGGAGAAATTCCAGATGGGTTAGCAATTCCAAATTGACTTGTATTAGTATCAAACGATTGTGTTATTTGTACTGCAGATCCTGTTACTCTAGGATGTATTGATGTTCTACTACCAGTATCTAATTGGGTACCTAAAGCTGCTCTAAAAAATAATTCGTTTGGTGTACTGTTAATACTTGTACCTTCAACAGAATATGGATTAACCGTATAATCTAAGAAGTTATTTTGTGGGATAATTTCGTTCCAAAACCTATATTCTTGGAATGAACCTGAAAAGAAACTAAATTCATTTCCTCCTAAAGTAACCTCACTATTTAACTGTGCTACAGTTGAATCTGGGTAGAGAGAGAAATCATATGATCCAATTACTGATCCGGATTCATAAAATCCGATTTTTCCATCTATTTCATTTGCAGCAAATAGGTTTGAAGAGGTAGGATAATAATCCATTTGTACTGACCACCAATCTCCATTAAAGAAGGGTAATGAAATACTAGCAGATGCAGCGGGATTATCACCAGCTGCTGGTAGCCATTTTAATTGTCCCCAGGTATCGTATGGGTCTGGAATAGAACCACTATATGAGCCAGAGACTAAACCAGAACCTGTGTATATTAATAAAAAGTTACCACCATCATCTGCAGACCATAAAGATTGAGAGTATCTAATATCAGTACTAGCTACGTTATTAACAGGAGCAGGAATACCAGGTGTTTTAAATCTAAATTGGATTGTGTTAGGAACACTTGTACCACCCCCAAATGCTGAGTTCTGTGCAAATTGTGTTGTAATAGTATTATTTGGGTTTGTACCTTGACCTGTGCTAAATGCGTAGTTAAATACATCTTGTTTTAAATCATAGTCTTGTTTTTCGTTTCTATCTTTTCCCCCAAATTCACTAATTCTTAAAATTGTATCTGGGATACCATATGATGTTATTAGTGCTCTAATACCAGCTATTGTACCTTTTGTTTTAAGTAAGTAAGGTATATTATGGTAAATTCGTTTGTATACTCGCTTATTAACATCGCTTAATGGAACTATATCGTTCGATGATGATACTTTAGTATCCACGTACTCAAACCCAGAAGGTGTGGGTAAAGTGCTAGTTATATTCGGAAATGGGAATAAACTCCCGGAAGGAGATAAACCTAAAAAGGCCGTAAATAAATCATCGGTATTAAAACTATTTGAATATAATTTTACACCAAAATCCCTAATGGCATCTGCTACTAAATCTTTAGAAATACCATAATCTAAACGATTATCGGTATCAAATTTATTTGTAATATCTTTTGTATAAACCCAAACATTATCATAATACTGAGCTACCATATCAACGAATAGTTCGTATTTTAAATTTTCAGGATCTTCTCTTAAATATTCAGGTATTGCCCAATATAACCAGTCTCGATTATTTTGATCATAATTTGATGCAGATAATGCTTGACCACCATAATATGTAGTTCCAACTTCTGCATTACCAATCCAATTTAATACTTCTGTACTACCAGTTGGGAATAAGTTAAATGGTGGTTCTAAATTTGATTTAGGGTAAGAATAATCTGACCCACTGTTATAATAAAGGAAATATTCATAACCGTCAAAGTTTGTGATTATAGTATCTATCTGGTTGGTTAGTGTAGCTAAACTAGCACTAAACGCAAATCCATTTGTAGTTTGACTTGTTACTTGACCTAATGAAGAAGATATAACATTACTAGAAGATTCAATTAAACCTACTTTATAGTAAAAGTTTTCTAATCTAGTTTTAGCTGAACTAAAGTTAATAAAATTACTATAGTTCTCATAGTTTATATTTATATTTATTTCTTTTTCACTTAATAAACTTTTTATTTGGTTTACAGAGCTTGTAACATTAGAGTTAATTAAGGTATTAATAGAAAATTGTTCTCCTGATGTACCTGTTTGTTGTGTTATATCTAAACTAAGGTTTGGGCCTTGTAAGTAAGTAAAATCATCTTCAATTATAGGCTCAAAGGGAAAATTAACTTCATATAGTTGAGGTTGCGACAATAACTCTACAACCCATAATTCAGTTTTTAAATCAAATCCCTCAGGTAATGGGTCATATAATTTAATTATTAATGTAGGATCTGCTGTTATGTCATCCTCTAACTTAATATTATTAGCAATTACAGTTTTATTTTCTCCAAAATTAAGATAAAAATCAACAAAATATTCAGATACTTCTCTATAATCAATAAATTCATTAGCAGAAGAAACAATTAAACTGTTTTCTATAATATTACTATCTAATCTAATTTCTGTTCTATCAGATGATATTTCAGATATAAAATAGTAGTTACTTTGAATATCAGATGCTAATCTTTTTCTATAAAAGCTATAACCTATACTATAAGTTCCAACATCAAACCCTTCGTTTTCTAAATTACTTATAGGATTTAGTAATATATCCCCTTCCCTAACATCATAATCAAGTAGAGGTTCAGGAAAATCAGGAAATATAAGGTCTTTATTTTGATTATAAACAAAATATTCGATGTAATCAGTAGAGGCAGTAAATGCCGTATCTAAATCTGATTGGGCAATTAAAGTTTGATCTGAATTATCATATGTTTGATAATCAAATGTACCTGGGGCTAATTGATTTACTGTAGGTTCTAATGCCATATATTATTATGTTGTACTTATTGAATCTGTTGCTGTATTTACTATTTGTGCACTCGCCGTGTTTAATTCCTTTTGAAATACTTCTAATGCCTCATTTGTTTGTTCATTTCCTAATCCTTTTGATGAATCTTCAATTTGATTAATTTGTGCATTTAATAAATCTTGTCTTAATTGAGCAATTTCAGCTTGTAACGCTAATACTTCTCCATTGATTTCATCAAAATTAATATAATCACCACTGGTTCTAATTAAAAATTGATGTGAATTAGTTTCACCCAATGCGGGTATATCATAAAAAAGAGAATTGTATAATCCAAAGAATTCTTGAAGACTTGGTTGAACTTGTAATTCTTCAGTAAGAGTTTCAACACCAATTTCACTAAAACTGGTATTAATAGTTTTAATGTATTGGGCTTTGTTAAATACCTCTTTTCTAAGATCTAATCTTTCGTTTGCCATTATCCGTTAACTACTTTAAAGTAATAATTATCATCTTTAACTACCCTACTTCCACTAATGGTAGATTGAATTAAAATTTTATAATATCTTTCTGGTTGTAGTCCTGCCATGTAAACATCAAAGTAATTACCTATAGGATCACAACTTATTTTAGTAAATTGAGGACTAAACTCTACAATAAACTCATTTGTATCTAAATCTTTAATTGCCCATAATGAACCATTAGGTAAATAATGATTTTGAGTATCTACAGAGGCTGTTTGAAATGTTCTTGCTGGATAATCTGGTCTTACGTTTAATCTAAATCTATTAATACTTTCACTATAAAATACTCCTGGATTGTTATCTAGTGCTACAAATAAATCTGCGGTTGCAAGGGGAGGTAAATCACCAGTATTAAAAAGTTGATCATCCCATTTAATTTCTAAAACAGGAGGGTATATTGTATTAGTATCAACTGAATAAAATTGTATTATAGGTTGTATTGCATCTGCACTATTAAATTCAAGTATATCTTCCCACTTTACAATAAATCCTTCATTAGATACATCATAACTACCTGTTGGGGCACTTTTTCCTTGTGAGTTACCCCACCAAGAATGAACTATATCTGTTACATTAACATTTAGATCTTTTTGAGACCTCATATTAAAGGATTGTGTTGGTGAAAAGTTTAATCCAGGTATACTAGAACCAGTATACCATGTACCTCCACCTTGATAACTACCTGACCAAGAAGCAGTAACAAAAGTTGGAAAGTTTGAAGTTTGCCAGTTTTGTCCACCTGAACCTGAGAAGGTTTGAGCTATCCAACTTACACCATTAGTTGTAAATGGGGAATCTAAATATGTACCTGTACCATTACTCCATGATCCCGAAACTGGGTGTATAATTAATTCGGTATTAAAGTTAACACCTTGAGCATTAGCTACAAAGCATTTTATGTTGCTTTCAAATTGAGGAATTGATGATGAAATTGGAACATAGGTATTAATTACCGTGTCTATTTCAGGTTGATCAAATTCTACTAAGTATCTAAATACTTGAGGAACGGGGTTAATGTTAACATTTAAGTTCCCTACTTCAATCATCGCATCTATCCCTGTATTCATAAAGGGGTAGAAAGAATACATTGTAGCATCTTGTAATGGGAAAAGTTTATATACTGCCATAATTTTTTATTTTAATATCCACCTAATTGAGTTCCTGTTCCTGATGTAAAAGTTCCTACACCTAAAGCAACCACTCTACCTTTAATATCAGTATCTGGGTATTTAACTTCAAATATACTAGGATCAATAGAAGGGTATATTATACCACCTTGTGTAGCTCCAGAAATACTATAAGCATATTGAGAATATCCTGATGATGTTCCTGCTTTGTTTTCAATATTTACATTACTTACGGTTTGTACTCCTGGTATTCTATCTAATAGTACAGAGATATCTCTTAATATTATAGGTTGGTTTATTTGCCACCTACTTATGTTAAAATATTCTCGAACTGCCGCTATACAAGTAAATAGTACTTCATTATTGTTAAAATTAGGTAAAGTAACTATATCAAAGTTACAGCAAATATTAATAACAAAAGCATCTTTAATATTAACTACATCACCAATCATTCTGTATTGGTTAATATAGGTTTGAAGGTTACTCTTTAAAGTATTTGACCCATTAATTAATTTTTTATTTAAATCAAATGATAACACGTATAAATCTAAAGTAGTATTTGGATCATTTGCTAGTGGTTTTTGAGTATGTGCTCTAGCTATGGTACCATAACTAGGAGGCATACTTAAAGCTCTAACTAAATAATCATCTGCTGTTACGTTTCTTTGTTGAGTGTTATAATTGGATAATGAATTTTGTCTAATTTCTTCTATACTATCACCATCTTGTCCTCCACTTGCTGCCTCTACATTATTAACAGCTAATGAGTTGAAAATAAAATCTGCTAGGGAGGAATTTAAATTACTATTAATAAAAGTAGTATTTACAGTTGATAATATATTTATTTGATTGGCATTAACATTAGAAGATGTACCTCCTCCTGTTAAGTATCTTACAGTTAAGTTAGTATTACTAGGAGAGGTACCGTAGGTATTTGTAAATATAAAGTTAGTTGGGCTATATGCTGTTGTTAATTTGCTTTGTCCAAAAGGTAAACCTAAGCCTACATTATCAGGGTTTGGAGTAACTTCCTCATCTATTTCTAATGGTTTACCTGCTCCAAATTGAATTTGTAGTGTACTTTCGTTTAAAAAACGTGTTATAAATCTACGATTAACAGATTTAGTTTTTAATAAATAAGGTGCATTGTAACTATCAGCTGAATTATTAGGATCGTTTACATTAGTGTTTTTTAAATCACTATAAACTAAATCTTGTGCTAAGTAATCAACTTCATACCAAATATTACCATCACTATCTGTTATATCTATTATACCTCCTATATTAGGTACATTAAGTTCGATAGTAGGAAATTCTTGATAAGCACCCATAGTAAAGGTTTCAGATACTATAGTTCCAGATGTACCCTTACGTGATTTTTTTAGTAAATAGTACTCAGGTTCATCGTTATTTATTTGTGCTATTGATATTTCTGTTTTATCCATTGAATTGGATACAGTAAAATCAATAGGTTCTGATGTTACAAATGATGCCCCATTAATTGAGGTTGCAGTTGTGTTTGTACCTATATATAAGGCATAACTATAATCAGGTACTGTTTCAGAACCCTCAGTTTTAGAAGGAATTTGTTGATAGAAATCTAAATCTACTGATGCCAAACCTGTAACTTTAGGTTTGTAACTAAACATGTAAGCTAAATTATATAAATTATCAAACTGTCTTGCGTACTGTAAGTAATTTTCTTGAATTTGATTATCTAAATAGAAGGATAACACATCAGAAACATATGCTGCCTGTTCTATAAACATTACTCCCGGAGATGATGGACTAAAGTCAGTATACGTATTTGGAAAATACGTTTGTGAAAAATTAATTAATTGAGATCTAATATCATTAAAACTCTTATTAATATATGTTATGTCCTTATTTTGTACTGCCATTAGCTAAAATTTAATTCTAAAGTATCATTTATTCCTGTATTTGGTATACTATAGGTTATAGAAACTTGAATTGTATTTTGATTTTCTGTTTCAAATACTTCCATTTCTTCTACCTCCACTAACGGGATATTTTGTTTTATTTTTTCTTGGATATCATTTTTAATAAATTCTAGATTTCCGTTTTCTATTTGAGTAAAAAGATATTGTCTTAAACCGGCACCATATGTAGGGTTACTAGGTCTTTCTCCTGGATTTGTAAGTAAATAATTAATTAAATTATTTTTTACTGCATCCTTAGTTAGATAATTGGATTCAAAAGCAACAGGACCACTAAGTGGTAGATTAACACCAATAGCGACTCTAGGTCTTAAATCATTAGGAAAAACTCTTCTTGCTCCAAATGCCATATCTGTTATGCGTTACCTTTCATTAAACCCATTATTTGATCCATACTTACATTTCCACCAGGTAAACTACCATTTACAGAAGTTGTATCTCCTGCTCCCATTTGTAGTGGTTGTACATCTGCTGATGTAGCATTTAATGTTCCATTTGCCCCTGGTCTCATACCATCTAAAACACTCATCATGTTTTCTCTTAATTTCATTTTATCCGTTTCTGGTAAATTAGTTTGAGCTACGGGGTTCATAGGGCTAGGTGCTGCTACATCTGTTGTAGGGGTACCCATTCTATTTTCGTACATAGTTTGTTTAGGGGAGCGTACTGCTTCCATAAGGATGTCTTTCATCTCCTCTTGTATAGCCTCTTTTACGGCCTCTTTTACAATAGTTTTTAATTGACTTAATTTCATGTTGTATTGCGTTTATTATAAATATTAAATTAGTTTGCTTTTAAATCATTTTGTTGAATATAAAATACAAGTTCATCGATCAATATTTGATCATTGGAACTAAATGACGGTTCTCCTTTTAGTAATGTAATTCCTTGATTGTTTTTTGCAACCGCAAATCTACGTTTTAAAGTTCCTACTGGATTTTTATTATCGGTTTCTACACTAAAGGTAAACCCATTTAAATTATTTATTACAGGATTTCCATCTTCTTCTTGTTCTTCTGTTAAGTCTAATAATTCTTGTTGAATTAGTTCTAGTTCTAAAAGACCATCTTGACCATTTTCTTGTATACATTCTTGGGTCATATTATCTATAGATTTTAATAAAATAAGAACAGTTGCAGTACCTGCTATTAAAAAAACTAAAGATATTAAAAGGGTTTTTGATAATTCTTTATTTTGATCCTCTAACTCCTTTAGGGTAGCTTGTAATGCTTGCATTTTAGCTGTATATGAATAGGGTAAAGCAAAAATTAAACCCCCTTGTGGGCCTGGTGGTAAACCAAAGGCCTGTGGGATTGGAATTCCTGTAATTCCTAACCTTACACCCTTTAAAACAGCTATTAGAGCAATAAAAGCTACAGATAACCCAGTATTAATTGCTATAGTTTGATATATTTGGTTTAATTGTCTTACTGCTTTATTTCTTCTTCTAATTACATCATTTAAGGCTTCAGGAGAGGGGCAAGTTTTTCTATTAACTTTAGATAATTTATCTATACCAAAAGCTAATAATAAACCTACACATAAGGGGATAAGTCTTCTTTTTATAGAACTTGTTATGCTATTTAAATTTTGTTTTCTCCACTTTACTATTCTTTGAAATGCTTCTAGAGATATATTTTCTACAAACTCATTAGCATTATCAATTTGATCATTAATTTCTTCAGATAGTATCTCTGCTGTTTTATCTATGTCTATTAAACTAAATGCTGATTGGTTATCTTTTATAGTTCTATCACCATTTAGTAGTGGTAAAGTACCAGGTATAAAAGATGATTTACTAAATAATAAGGCATAATTAACTAATACCTTTTTAGTTGAAGGTAGATATCCTTGAGGTAATAATACATAAAAACTATAATAACCATTATTATCGGTTACTACCTCTTTAATTTCTCTAAGAACTTCATTTTTAAATTTTACCCCATCAACATAAAACACACCGTAGGGTTTGTTTGGATATTTTATAGCCTCATAAGCAAATTTAGGTACTGGTATGTATGCTAAATCTTTAGGGCTAGGGATTTGAAATTTATCTGAAGTAATACCTTGTTCTGTTGGATTTGGGTTTATATCGTCTTCTAGTTCATTTGCTAAGGAATCTACTTGTGCCGTTAAGAGATCGGTAGAGAAACCTAAATTTACTTTTACTCCTTTTAATGGTTCACCTATAGTTTTATTATATATCCTCCCAGTTACTTTAAAAGCATGAGCCCTAGGGGTTTGATCTCTTAGTTGTTCTTTTAATAATTGTAATTCTTTTCCTAGTCTAGTTTTTATAGCTTCAGGGTCTAAATTAGACTCTTCTAATCTAGCATTTAAATTATCAGATATTGATTGTCTTCTATTATCTCTAGAATCTTGTCTTGCTTGTTTTCTTTCAGCACGTGTTTGTTCTGTTCCTTTATTTTTAGCAAAAGGATCAAAACCATCTAACTCATCTGTTATTTCTGAGATTCTGCGAGTTATATTACTAAGATTAATGTCGGTATTTAATAATGACTTACCATAATCCGAATTAAGAAGTTTTTCTACTAATTGATTAATTGCTTCCATATTATATAGTTTTTACGGTTTTAGAAGCAAATTGTGGCATATTCTCTAAAAAGATTGATATTTGATTATTTAATGAAGAAGCAGGAAAATTACTTGTTGGAATCCTAGGATCAACAGACAACGAGTTAGTTAAAAATTGTAGCTTTTTTAGTAGTGAAGTTAATTCCTTTAGAAAATTATCTCCTAAAATAACGGATTGGTTTGCATTAGCATCTCCCATTCTAACTAAATTTTTACTAGATTGTAGTACTACGTCCCCTTGTTGAGAAAATATCCCTACGGTACCAATTGAAGATATAGATACTGATTTTTTAGCACTTAATAAAATACTGTCTGTAGTTGAGTTAAATACTAACCTATTTGAATTAAGTATAACTTGACTACCAACATAAGACCCAATAGTAATAGGTGATTCCTTTATAGAAGGATTGTTATTAATCGAGGGATTTAAGGGGATTTTTTGGTTAGAGGTTAAATATAAAGAAGATAAATCTTTATTTATGTCTTCAATTATAGGTGTAAAACCAGTATTACTAGAATCTGTAGGTTGTCCGTTTCTAAAAATAGTTATTGGGTTACCATTACTACCATTACTAGACCAGTTATTATTGTAAATACCATCACTTGTTAAAGCAGTACTACCTAACCTTATTGAATTACCCCATCTTCCTTCAGTTATTATATCTCCGGCGAATGCAAGTAAGGGATGAATGTTTGATTTTTCTTCAAATGTACCTCCTATTAAAGGGGAGTTGTATGAATAATTTACTTCCTCAGTAGATGATTTTCTAGTTTGTCCATCTTCAATAGCTTGATAACTTTTTTTCTCTGAATCCTGGGTATTTGAAATATCAGTATTAGGGAAAGCATTTAAGTGTTGGTTATTCCATATTGATATAGGATTTAAATAAAAATAAGATGTAACATTTGACTGTTCATTTACTCCTTTAGTTGGTAATAAAAATAATAAAACAAACTCATTAACTACAGGATAGTTTTTTAAATATGGTATAAGAGGTAGTGCTGTTGGGGTACTATTAATTTTACTATTTGAGACTTCAACGTTTTCGTAAAATACAGTACCAATACTAGACCACCCACCAAGATCTCTAAATTTAGGATGTTGGTCATTTAAAATTATATCAGTAACACGGGCATAAATCATCTTTTGATTAACCCTTTCTATGGCATCAAAGACTTCATTAGGCGAACCGTTTGTATTACCTACTTGTCGGTTTACACTTTTAAAACCATAATTAATTCCCATTTTCTCCTTTATAATTTTCGTTAAGTTTATCTAACTCAGCCATTAATTCTGCTTTTTCAGCATCGGTAATACCCATGTCATTTTCACTTGAACTATTATTAAGCGCACGCTGTATTATAGTGGACATTTTAATTAATTGTTCATCGTTTTTGATGCCAATTTCCATATATTCTTTGATAAGGGGAACAATCAAAGTAGCATCACCAATATCTTTAATTAGTGGTTTTAACTCAGATATTAATCCCCCTATTTGGGATTCTTTTTTCTTTTGGTTGTTGTATATCTCTTCTAAGATATTTGAGAATTTTTTCTTCCCAAATACAACACTGTCTAATGCGCCCATAATGTTATTTTGTTATAAATATGGATATAGGAAGGAATTAGAATTTAGCGTATCCGTTCTCTAAATAAAATATGTATTTCTGTTTAAAGATACCATGTAGTTTGTCAGCTATCTTTGTTATTTTAGGGGTTTTTACATCAATTATTTCTCTAATATAAATATAAAGTGCTTTTTTATTAAAAACCGTAATGTCTTCTCGTTTACGAAATAATTCTAAAATGGCATCTGCTATTTTTGCATCATTCTTCTTTGGAAAAAGTTCAAAAATATTTTCTGATACATGTTCTACAAATATATCCATGTAATTATCTAAATCACTTTTAATTTTTTCTTCACCCATATAATAGGTATGAGTTGAGTTTTCACCCATTAAAACATCTACCTCTACTTTTTTAATTTTCTTAGCATAATTTTTAGTATTATACAAAATTAACCAACGTTTAACTATAGTGCCAAAATAAGAATATGCTTTTGCTCCCCTGGTTGGGTCAAATAAATGCATTTTAGATAAAAGGAAAGTAATAATCTCATGTTGGAGGTGCTCTAAATTTTCTACCTCGGTATGGTAGAACTTAAAGGTATGGATTATGTTTTGGGTAAGTTTAAAGAAGGGAAAATGTATCTCATCTTGATATATACTACTTCTAACTTTGGAGTCAGGTTCGTTATTATATCTTACAATAGCGTTTTCAGTATCTTGTGTAAAGTAATTTTTACTTTTAGGTCTTCGCTTTTTTTTAATGGGAGCCATATTTTATGAGTTGGTCTTAAATTGGGAAAGATCGTTTTGTAGTATTTTTATTTCATTAAAAAACCAACCTATTTCATCATCACCCTCAAATGTACCTTTTGAATCTATAGTTTTAAGCCTTTTCTCTGAATGAGAAATATGCTCTTGCATCTTAGTAATAAATGTATTATGAGACATTAATATGTCTTCTGTCTTTTCAATTTTTGAGAGGAGGTTAATGGTCGTGTACCCTAAGGTAACGACCAAAATCCCTAATATTATTGTAAGTATTAACATTTATAAATTTTCTAACATACTTTTTAATCCAGGACTTGATAAGGTATTGAGTGCCTTTGATTTAGTATTTGATTTCGTGTTCAATGTATAATTCTTCTTTGGCGGCGCCACGCTACCTTTAGAAAACTTTGGTAACCATTCAATCTCGAATTCAATACGCGCAGCCATCATATCTGCTTGGTGAAGTATATATGAAAGTGATGTTCTTGGCTTTTGTTCTGGCATATATGTTTTCAAATATTTACTATTTGCTTCATCATATAAACCATCATGGGTCTGAATCGCTACCATTTCATTGA
>Ga0209384_1000982_pt1 | contig 15898 bp, 15 predicted proteins | sample CoawatmetaG05DNA_FD_187511 | JGI IMG/M metagenome (GOLD analysis project Ga0209384, IMG submission 187511) | Marine microbial communities from the West Antarctic Peninsula - Coastal water metaG058-DNA (SPAdes) (version 2) | ecosystem: Environmental > Aquatic > Marine > Coastal ... | reverse complement strand
TGAAATTACTTGATGAAGGCTTCGAAGGTCGTCCTTCCATAGGATATGGATTATCAGAAACTAATGCCCTCGGAACCTTATGTCATGGCGATGAATATAAAAATCATCCCTCTACAGCTGGAAGAATTGCTCCTCCAGTAACTGATATTAGAATCATAGACGATAATTGGAATGAGGTTAAAGAAGGCGAGCTTGGAGAGGTGGCCATTAAATCTATGGCTAATATGATTTGTTACTGGAAAAATCCTGAAGCGACTGCCGAATGTATTAATGAAGATGGTTGGTTTAGAAGTGGAGACCTTGGAAAGTTTGACGGGCCATTTTTGTATATCGTCGATAGAGTTAAAGATATGGTCATTAGGGGAGGGGAAAATATCGCCTGTATAGAAGTGGAAGCTTCTATTTACGAACACTCAAATGTCCTGGAGGCTTGTGTATTTGGGATACCTGACGAGAGATTAGGTGAAGTCTTATGTACTTCTATATATTTAAAACCAGGTACAGCCATGAGTTCGGATGAGTTAAGATCATTTTTAGCAGACAAGCTAGCTGCTTTTAAAATTCCATTAGTTATAGAATTTTCTAAATCAGTCCTACCTAAGATAGCTTCTGGAAAATTTGATAAGCCTGCATTAAGAAAGCTATTTGCAGAAAATAACTAGTAACAATTACTTTTAAAATAATAAAAATAGCGTATAAATGTTTAGGTACTTCAAAATTTAATCATGACAAATAAAATACTTGTAATAGAGGATGAGCCAGATATTCGAAGCACCCTTGAATACAATCTTATTAAAGATGGCTTTGATGTAGTCGGAGTTGGATCTCTTGGAGATGCAAGAGCAGCTATTTCAATGTCTTCTTTTTCTATGATACTTCTTGATTTAATGCTTCCAGATGGCTCAGGTCTTGATTTGTGTAGAGAAATGAAGGGTAACCCCGATTTAAGCAACATTCCTATAATAATACTAACTGCCAAGGATGATGAGGTCGACAAGGTTGTTGGGTTTGAATTAGGGGCTGATGATTATGTAACCAAGCCTTTTAGCGTGAGAGAGTTAATCTTAAGAATTAAAGCTGTTTTGAAAAGGGGCGATGCTCCTAAAGCTGACCTTGTTGAGGTTGAGCGCCAATTCGGAGACCTAACAATTGATGTTGACTCGCATGAGGTATTTGTAAATGATGAGCAAGTTACCCTTACTGCTCTAGAGTTCAGACTATTAAGACAGCTTGTTGATAGACGAGGAAGAGTTCAGTCTAGGGATCAGCTTTTATCTGATGTATGGGGTTATAGCTCTGATGTAACAACTAGAACTGTAGACACTCATATCAAAAGACTTAGAGAGAAGCTTGGATCAATGGGTAAGTATGTTCAGACAATTAGAGGCGTCGGTTATAAATTTTCAAGAACCCCTGAGTAGTTAAATGGGAATTAGATCCCGGATATTCTTTATTGTATTCTCTTTACTCACCGTCAGTATATCTATTGCTTATGTTGTGGCTGAGAGAGACCTTTCAACGGCGTTTAAATTACAAATAGTCAATGAACTTGAAAAACAAGCTAATTTGCTAGTTTCATCTGTGGGCAATATAGATAAATTTAAAACACCAATTGAAGCAGATTCTATCGCAAATGATCTTGGTAAGGCATCAAACTCCAGAGTTACATTTATAAAAAATAATGGTCAAGTGATTGGAGATTCTGAATTAAACATTGATCAAATTGCTTTAATTGATAATCATATTTCAAGACTAGAGGTCAGAGAGGCTATTGAGAAAGGGAAAGGCTGGTCTTCTAGGTACAGTGAAACCCTTAAGCAAGATCTTTTGTATTTTGCTATTCGCGATAACAAAGAGACAGAACCAAATGTAATAAGAATAGCAGTACCTTTGACTTACCTTGATAGCGCCACTGATACATTGGGATTATCACTAGTCCTGCTTTTTGTAGTAGTTTTTATAGTGTCTATGATTGCCAGTGCGGTAGCAGTAAATTTTTTATATTCAAATATAAAAGATTTAGCTGATGTCGCAACCAATATAGCTGAAGGGGAAAATAAGAAAGGTGATCTTAAGGCTTTGCCTACGCAAAGAGGAGATGATTTTGGAAAGGTAGCTAGATCAATCTCTCAAATATCAGAAGACTTAAAAGGCCAAATTAAGATGATTGCGAGGCAAAGAGACCAATTTGGTCAGGTCTTAGACGATCTTGGTGAGGGTATATTGGTTACTAATAAAGATGGTGAGGTAGTTTTTTCAAATGAACAAACATCTATCATTTTAAATATTAAAAAATTATCTAATGAAAATATTAAAAACCTTAAAATCCCTGCTCTTAATTATCTTTTCAAAAGAGTTGATAACAAAAAAAGAGCTGATATAGAGTTCGAGATTGAACTCGAAGATAAGACAACAAGATGGGTATTAGGGTCAATGAATACTTCGAAAACTACAGGTGATTATATCTTAGTTGTCCATGATATTACCCAGTTAAGACAGCTAAACTCCATGAGAAGAGATTTTATATCAAATCTATCTCATGAGTTAAGAACTCCCGTAAGTGTTATTAGGGCAAATTCAGAAACTTTGCTTGATGGTGCGCTAGATAACAAAAAGGAAGCAAAAGTATTTGCAAAGGCAATTCTTCATAACTCAGAAAGGCTTTCTGTCATGGTTGCTGACTTAATTGATCTTTCAAGGATCGAATATGGCGATCTTAAGTTAAATATTAAAAAAATAGACCTTATAAGCTTCATGGACGACTTTGTAACATCTATGAAAAGTGTTACTAAGAAAAAAGAAATTGAAATTATTTTTAAATCAAATCACTATGATTTTGTAAAAGCTGACCCCCAGGCATTGGAAAGAATTATGAACAACTTGGTTGACAATGCTTTTAAGTACTCTGAGAAGGGGTCAAGCATAGAGATATCAACAATTACCGAACATCAGCACGTAAAAGTTATGGTTTCTGATTCAGGTGTAGGGGTTTCAGATGAAGATAAGGATCATATCTTTGATAGGTTTTACAGAACTGCTTCTGCAAGAGCGTCTGATAACAAGGGAAGCGGCCTTGGTCTAGCAATTGTTAAGAATCTTACTAATAGTTTAAATGGTGAAGTTGGCGTTGAGTCTAAAAACGACTCTGGCTCGATCTTTTGGTTCACTATTCCTATTGATTAAGTTCTATTTTCTTTACTTAGTCACCTATTTGCATTATTCTGTCACACATCTGTAACAAATAAGTTACACATACGTAATAAAAAAGGCTTCATCATGATAAAGACATTCTTCAAAAAGCTTCATAAGATTATGAAGTCAGGTAGGATCAACAAGGTCATAAAAATATCAGGACTTAACTAATATATATTTTATTAATGCCCTTACCTATGGCTTATATTCTTCGTAAGCCCCTGATACTCAATAACTAATTTTTTTTACGCCTACAGTTTATTTTAAAGCAAGTTTAAATATAAATTACTAATATGAGCTACAATTTACCTCATATTAATTATGTTAAATTTTAAAAATATAAAGACTCTTCTTCTCCTGGCTCTTGTAACTCCATCTATTTTTTTATTAGGTGTGCTTGTTCTTTCTCTATCTAACGGCCCAGATATTAAAATAATTAGCTCTATAAGTTTGAAGGATATTGACACCTCAGGCTCTTACGATGAAGAACTAGCAGAAAGTTCTGAAGCCCCTATTGATACAACATTCGAATACAAACTTATCGGCATTCGCTCCGGTGAGATTAACTCATCTGTAATAGTTAAAAAGGCTAATAATCAGTATGTGGTTGCCTTGGGTGATAAATTAGATGGCTTATATGAGTTAATCGAGGTAAATCAAAACGATGCAGTCTTTCGAAATGGTCAAAAAATCTATAAACTTGAGAATAATGTCAAAGGTAACTAAGTAGTATGAAACTTTTAAATCATAGAATATTGGCTTTAATTTTCTTAATCACAGTCAATTATTCATCCGCGCAAGAATCTTTTATTCTGAATTATGAAGATGTTGATATTAAAAAAGTTACTCAAGATATCGCTCAATTTTCTAAAAAAACCATTATTCTAGATCCTAGAGTTAAGGGAAGAATTACTATTTACTCCAATGCTAATCTAAATAGAAGTCAGGTTTGGGATGTTTACCTAAGAACAATTCAAGTCAATGGCTTTAGCGCAATTTCTGAGAGTGGTTTTGTGAGAATTGTGCCTGAAAATGAAGCTACTAGAGATTTAAACCTTGAAACCTTATCATCAGGAGATTACCAAACAGCAGTTATCCCATTAGTGAACAGGGCAACTGAAGAGATTCTTCCAATGATCAAGCCTATTACTGGAAGGCAGTCACATCTCTCAAGCATAGCCTCGATAAATTCAATTCTTTTAGTTGATAGGGCTAGTAATGTGAAGAGAATTAAAGCGCTTATCGAAGACTTAGATAAAAACAATTCAGCAAAAATTTCTATAATTAAGCTCGATAACCTGTCATCCATAGAGGCTGTAAGGATTCTAGATAAACTCAAAGCTCAAAACAACCCAACGATTAATAAGTTTATAGCTATACCTTTTAGTCCATCTAATTCAGTCATTGTTTCAGCTAACGAATTTATAACTTCTAATATTACTTCTACACTTAAATCACTTGATGAGGATATAACTTCGAATGATACTATTGATGTTGTCTATCTAAAGTATGCCAAATCTGCGGATGTAGCTGCTATATTGAGTTCAATCTCAGGTGGCTTTATTCCAGATGCTGATGGAGTTAAAACAGTCATAACCCATCATGAAAAAACAAATTCATTAATTATTTCTTCAGCTGAAGCCAATCTGACAACAATAAGAAACATTGTATCTAAGCTTGATATACGAAGAGCACAAGTTCTGGTAGAGGCTATCATTGTGGAGCTCTCAGAAACTGCAGCAAAGAACCTTGGTGTTGAAACTGCATTTACAGGAAATGGTTCAGAAAGTATCCCGGTTGGACTAACTAGATTTAATGGAGCCGGCCCGGACCTTTTATCAACTCTCGGAGCCATATCAGATCAAACAAACACAACCCTCTCAACAACAGCAACATCTGCATTACTAAATACCCAAGGTCTTGTCGCAGCATTTGGTGATATAACAGGATCAGATAATTTTGTTGGAATTATAAATGCCATAGCTCAAGATACAAATTCAAATATTTTATCAACACCATCATTACTGGCTATGGATAATGAGCTAGCTACTTCAATTATTGGTCAAGAAATCCCCATTACAACTGGCGAAAGCTTGGGGAGTAGTAATGCAAATCCTTTTAGAACGACTTCTAGACAAGAGGTTGGTATTAAACTTGAGGTGACACCTCAAATCAATGAGGGTAGTTCAGTTGTACTTAAAATAAAAATTGAAGTATCCGGTGTTGCAGGTGTGATGACTAGCGGAATAGACCTTATTACCAACAAAAGAGCAATCGAAACTACAGCCTTGGTTGATAATAATCAAATAATTGTCTTGGGTGGCTTAGTTGATGAAGATATTCAGGAAACTTTATCAAAGGTACCCATTCTTGGCTCAATACCATTAATTGGAAAATTATTTCAATCATCATCATCAACTGTTGTAAAAAGAAATCTTATGGTCTTTCTTAGGCCAACTATACTAATAGATGCAGATTCATCTAATAATTTATCTGATGATAAATATAACTATATTAAAGCCCGTCAAATGCTAACAGGTGAGTCAAACGAATTAATAGATTTAACTAAATCTAAAGACTAAAACACAATGTCTGAAATATCTGATATTAAAAATGTTTCTGATATTCTTCCTTATGACTTTGTAAGGGAAAACGAGGTAATAGCCTCATTTAACTCTGATGGATACGAGATTCTATCTCCTAATAAGATTAGCGCTGATCTTTATCATGAAATTCAGAGATATTTAAAATCTAGTTTTATGTTTACCATTTGTGACGCAGATACTTTTAACGAACTTCTTACCACCAGCTTTTCTATTAACAGTGATTCATCTGATATTTCTGAAGAGTTATCTGATGAGTTTGATTTGCAGTCCTTTGCTGGAAGCATAACTGCCACAGAGGATCTTCTAAGTGGAAGCAACGATACGCCAATAATAAAACTAATTAATGGCATTATTAGCCAAGCTGTCAAAAGTAGAGCTTCTGATATTCATTTTGAACCTTATGAAGATAAGTTGATAGTTAGATTTAGAGTTGACGGAATTTTGAAAGAGATACTTAGTCAGGATAGCAAGATATCTTCAGTCCTAATTTCAAGAATAAAGATAATTTCAGGGTTAGATATCTCAGAAAGAAGGCTTCCTCAGGATGGAAGAGTTTCATTGTCACTAGGAGATAAAAGCATCGATGTAAGGGTTTCTACACTTCCCTCATCTTATGGTGAAAGGGTTGTGCTAAGACTCTTAGATAAACAGTCAGCTCAAATAAATATTGAAGATCTTGGCTTACCGTCAAGAATTTTAACAAACTATAAAATATCCTTAAAAAATCCAGAAGGCATTATTTTATTTACTGGTCCAACTGGTTCGGGAAAAACAACTACACTTTATGCTGGATTAAGATATTTAAGTGATTCTTCTCAAAATATTTTAACTGTAGAAGATCCTATTGAATATACTCTTGGAGGCATAGGTCAAACCCAAGTAAACACTAAAACAGGATATACATTTGCAAAAGGCCTTCGGGCAATACTCAGACAGGACCCGGACGTTGTCATGGTTGGAGAAATGAGGGATGTTGAAACGGCCCAAATTGGTATACAGGCAAGTCTAACAGGACATTTGGTCTTATCTACAGTTCACACGAATAGTGCAATAGCGGCAATTACTAGACTTAGAGATATGGGTATTGAATCATTTCTTCTTGCCTCAAGTTTAAGAACTATAATTTCGCAAAGGCTTGTAAGAAGACTTTGCCTGGATTGTAAGTACCAAGAAGATGCGCCAAGGGAAGCAATAAATTTATTTAAATTGGATGCAGGTCAAAAGGTCTCCACTTCTAACGGGTGTGATAAATGTTCTCACACAGGCTATCAAGGCAGAATTGCTATAGCAGAATGCATTCAGGTTGATAAGCAATTAAAAGAGATGATTCATAACCATGCGTCTGAGAATACTATTTCAGAATATGTATTTAAGGATAATCAATCTATTGACCAAGCGTCTAGAGATCTTTTAATTTCTGGAATTACATCATGTGAAGAATTAATTAGGGTTGGAAACCTTCAGGAAGATGCCGGCATATAGTTATATAGCTTTAGATATATCTGGTGTTAAGAAGAAGGGTGTTTTAAGTGCTCAGTCAGAAAGAGATGCCAGAAAGTTAATAAAAGAACTTAACTTAACGCCTATGACTGTTCAAGAGGCTAAGGGTAATCTTTCGAGTCTCTCTAAAGTTAAAAATAAAGATATTGTAATTATGACAAGGCAATTAGCAACCTTGCTAGAGGCTAATACTTCTATAATGGAGGCATTAAAAATAACCGCAGATCAATCAAGTAATAAAAATTTAGTTCATATTCTTTATAACTTAAGAGAAGACATTATCCAAGGTAAGCGTCTCGGCCTTTCTATGCAGAAATATCCTGGCGTTTTTTCAGATACCTATACATCACTTGTATCTGCCGGAGATTCATCGGGTAATTTAGATGTAATATTTGATAAATTAGCAGATTATTTAGAGGAGAGCGCCTCTATTAAGCAGAAAGTTCTTTCAGCATTAACTTACCCAATTATCTTAATCGGCTTTTCCGTTATTGTGATAATTTCTCTTTTAGCTTTTGTACTTCCGCAGGTTATCGGCCAATTCATTAAAGCAGGAGCTGAACTACCATTTTTAACTAAAGCACTATTAGCACTCTCAAATAATATAGTGATAATTACAATTTTATTGGTCACTATATTTTTTGGCCTTTCTTATTTGTATAAACAATTTATTAAAGACCCGGAGAAGCATATTCTTGCTCATAAAAAGCTGCTTGCGTTGCCATTAATAGGTAATTTTATACTTACATCAGAAATAGAGAGGTTTTCTAGCACCATGGCTCTGCTCTTAGAGTCAGGAACAAATCTAGATGTTGCTTTGGCAGAATCCTCAAAAATTTTTAGTAATAAGTATTTATCTCAATTAATCTTAGATGCAAAAAAAGACGTTATGGAGGGGAAGGATTTTGTATTTACTTTAAAACAAACCAACATCTTTCCAGACATATTTATTCAGCTTATTTCTAGTGGGTATAAGTCAGGTAACCTAATAAAAATGTTTCAAAAGGTATCGCAATTTTTAAAAAATGAAATTGAATCCAAGCGCTCAGTCTTTTTATCTCTTCTTGAGCCCTTAGTAATTATTTTCATGGGTGGTTTTATTATGCTTATAGTTCTAGCTATACTTGTTCCTATAATGCAAATGAATACATTATCTTTAGGGTAAATTATGAATAAGAATAAAAAAGGTTTTACATTAATTGAACTTATGGCAGTTCTCGTTATATTAGGTATTTTAGGAACTATAGTTGTTGTAAATGTTGCACCTATATTTCAAAGAGCTAACTTAGAGAAAATTAAAGCAGACATGGCTCAGACATCTAAGGCTTTAGAGATTTATAAATTCAATGAGCTTACATACCCATCGACATCTGAGGGCTTAGAGGCTCTTGTACTTCCTCATTCAGGCTTAAAAAATCCCTTCTTATACCCCGAAGATGGATATATTTCCTCCTTACCAATAGACCCATGGGGCAACGAATATATTTATGAAAATCCTCCAAGAAAGTCTAAAAAGTTTGATTTGTATACTTTAGGAGCTGATGGCATGGAGGGTGGATCAGGTGAAGACACAGATATTGGCAACTGGATGCAATAGACTTTCCAAAGGTTTCACTCTTATAGAGATTCTAGTAGTTTTGGTCGTAATTGGCATTGCAACATCACTTGTAGTCTTAAATTTTAGCGCCGTAACTTCTGCCTCTAACAAGAGCGCATCTTTTTCAAAGACCTTTGATTATCTTATGGAAGAGAGCATCATTACTGGAAGTATTATTGGCTGGCATGCAAACAATAAAGAAGATTTCTCTTATTTTTTGGATATCAATAGTAGTATTTCTAAAAAATCACTAGAACCACATCCAACTATCTGGAAAAAATATTCTGGCTATAGAAAAACATTTAAATCATTTGATGGTTCTATATTAGAATTAGATGATAAAGCTCCAAATATTCCTCTACTAATTTTTTACCCATCTGGAGAGAGCTCCGGAGGTGTTATTAATATTTTTCTAAATGATCATATGCAAGAGGTTTTAATAAACTCTAATGGTGAGATTGAAGTAAATGCTATCAGTTACTAGCAAAAAAGGCTTTAGTCTCATAGAGGTTGTTGTAGCTCTTGTTATTTTAAGTACATCTATATTGGCCATATACAATGTTATTCTCTCAACGAGTGGCTCTATTTATAAACTTGAAGATCATTACCTCGCCAAAGAAGTTGCAAATAATCGAATAGCATTTATACATACGATTGAAAAGCCTAAGAAATCAGGAATTAGAAATGGCTCTATGCAAATGGGAGGCAAGACTTGGCTTTGGGAGGAATCTTTCTCTGAAGGTATCACTAAAGATTTTTTAGAATATCGAATACTCGTTAAATCCGAAGGCTCTTCTAGCTTTATATATAAAACAAATGGATATATTGTTAATGAATAGCAAGGGATTTACCATTGTTGAAGTTTTGGTCTCTTTAATTATACTTTCAATAATTGCTGTTATTTCTTCTAACATCCTTCAATCCTCCTTAGATACCGAAAGAGATACAACAAGACACCTTAATTCTATTAAAGAGTTAAATCTCTCCTCTAGCATAATACGAAGAGACCTGAGGCAGATAGTAAATATACCGTCCCGGGATTTTTTTGGAAACAACCTATACGGAACACTTATTGGTAGTATGGATTCTCAAAGTATTTCATTTAGTACAAGAATTAAATCTTTATCAAACGAAGTTTCCCCAATCAAAAAGGTCCAGTATATTTTAGAAAAGGATATATTAGTTAGAAGGCAGTATTTCTCTTCCAATCCTTATGATCAGACTGCCCATACTGAATCTAAACTCCTTATAGATATATCTGAGCTAAGATTTTCCTTCATGTATGAAAATAAATGGCATAACTCATGGCCAATTAATCTTATAACTTCCAAAAAGATTCCAATAATAGTTAGACTAGATTTCACAACCAATGGAAAGGAATATCACTGGATGATAGAGCCAAATATACTATATGCAAACCAAGACTAAAGGCGTTGTCCTAATATCAGTTCTCTTAATAGTTTTATTACTATCTTCTGTAGCTGTCTTAATTGGTAATAACTATTTAATTTCTCTTAAAAGAGCGGCTTATCTTGAATTTCAAACAACTTCATTAAACCTTTTTAGAAATATTGAATCTCTAGCTCTTCGAAAAATTGATGAAGAACTCAGATTGAATAACACCTTTCACAATAAACAAAACTCACTTTTCTTAAATGATTTTATTTTTGAAACTGAAAACGGAAGGATAGTAGGGCATATAGAAGATATCTCTAGTTGTTTTAATATTAATGCAATGGTTAAAAAAACAGATTCAAATTTCATTCCAAACAAAAAAACAATCAAAGCATTTAAAAGGTTGATGGAGTTAAAAAGAGTAGATAATAGTCTCGTTGATGAGGCAATAGACCAAATAATAGATTGGATTGATTTAGACTCAGACCCCAGAGCCTTTGGCTTAGAGGACTATTATTATTCCGGCCCCCTCAATACTCCCAAGGAGTATACTGGAAAAAGACTATTCTACTCACTTGAGGAGCTAAAAAGCCTTCCGGCAATTAGATCAATAGGTTGGAATATTTTTGACAATAATTTTTGCACTCACCCAGAAAGCAAGGATTTTTCTATTAATATAAATAGCTTGGACCTTAAGCATGCATACTTATTTAGCTCTTTATTCTCAGACTTAACCCTTAGTGATTCAGAATATATTATTACAAACCTTCCAAAAGAAGGCGTAAAAAATCTTGGAGAGCTATCTAAATTATTTCCATCTTATGAGTTCATTGTTGTAAACGGCGCTATTAAATTTTCAACAAATGCATTTAATTTAATTACAAGAATTGAGTTTGATGATTACAATTCAGAATCTATTAGCAGTATTTATTATGATAATAATAATAGCTATATTTTTTCAAGAATTTATAATGGTATTTAAATGAGTTTATATATTGCACACGTTCAGGACGATTCCTTTGAATCCATCAACATATATAACTGTCATAAAAGCGATGAAGCATTCGTTTCAGTAAGTGGAATCAAAGGTATTAAAGGCTTATCAAATGATGATGATTTAATCTTTTTACTACCGTCAAGCTTAGTAACCTCATATAACTTTATTCGAAATAAAGAACTATCTGCTCAAATCAACCTTGCTAACTTTATCTCTGAAATAGACTCAAAGCTTGTTGGTCAAGTTTCAGATAACGAGTATGTATTCCATGGCAATAATGTTTTTGTTATAGATAAAAAAACTCTAGTAGATATAAATACTTCTTTAAGCTCTATAAATGCGTCTATCTTCTTAATTCCTGAGTATCTTGCTAATCCGATTAATGGCTCCGATAGCATTACTCAATTAAACACTAAGCTATTATTTCATTATTCAGATGGGACAGGCTTTGGAATTGATGAATATTTTTTAGATCAATACTTAGATATTGTATTTAACGATAAACCAGATTATGAACCAGCTATTTTTGCTTCCAATAAAATATTAAGTAATAGATTTAAAATATCCACGCCTTTTAAGAATTTCTCCTTTTCTTCTTTTTTAAATGTAGATTTAAAAAATTCCCCAAATTTATATAAGCAACAAATTTCATTTGAGTTATTAAAAAATAAGCTTAGCTTTTCAAACCTTCAAGTTGCTGCTTGTTTGGTTTCTTTCATAGTCTTGCTTACAGCTCCAAGTTTTCTAATATATAAAAATAATTCAGATGCAGTAATTTATACCTCTGCTACATACAATATTTTTAAGTCAATTAATAAGGACATTAAAAAAGTTGTTGCACCTAGAGCCCAAATTGATGATTTACTTAAGGGTGTACCTAGCGATCAGGTCAAAAATATAAAGCTACCTAATCTTGATATTTTTTATAAGCTTGGCTCTAAATACCTAACAAAGTCATCCATTAACCTTGAAACATCTGTTGCCTCAATCAGTATTGACTCTATGCCAGAAATTCAATTCAAACTAATTCAAAGCGCTTCATCTCAATTTAATGTATCCATAATAGACAAGGATGTCGTCACTATTAATGGTTTTGTTTCTGGAGTTATGGAATTAAGGCTGGTAAATGAGTAATTTTATTAACAATCTTGAAAAACGCGAAAGAGTATTATTATCCATTCTTCTTCTTCTTATTTTTGTTGTAGTAGTAATTTTTGGAATTAATTCTTATATGACTAAGCACTCCATTTCAGTTAAAAACTTAAATAAAGCAAAGTCTAATTATGAATATGTCTACTCTAAGGCATTAATCTTAGAGCGCGCAATAATGTTTGAAGATTTAACAAAAGATGCTATGGAAACCCTTCTTGATAAAAGTGGCTTGGATAAATCAATTACAGAGATTGAATTAGCAAAATCTGATCTGCTAACATTGGTTAAGTTCAAAACATTAAGTTTAAAAGATGGTGTTAATTTTTCAGAAGATATTGCCAATAATACCAAGATGAAGCTTAAAAAAATTACTTACACTCAAATAGAAGAGATCATGATATTTGAACTTATCTTAGATTAGTTTTTATAAATAGAGATTTTTTTTGAGTAAAGTTCATGGAAAGTCTTAACTGCGATCGAATCAGAAACTCCCCATTTCGTTGCTTTAATATTCTTTATACCCAGCCCAGCAATAATTTTAAGATATATTTTTAAAGCATGGTCTATAACATCAGCTCTATCATTTCCTAGCTTGTAGTTAGCAATTTTTTCTTCAACTTTTTGACTACAAAGATTATTTGATCTTTCTATAAAATTCTCGCTACTCATTTTCTTGGCATTATTTATATTTAGGAAAGATCTAATATTACCTCCAAGCCCAATGAGATTATCAATTTTAGATTGCTTCTTAAGCCATTTTTCTAATCTCTTCCATTCCTCAGGATCTTCTTTTTTAAGCATTCCCCTTACTGCTCCGAGTTGAAATGATTGAATTATATGTTCACCTTTCTCATAAATATATATTTCTGTACTACCACCCCCAACATCAACATAAACTTTGTTTGATCCTGATTGAGCTTTAGGATGAAGTCTTATAAGTTTAGCTTCCTCTAGGCCAGAGATTATTCTAATAGGATGCTCAATTTTATTCTCAATATACCTCCGAGCTTTTTCAGAATTTTCGGTATCCCTAAATGCACTAGTAGCGACTATCTCATACATTTTTATTTTATTCAGTAAAAAGTTTTTTTGATATTTTTTTAATGTCTTTGCAAGCTCATCAAGCTTTTCTACTGAGAGTGACCCGCTTTCAAAAACATCAGTTCCCAGTCTGATTGGAGATCTTATTCCTTCTAAAAACTCTATAGAAGTAGGGGTGGTCTCAAAAACCTTTGATTTAATTGCATTTGTTCCTATATCAATCGACGCTATTCTCATTATGTTTCGTCACTGTATTTTGTAATTATCATAAACTGCTCGTATGAAAGATTATCAAATTTAACGCCCTCTATAGTTGCCCCATAGTTTGATAATCCATTTGACCATTTAGGAGGCCTTAGAATTTTTTTATTTTCATAATCAGTTTTATTTAACAGGTATCTTAAAGCGGCCAGTCTCCCTATCATCTTATTATTAGAATTAATTGAAACCCATGGAGATTTTTCAGATGCTGTTTTATTAAACATTTGCTTTTTATAAAGAGTAAAAGCATCCCATTTAGTAACAATTTTTTCATCATTTTTTGATAATTTCCAATACTTAAGTTGAGAGTTTTTTCTAGCATTCATTCTTCTAGTTTGCTGATCTCTTGATAGTGAAAAATAAAATTTAGTAAGCTCTACTCCTTCTTCTATATGATTATCTTCCCAATCCGTAACTCTTTTCATAAACATTCTGTATTGATTTTCAGTGCAATAACCCATAATTGGTTCTGTTATAGCTCTTGTGTACCAAGATCTATCCAGGAATGAAATCTCACCAGCTTTTGGGAGTACTTTTGCCCATCTTTGAAACCAATGCGATGATTCCCACTTTGAAGGAATGCCTAATTGAACGTAATTAAAGTTATTAGGACGAAGGTACTCTGAAAAGAACTTAATTGCTGAGCTTTTTCCAGCCGTATCTCTGCCCTCAAAGACAATACATATCTTCCTATTATTTTTTATAACATCTTCTTGAAGTTTTAATAGCTCTATTTGTAGACGTCTTTTTTCTAATGCATAGGCTTTGGCATCGAGTCTTTTGTATTCAGTTTGGTCTAATGCAATTAACATAAATTATCAATATTAGAGTTTATTTTTATACACTACTAATTCACTAAAAAGTATGGGTATGTTCACATAAATGTCACAGGATAAAGCTTTAATCTGTTTATATAAAAATATATAACTTAAATAATTATGGAAACTTTATTTCTTGACCCAACTTTAATTCTTATTATAGCTGGATTTGCAGGCTTTTTCATGGCATTTGGAATAGGCGCCAATGATGTGGCCAACGCAATGGGCCCATCTGTTGGAAGTAAGGCTATATCATTCAAGCAAGCGATTTTTATTGCAGCTATTTTTGAATTCTTAGGAGCGTATCTCGCTGGTGGTGAGGTTACTGCAACAATTAGAAAAGGCATAGTTGATCCAGGTCTTTATGCAAACAATGAAGATATATTTATTATTGGCATGCTTTCATCTCTCCTTGCAGCAGGTACTTGGCTATTTATAGCTAGTCAAAAAGGGTGGCCAGTCTCAACTACGCATTCTATTGTTGGAGCAATAGTAGGTTTTGTTATTATCTCACTAGGGTTTGACGCTGTCTCATGGTCTAAAGTTGGAACTATTGCCTCAAGCTGGGTAGTTTCTCCAGTAATTTCTGGCGTATTATCTTTTCTAATTTTCTTAAGTGCAAAAAAACTAATTCTTGATAGAACTAATCCTGAGCAAGCTGCAATTTCATTGATACCAATCTATAGCTTTTTCGTTGCAGTTGTCATTGCATTAGTTACGGCAAGAAAGGGCTTAAAGCACGTTGGACTTCCTTTGGCTGATAGTGAAGTTTTATTAGTCACTATTGGTTTTGGTTTAATAGTAGCTATCATTACTGCAATTTTCTTAAATTTAAATGCACAAAAAATTAAAGAGTATGGCGTTGAGGCCGCATTTGCCATTCTAATGATTGTAACTGCATGCTCTATGGCATTTGCTCATGGATCCAATGATGTTGCCAATGCAATAGGCCCAATGTCAGCAATTATAAGCGTAGTGAATGAAGGTTCAATAACTGCTAAAGCATCTGTTAACTCTTGGACATTACTGCTCGGCGGGGTTGGTATTGTATTTGGACTTGCTTTGCTAGGAGGTAGGGTTATAAGAACTATAGGCAGTAAGATAACTGAATTAACACCAAGTCTTGCCTTTTCTGCAAATATTGCTGCAGCCACTACTGTTGTTGCGGCAACTTATATAGGATTCCCAATCTCTACTACCCATACATTGGTTGGAGCTGTTATAGGGGTTGGTTTGGCTAAAGGAGCTGGCTATTTAGACCTTGGTTCGATTAGAAGAATTGTAATATCTTGGATAGTGACAATACCAGCTGGAGCAACTTTCACTATTTTATTCTACG
>Ga0209384_1000979_pt1 | contig 15921 bp, 6 predicted proteins | sample CoawatmetaG05DNA_FD_187511 | JGI IMG/M metagenome (GOLD analysis project Ga0209384, IMG submission 187511) | Marine microbial communities from the West Antarctic Peninsula - Coastal water metaG058-DNA (SPAdes) (version 2) | ecosystem: Environmental > Aquatic > Marine > Coastal ... | reverse complement strand
ATTGCTAGTGACGTACCGATGCAAGGTCCGATGGACGAGGGCGTTGGCGCACTCATGGCAGCGGGGGCGGGAAACACACCACCCGTAAATTTTAGGAATGGCGGACCTGTAGAGGTCCGCGGTTATGATAATGGCGGAGTGATTGCTAAAGCTCAAGCTATGGCCCCTGAGTACCAAAAGTATTTTGCGAGCGCTATGGACAGCGAAGCGCGGGCCGCGGCCCTTGCGGAGCAAAACGAGATGGCAAAGGCTCAGATGTTGTTTGACATTGCGGGCACTGCTTTGAACTTTGCAGGCCAAACAGAAGGCAACACTCTTGCCGAGCGCTTGGCTAATTCCGCGTCACAGACTCAGTTAACCGACAAGATCGGAGCGCGGTCCGCGGGCATGTTGACTGCGAAACAGGCGCAAGCGGCTGAAGACCGTCAGGCGCGTATGGCTGGTTTGCAAGGCGCTTTGGGTCAAGCTCAAGCTGACGATGCTACCGAGACTCGACGTTTGGAAGCTGCAGCTTTAGCGGGTTCAAAAGACGTAGGCGATATTTATACGATTACCTATCCGGGTCCAGATGGAAAACCTATAAGCGTTACGCAGCCCGTTAGTACCTCTCAATATAATGCTTTAGTAAAAAAACACGGCTCCGATAAGGTTAACTTTAAGTTTATTCCAAAAACTGCTGCATCTGCTGCAAATCGTGACAATTATTTAATTACAAACCCTAAAACTGGAGTGCAAAGATTTAGCGTAGTTGGAAGAGACGAGCCTGCCCCAGAGGGTGGCGTATTAGTGGGTAACTTTAGCGCTCCAGACTTGTATAAAACAACACAAGTTACTTTAACACAAGATGTAAAGGACGCGAGCGGTACGGTTTTGTATAAGAAAGGAACTTCTCCTAATTTTACTGAAATACAATTAAGTTCTTTACCTGCCGACTCTTATACCCAGTATGTTGCACCCGTTAGCGAAAGAGACATATTCCAAAAAACCGGATTGTATGAAAAAGACTTTGAATCAATACAAGCGAAGCTTACTGATGAGGACAAGCTTTACATGAGCGGAGCCCCAGTAATTACTAACCAACAATATTTTTCTAAATTTGGTATGAGCAAAACCGAGTTCATGGCTTTGTCTTCGGCAGATAAAACAGAGCTATATAAGCTTACTAAAGATAAAGACCGTATAATGACAGACGCTGGCGGTAATATCGTAGCGATTGATGCAGATAATGTAGTTACTGTTGTTCATCAACCGGATCAGAGTGAGATGCGCGTTATTGATGGCAGCTTGGTTATGGTAAATCTTAAAACAAACGCCGTGACAAAACTTTATTCTAAGGACGTTAAACCCGCTGATCCGGATTACAGAGTTCTAAGAGACATGACTAAGGGCGTAACAACCATTATTGACCTTTCCACGGCTTCTGGAGCGGCTGCAATGGCGGCTGCAAATCAGGCTAACATCACTGCGAAATCGACTCTATTTTCTATTGGTAACATCGCTGCCGACCAAACACCTATGGTTAAAGCGTTTAACATTGACGGTGTGGGTAACGTTCTTAGTTACGATGAAGGTCGTACTTACGTTAACAAACAGGGTGTAATTACTTCTATGCCTACGGATGTAACGGTTTCTCCACTTAGTGACACTACGGCTTATACAACCGCTAAAAACGAGCGGATTATGTTAGCTGCGGGCGCTCAATTAGCTAAAATGGACGAAGCTCTTGGTTTACTGGCTAAAGGCGGAACCCGCGACAATCCAGAAAACCTTAATAAACAACAGTCGTCAGATATTCGTGATGCAATGGAAGCGGCAAGAAACGGCACGGGTGCTTACGCTTCCTTTCAAGCTCTTTTGGACAACGTATTTGGCGGCATCATTTCTTCTAAAAAGTATCAGGACACACAAGCCAACCGTCAGTTCTTGCGCGGTTTGATTGTTCTTGGTCGTTCAGCGTTGGTTGTAAACCCAAGGTTCCCTGTAGCTGAAATGGCAAAGGTTGAGGGTCTGTTTCCAAATGTTGATGCAATATGGCGGAGCCCAGAAACAGAAGCTGGTAAGCTGGTAGAATTAAAAGCTTTGGCGGAACAACAAAAACGTTCTAATTTAGAAGCAATTAATTCAGGCATTCAAGATAAATCGGTTCTTGCTGGGGTTCTTCAAAATCAATTTGAAATTGATCGTTTGCTTGGGTTACTGCAAGGGGTAGAGTTAGTTGGAGACACTATAGATCCCGAAGCCCTTCAATCTTTAGACACTTTAATTCAAAACAGACCGCAAGCAAAATAACCAATTAAAGCGGGAGAAAAACATGATAACTGATGGAACCGAAGAGCCTGTATTAGTTGAAGAGCCTGTATTAGTTGAAGAGCCTGTAGTCGCGCCTTTTAAGGGTGAAGGCTCTGAGTCGTCCGGTACTGATATTGGAGGAATAACAGAGCTTGCGCCCATGCCTATGATTTATCCGGCGGTTTTTGACAAGCCTCAAATGGATACTTTTGTCAAAGCGTTTAAAGATTCTAAGGGCGGACCTTCAAAGATTTTAGCGAGACAAATAGCTAATGAGGTTACTCCTGACACAGAGTTGTTTACATATAAAACTCTTAGTGATGGGACGGCGTTGTTTTTTAATTACAGTGAAAACACAAAAAACTTATCCTCATCAAAAAGACGTTTAAGTGACGATCAAATTATTTCTTTGTTAGCGCGAGACACTGAGGGAAACAAACTTCAAGCCGGAGAATTTTTAGAAGGTTTTAAAAGAGACATTGGACCGCAGTTTGCTTCTGCGGCGGGTTTTGTTGGGGGCGCAAAACTAGGTGCAAAGGTTCCGGGAGGGCCCGCTGTAAAACTAGGCGGGGGCATTATAGGTGGAATTGCAGGCGCTATTGGTGCTTACAAAGCTGGGGAGGTTCTTACAGATCAACTTTTAGGTTCTGAGAGGCCCTTGTTGCCCGGACAAGCGGAGCAATATGAAAAAGGAAGAACCGCCGCGGGCATTGTTTTTGGCAATGCCTTTTGCAATTAGCAAAAATGTTCAGTTTGGAACAGCTTTATATTTATCAAATTTAGCAAAGGGTCAAGTTTCCGGCGCTGTAGTTAAAACTCCTAGAAACATACGGTTTGTTCAAGGCGTTGAAAACATGCTTAATAGGACAAGAAGCGCTGCCGTTACGTCTCCGGGTGAATTTGTAGCTTTGGAAGCAATTATTGGAGCAGGCCAAGTAGCTGGTGCGGGTTTTGCAGAAAGAACAGATCCCGGCGGAGCGGGCTCTCGTTTGTTGTATGAAACTCTTGGAGGGGTTGGATTTAATATTCTAGGCGCTCCAACTACAACTTTTTTAGCAAATGCTTCAAAAATGAAAGAAACATTTAAAAGAATAAATGCAACCTTCGAAGCTGGTGGATTTAAAGCAGTTCTTTCTCCCGTAAAATCGGCTCGGCAAAATAAAGCAGTAAGTCGTATCCTTGAAATACTTGAGGCTGAAGGCGAAGACATTGAAGCTATTTTAAAGCGGTTAAGCGGAGATGATGTTACGTCTTTACTTGTGGACGACGCGGGAAAGCCTATCCAGCTTACGGCGGGCGCTAAATCTGGAAGTCCCGCTCTTATGGCTATTGAGGCTTCTTTGGATCAGCTTGGTAGTTCCCTTGGAAACGAAAGAACCGCTGGAGCAAAGGCTTCAATTAAAGCTTTAAGAAATGTAATTTGGGCAATGTCCCAAACGGGCGACCAAGATGCAATACAACAAGCTGGAGATTTAGCCGAAGAGGTGTTTTCCTCGCAATTAACGAATAGAATGAGTATTGCAACTGAAAATGTTCTTAGTGCGTTTGGGACTGTTAAAGGCAACAAGCCAGAAACCAACATACAAGTATCAGAAAGATTGTACGACGTTCTTTCAAACCAAATGAAAATTGCACGAGACCAAGAAAACAGGTTATGGCGGGCTGTTCCGGACGTGACTGTAAACCGTTTTATTGACAAAGACGGAGCTTCTACAGAAACTCCGTTGTTTGTTTCAGCGTGGTTAAATGAGTTTGAAGGCTCCCCAGAAGAATATGTTGACGAGTTATCAAAAGGAATGCCCGCGGTAGCAAGGTTTGTTAAAAGAAAAATTACAGAGTTGGGTTTAGAGGGATCTGAAAGCGTAGTTCCGGATTCTGGAGAACTAAGAACCGCTACTAAACGTTTAAATACCGCTTTAACTAAACTTGAAGGAACAGGTTTTGATGAAAGAGTTGCTGCAACTATGCGAGGGGATCAGTTTGGTAGCAGTCAAGAACCCGCAGCTATTATGGAACGTTTACGGTCTGAAGCAAAGTTGTTAAAAGACGCTACATATTCTACGCCAACTATTAAAGAACGAAACATTAAACTAGCAAACGCCTTTGAAGCTCAAGCCGACGTAATTTCTATTAGCTCTAGGGTTGATGCAACAGATACTACCGCTGATATAATAGAATTAACTTCTAACGATTTAACCAAGATGCGTTCTTTAGCGTTAAGTAACGGAAGGTCGCTTGTTGCGGCAGGAAAAATGACTGAGGCCGGGTTAGCGTTTAAAATGGCCGATGCTATGCTAAGTGATTTAGAAAATTTTCCACAATCTGCTGGTCAGGATAGTTGGCGGGTGGCGTATGACATGGCTCGTGCTTACTCTCGCGGCCTTAACAACACTTATACTCGCGCCTTTGCCGGAGATGCGCTCTCTAAAACTAAACAAGGCGGAGAACAAATTGCTCCAGAACTTTTAGCAAAAAGAGTTTTACAGGGTGGAAACGATCCAACCTACGTTCGTGTTAAAGAAATAAACGATATTGCTCTTTTTTCTGTAGAACAAGGATTAGAAGGAGCCGAAGATCTAGTTCCAACGTTACGGGGTATAACAGAGAACATTCTTCGTAATGCAAGAACCGCGGCCTTTGACCCTAACACAGGGGAAATAAATCCTAAAAGTCTTCAAAAATATGTAACAGAAAACAAAGATCTTTTAGATAAATTTCCAAGCCTTAGAGACGATTTGTTAAGTGCTGAAAAAGCTAATGTGCTTTTAAAAACAGAAACCATCGTTGCTAAAAATGCTGTTGCCGACGAATTAGCTCAGTTAAGCTTTTTTGACGTAATGAACCCTATCTTAAAAGATGGAAAACGTCGTGGAACGGAAAGCCCCGTTTCGGCTATCGCAAGAGCATTAAACGTTAGTGAAGCTAATAAAACGCCTATCTCTAACATGAACAGGTTATTGCTGCTGGTTGACAACGTTGAAGATCCCGCTCTTAAAGAAAGAGCAATGACAGGTTTAAAATCGTCCATATTAGAGTGGGCATCAACAAAAGCCGGAATATCTCTCTCTGGAACTTTTAGCCCAAGTACACTTTACGATGCAGTTTTTAGGCCTGTTAAAAACTCAAAAGGAAAAATTTCTTTAATGGAATGGATGCTTGAGAAAAAAGTTATGAACCAAGCCGAAGCTTCTAACATGAAAACCTACTTAGCAGAGATGGTTAAATTTGAAGCTGCCGAGCAATCTGGTGAAATTGGAGAGCTAGTAGACAAAGCGGGCCCAATTCTTGATTTTTACCTTGGAATTACAGGTTCTGCCCTCGGTACTACAACTCAGAAGATGTTGATGGGCGGTAACTCTGGACCCGGCGCTCTTATTGCTGCGGGAAAAGGCGCAGAAACAATGCGAAAAATATTTGCAGACATTCCCGCGGCTTTGCAAACAGACGTTATGAGCGAATTAATGCGTAACCCTCAGTTGTTGGCGACAATGATGCGGAAACCTCGGTCTGAGAGGGAGCGTAGAGGGATTGTAAAATATACCAAAGATCTTTTATCGGACTTAGGTTTTCGACCAGCGCGGACCGCGCTTCCCGGCGCTATTCGTGAATTTGAGCGAGACACAAACGAAATATACCGTGCGCCACCCGAGCCTATGCCAAACCCTTTACCTGACGGTTACGGGTCTCTTGCGCCCGAACAGAGACCTTCGTCTGTGGTATCTCCCACCACTCAGGCGTCGGCCGTACCTCTCCTTAATTCTGAGCCAGTTAATTCTGCCCCGGTAAATAGGGAGAGGTACGCAGCCCTATTTCCAAATGATCCAATTTCAAGTATGCTAACACCAACACGGCAGATGGCCCGCGGTGGCATTGCAAGTTTAATGAGGTAGCTATGATAAACAACATGTCACAAGGGCTAGGTTCTTTTAATAACATGATGCCTCAGAATAACATGATGCAGCAAAACCCGTATGGTCAGCAGATGGGTCAACAGATGAACCCGCAGATGGGCCAACAGATGCGCTCACCGGAGATGTTCAGCGAGCAGCTAATGGCTCCTAATCAAATGAATCCGATGCAAGATCCCATGCAGGGCTTGCAGCCGATGGCAGAGCCCGAGGGTTTTGGCGTTTACGGACAATCTTTAGAGGGCTTCGCGGACGGCGGTGCGGCATCCAGTGGCGGCGTTCCTCGTGAGACTATGATTGGTGGTCAGCCTCACATGTTGGCTTACATTAATCCTGAAGAGGAGCAGATGCTTTATAACGCTGGCGGTTCTGGCGAGCCGGGTCCGGGCGGCATTCCTGCTTTTATTCCTGACGATGGAAATCGCGGCTCCTCCTCCGCGCCCATGACTTCCCCGCGCCCAAGAGCGCGGCCCGCGGACCTTTCTTCTTCAATGCGTCGGGCCAGTAGTCAGTCCGCGTCTGAACTAGCTTATATGGCAAATGCGGCGGCGGCTCAACAAATGGCGGCGGCTGAACGACAAGCGGCTCAACAGGCGGCAGCAAATGCGGCGGTTGTTAGACAAGAGCAAGAAATGCAAGCTGTTCAGCAGGCAGCGGCACAGCAGGCAGCGGCACAGCAGGCAGCGGCACAGCAGGCAGCGGCACAACAATTATCTAACCAACAAATGACTGGTCCGAGCGGCGGTCAGGACACGGGTCAGGGAGTAGGTCAGGGCGCAGCATATGATTGGCGAACAGCCGTAGCGCCCCCGGATCAGAAGATGCCCGGAAGTAACGTTTATGCGACGTTATTGACAGCTAACGACGTAACACCCGTACGGTCAGAGAGTTACCCCCCTGTTGGCGAAGAAAACATGAGACCTAAAGCGCGGCCCGCGTCTTTAGGGCAGAGTGCTGCTGAAAAATTAGCAGCGACTGTTCCCGGGGGACCCAAAAAGGAAGTGAGCGGTTTTGAAAAATTCCTAAATGATTTGGCTGCTCCGCCCGCACCTGATACAGGGCCTGATTTTGAGACATACGGCGACGCTCGTGCGGCCTACAATGAAACCAAGGACGATGGCCGCAGTAAATTTGGAATACCTAGCCTTTTAGGATCGGCTGCGCAGGCGGCTGGCGGTATTATGGCTATGGCTGGCGGAATAAGAGAGACCGATAAGATGGTAGGCCGAGATGCTGACACCAAACAACAGATATTTAAATCTGAAGGCGCTTTTGGCGGGGACGGACATTTTTATGTAATTGACGGAAGGACGGGTTTAGTTCGCAATGTTGCAAGTGCTACCGATGCATCCAACAATCCGGAAGATATGAAGCGTCAACAACAATCCTTGGACGCTATGATGGCCGACGCCAGTAGCAACAATTCTCCGGAAGAACTGGCTTACGTTGCTGCCATACAAGCCGAACAGGATGCTATTAATAACCCTGTAATAGCTAGTTCGTACTCTCCAACCGCTTTAACAAGAGCGGGAATTGGAGGGGGATCTAACGTAGGTTCTTTTTATGACACTACGCCGAATGTTGTTATGTAATGGAGCGAAGTATTCCATATGCTGTATTAGATAACATCATAGGCTTTCGTGATGACCATGAAACCCCCGGCGAAAAGTTAGGGAAAGCATTAGGAGAAGACCCTCTTGGTGTTGCAACAACTGTAGTTAAGGGTGTTGGTAAATTAGCAAAAAGCGCGTTCGACAGAGTTCTTGAAGAAGGTCCTTTAGACGCTTTAACGGGGTCCGTTAGCGAGTATGCAGAAAGCCTTATTGGCTCGGGAAAAAGTCTAGCGTCTGGAACACAAGGATATATAGACAAAGGTATGACGCAGGCGGAAGCAAGGGACGCACAAATAAGTGACGCGCTTCGGTTATCTGAAATATTTCCGCTTATGAGTACCGCCGCATATTCTGCCCGTCTCGGAAGAGCGGCTATTCCAGATGCACCGTTTGATCCTAGTCGTCGTGGTTTTCTAGGTGGCATTGCGGCATTGCCCGCCGTTGCAGCGCTTGCGCCTGACGCTCTTACTGGTGTGCTTAAATCTGTTGGGCCAAAAGTAGCCAGAGCGGCTAGTTCTTTAGATTTGTCTGTTGCAAAAATTAACGCGCTTATTAAACAAAAAGAATCACTGGCGCAACAAGCTGACGAATTACGGGCTGTGGAAGGGCCAAGCCAGCGCTTTCAAAATAGTTTACCTAGAAGTCAACGCGGCTCCGAAGCTGTAAACAAAGATTTGGAATCGTTCCGGGTTCAAGATGAAATTGAAAAATCCGCCTTAAAAGCGCTTGATGATTTAAAACCCGCCGATTTTGCTAACGCGGCAGACGGCAGCATAGAAACAATTGCAGAACAGTTTTCAAACAGTCGAATCATACCGGAAAGCGACGAGTTTGATGCGTTGATGGAGCAGGTAAAACTTCGCGGCATGAACAATGCTAAAGATGCACGAGGAATAGACCAGTTTCCATATGCTAGAAGTCTTTTTGAAGATCACTTTAATCCAATCAACGTTGGCGGCGTAAAGGTTCTTCCTTCTATGCTTGACCCTCGCGGCCCTCAAAGTTTAAACATGGTTGAAGGCGCACCTACCGTAGGTAGGACAGTCGCTCCAGACATTGTTGAAAAGATAAAAGATTTAAATATTTCAAGAGTTCTTCAAAAAATGGAGCTTGAAGAAAGAAAAATGATTGTTGAAGGCAAGTCGGTTTCTGAAATTGATGCGATGAAAGCAGAACTTCGCCAAGAACTATATAAGTTACAGAACGAAGGCACGGAAGACTTCTCTAAAGATTTTTTTGCAGACGGTGGCGCAGTTATGAACGGCGTAGGTTCTTTAAGCGAAACCGCACGGAACATGACTCGCGGCCCGCGGGGCCTTAACTCTTTGCAGCGTTTCGCGGACGGCGGACCTGTGACTTCGATGCGCCCGAGAAGTCGGCCTACTAATGATGAAACTGAAGCGGAACAACTGGCAGCGTCTAGCGAAGCTTTTGGAGACAACGAACTTTTGGCTGATCTAATGCCTATTCTTCAAAATGATCCTCTTGCGATGCTTGGTTACGACCCAAAAATTATGAGGTTTGACCAGCCGATAGGCTCTAGTCGGGCTTTTTATGACCCCCGTAGTGACACGATTCACTACGGAGCAGATTACGGTTCTTCTTTCGAGGTAATAGTTCACGAGCTACGGCACAGAGGAACGCAAATACTTCGAAATCAAGCTTTAAAAAACCCCGAAAATTTTAAAGAACGGTACGGAACAGCCGCATATAACTTTACGTCAGGTTTAAAAGGCCGCACAGAGGCTAATATAAATCAAAACAGTGAACAAATTACTAATTTTGGCGACAAAGGCACTGATGAGTGGATTAACGAGCTTTTAGATAATCCAGACAATTTTGTTTATAACGCACCGTTTATTAACGAAGATGGGTCAACAGGAAGCGAGCGAGTAAACGATTCCTATGTTGTGGAATATGCCGATAAAGACGCTCTTCGTTCATTTAGAAAAACGGGAGAGTATCCGGAATCAGGTCGTGGGCCAGAAGGCCGATACGGGTCTATTGGCGTACCGCGAAGAGGATTAGTCCGCGATAGAAGGGGCTTTGGCAACACCACCACTGAGTATTTGAACATGACGCCTTATGAAAAAAGTAAATTAATTACAAGAGAATACAATTTACCAAGGTTTACTGACCAAATAAACCCTTCAGAAATTACTAAAGGTATCTCTGGAATGAAACAGGCCGCAACAGATTTGCTACAGGGCCAAAAAGAGGACGGAATTTTTTACGCAGACGGAGGCGAAGTTATGAACGGCATTGGTTCTTTAAACGAAACAGCACGAAACATGTCTCGCGGACCGCGGGGCATTGGCGCTTATCAACAGTTCGCGGACGGCGGAGAACTAAACGTTGATTTACAGCCTCTTGATTTGCCCGTTGATGGACGTATGTCATACACTAAAACAGACGACGGGGGAAGGTTTGACAGTGAAATAAGAAAAACGTTTGAGGGGGGCCTTGGCTCACTAACTCCTTCTTTTGATTACTCTACTCAAAACAGTTCCAGAAACATGGGCGACGTGGTTATAGATGAAAACGGCGAGCAAATAGGCTTTGCGGTAGAGGGTGAATTGTTTTTAAATTCAGACCCTAACAGTGAAGACAAGGTTCGTGGAGCATTTGAAGTAGAAAAATCTCGCAACAACACAAATTTCACGTTTCCAGAAGGGGAGTTTGTACGGACCGATGAGGGGCTTTTTAAACGGTTTAATCTTGGAATGGATTTAGGTAAATTTGGGTTAGACTTAAACCGTATGGAAGGCTCTGGCAGAGATCCTGTAAATTCTGGATCAGCTACTATTAGAATTGGCGAAAACGGTATTGTTAGATACAGTGATTCCGACAGAGGTGAGCCGACTATTGGGTTTAATTACGCAAAAGAGTTCGCGGACGGCGGACCTGTTTACATGGCTGGCGGCGGGTCGCTTTCTAGGTATACTGAGTTGCGTGATGGAAACAAGCAAAATACATTTACTGCTTTGCAAGGCGTAGATGCTGAAAGGTTGAAAAGACAGCGTGGCTATTATGAACGCGGTCCTGACGCACTTGGATCTAACGTATATACTGGAGACACGGGAAGCCGACTATTGCTTCCGGCTGAAGATAGACCCATAATAGAGGATATAGCGCCGATTTCAGATGTGGACGTTAGGGATTTGCCTCCGCCAGTTATGCCAACTCCAGTTATGCCAACTCCAGTTATGCCAACTCCATTTGTGCCTCCGCCAGTTATGCCAACTTATGACGGGTCAACTATTTCACCGATGGTTTCAACTCCTACAATGCCAACTTATGACGGATCTTTTCCTGTAATGGACCGAGAGCCTTTTGTAATGGACCGGGTGCCACGGGAAGTAATGTACCGAGAGCCTTTTGTAATGGACCGACGGGAAGTGCGGCCACGGGAAGTAATGGATCCTCTTGTAATGGATCCTGCTCCATTACAGCCTCAACCTATAGCTAGCCCTGCTCCAAGCGCTCTTAATATTGGAGCGGGAATGTCGGCTAATGATTTACAACGGATGTTGGCCAGACGCAGTGTTGGCCCAACAAACTTAAATGAAGTGAACTCTAGTATACTATCTTTACAACAAGCAGAAGTTGCAAACAGGGCTAGACGCGCAAATGTTCCGCCACAACGTCCTTATGAACCTCCTCCTACAGGACCTAGCAGTCCTTATGGAACTCCTCTTACAGGACCGAGCAGTCCTTATGGACCGGGTAGTCCTTATGGACCTCCTCCTACAGGACCGGGTAGTCCTTATGGACCTCCTCCTACAGGACCGGGTAGTCCTTATGGTCCTTACGGTCGAGAGGTGCAACCTTACGGGCGAGAGGTGCAACCAACAAGTTATGGAATAGGTAGCTTTGGACAACCAATGCAGCAACAGGGTTTTGGATCAAACAAGCCAACCGCTAACGTCCTCTTTTAGCACCTGACCCGCTAGATCAATCTTACTGCGTAGCGCGTCCAGCACCTTCTCATCTATGGTGTTGGGCGACACAAGATCCACATAAGTTACAGCATTCTTCTGCCCAATCCGGTGAGCGCGGTCCTCGGACTGTAGTCGTATCTCCAGATCATAGGAGTTGCTGTAGTAGATCACGGTATTGGCGGCGGTCAGGGTAATCCCGTAGCCCCCCGTCTTGGGTTGTCCCACGAAGAAACGCAGAGGATCGTCCTCGTCTTGAAACCGATTAACGATCTCTTGCCGTTCAGCTTGTGGCGTTGCTCCGTAATAAAGTGCGACCGAATCGGGCCCGAAACGGTCGCGCAGGGTCTGGCAAATCTGTTGGATATCGTGAGTGTACGAAGCCCAAATGATTGCCTTCCCTGATAGCTCGTCTGTAATGCTTGTTAGCTCATTCAGACGGTTGTTCTTTAGCGGTTGTATCTGTCCAACATCCGGTTGGAAGAAACCACAGCAAATCTGTTGTAGACGCATGATCTGGGTCAAGACACTTTCTGTCGTTGCAAGCTCCCCGTTCTCAAGCTGTGCAAGAGCCAGCTTCTTCATCTGCCCGTAAACCTTGGCCTGTTCGTCGGTCAGTTCTACGTTGCGCCGAGTATAAATTTTGTCTGGGAGGTCTAGGCAGTCTTCTTTTAAAACTCGGGTGGAGAAGCTAAACAACTTCTCGTTTAACTCGTCTAACCTGCGGTATCCCGTTATCTCTTGAAAACTACGCGCTCCCATCACACGTTTCTGAACTATAGCGTATCTGTTCTGAAAAGCAAAGAAGCTGTTATAACCAAGCGCTCGTTCATCTAAGAAGTTGCACTGGCTAAACAAATCCATTGGGCTCTTGGTAACAGGAGAACCAGTGAGTATGCGGCGGTACTTACTGTACTTCGTCAATACCATTAGGTTCTTTGTGCGCTGGGCCTTGCGGTTCTTGATAGTCGTGCTTTCGTCTACGATCATCATATTGTCAGGGTTCTGCACAAGAAAACGGCCCGCGGCTCTCGCACCTCTGGGTGAGGAGAACGCCTCTACGTTTATGACAAATATTTTAAGACCGTCGTAGTCTTCCATTATTAATTCTTCGAGTTCTGCGGCAAACTTCTTGCTTGAAGAGGGCGTCCAGCTTACTATCCTACGCTCAATGCGCTCCGGTAGATGCAAGGGTATTTCCCCAAGAGCCCAGTTGTCGTACACACCTTTAGGAGCCACGATTAACGCGGCCTTTATTTCGCCTTTTTCAAAAAGAACGCCTATGTTATCTATGGCTACTTTGCTCTTTCCAGTGCCCATCTCCATAAAGTACGCATGAAAGCTCGCGGACCACGAATCTTCTAACGCTTTAAGCTGATGATCGAAGGGTTCTGTTTTATACTGGTACAAAGTTTTCTCCTTTTGACGCTTGACTATGAGAACTTATACGAATATAAGCGTCTTTGTCAAGGCCGTAAAAGGGTCTTTAACAGCGAAAGAGAGAAAAATGACAGATATACTATCTATGATGGAGGCCGACTTCGAAAGTAACGTCGCATCGTCCATCGAAAAGGGCAACCTTGGCGGCATAGCCATACTAGCCCGCAAAATACGAACAGCCCAGCAAGAAGTCGAAGAGATTGAGAAAGACCTCAAGTCTCGCAAGAAAGACTTGCTGAAGCTGACAGATGAAGAACTACCTTCTGCCATGCAGGAACTAGGTATTTCCTCGTTCTCATTGGACGACGGTTCTACTGTAGACGTAAAGCCTACATATGGAGCCAGCATCCTCGTTGCCAACAGGCTTCATGCCTACGCTTGGTTGCGCGATAACGGCTACGACGACATAATTAAAAACGTCGTTTCTTGTGAGTTTGGTCGTGGAGAAGACGACAAGGCCAGCGCATTTAAAGCGTTTGCCTCTAACGAGGGGTTTCCGGCGGATCAAAACGAAAGCATCCATTCGGGCACACTAAAAGCTTTTGTGCGTGAACGTGTGGAAGCTGGAGAAGACTTTCCAATGGAACTTTTTGGGGCCTACATAGGTCAACGTGCTATAATCAAAGGAGCAAAATAATGGCGAATGCAGTATCGAAAACAAAGCAGGCAGAAGTCGTAGAGTTTGATGCGTCTATGTTTGAACAGGACGCGGGCGCGGGTAACGAAAACATAGGATCAGATGATCTTGCGTTGCCGTTTCTCAAGCTGTTGAGCGGGTTAGATTCCTTGCTGGACACACACGAAACCGCCCGCAAAGGTGACATCTACAACACCGTCACAGGCGCTGTAATAAGCGGTAAAGAGGGTGTTAGTGTAATCCCTTGCGCCTATCAGCGCGTGTTTATTCAGTGGGTTCCAAGGGGCTCTGGTACAGGCGCACCGATGAATGTGTATAAGCCAAACGATCCAGCTATGCCTAAAACTGAGCGTAGCAAAGAAGATAACAAAAACTACGTTATCGGCGGTGACGGTGACTACATAGAAGAAACTCACCAGCACTACGTTATGATCGTCAACGAAGACGGTTCAACAGAAACTGCTTTGATTGCAATGAAGTCCACACAGCTAAAGAAGAGCCGTAAGTGGAACAGCATGATACAGTCTGTAACCATGCAGGGTAAGAACGGTCCGTTCACACCACCCCGCTTCTCTCACGTTTACCGCATCAAAGCGGAAGCAGAGGAGAACTCCAAAGGTAGCTGGCACGGTTGGGAAATGTCCCGAGAAAACCCCGTGCAAGACGCTTCCATCTACGCTAGAGCAAAAGCGTTCTCAGAAAGTGTTCTTACTGGGGACGTGGTTGTAAAGCACCAAAACGATGAAGACAAAGGCGAAGGCGCTGACGACATCCCGTTTTAAGTTTTACTAGGGGGCTGCCTCGGCAGTCCCTACCGCAAGGACATAACCATGACAGTTAAAAAGTTCTCGTCTATCTTTGATGGACTAAAAGAAGCTTACGGCACATACCGGATTGAGAAAACTCAGTCCAACGGGAAAAATACAGGTAAAGCAGGCATCGTTCGTGAACCGCGCAACGCGGGTCTGTGGGAAGGCCACCTTTCGGGTAAGGGAAACTCTATCGGAATTATCCCGATTAACGCAGATAATATGTGCAAGTGGGGCTGTGTAGATATTGACCAGTACCCGCTGGATCACAAAGTTCTTTTAGAAAAGATCAGGAAGCTTAAACTTCCGCTTGTCGTATGTCGCTCTAAGTCTGGCGGAGCGCACTGCTTCCTATTCTGTAAAGATTGGGTTGAAGCAAAAGACATGCAGAAGTCTCTTAAAAGTGTAGCCGCCGCGCTGGGCTACGGCGAGAGTGAGATATTCCCAAAGCAGATCAAACTTCACTTAGATCGTGGAGATGTAGGCAACTTTCTAAACCTACCTTACTATAATGCAGAAGACGGTTTGCGCTACGGCATCCTAGACGACGGCACTTCGGCCACGCTAGAAGAGTTCTTTGAGCTATATGAAACCCACGCTCAAACGCCAGAGCAAGTCCAGAAGCTTCAGATAACAGAAGCAACCGAAGCAACGCCCGTAAGAGACGGCCCTCCGTGCCTACAGCACCTAGTAAAAGATAAAATCTCTGAGGGTGGGCGCAATAACGGTCTGTTTAATATCGGTGTGTATTTACGCAAAGCGTTCCCAGATAGCTGGGAGACAGAGATCCTGACCTACAATATGCAGTATTTTGAGCCGCCGTTGCCGTTATCAGAAGTTATGGTCGTTGCGAAACAGCTTGAGCGCAAAGATTACGCCTACCGCTGTAGCGACGCGCCTATCAACGCGCACTGTAACAAAGAGCTATGCCAGACCCGTAAGTTTGGTATCGGCTCCGCTGTGCAGAATGCAACGGTAGCAAATCTGCGTAAGTATAACTCAACGCCGCCTGTCTGGTTTATGGATGTAAACGGCGAGCCGCTGGAGCTAGACACTGACGCCCTGATGAGCCAGCCGCTTTTTCAGAAAGCCTGCATGGAGCAACTCAACTTCATGCCGCGAAGCGCCGCAAAGCAACAGTGGGAAGGCCGGATCAGTTCACTGCTTACCGAAATGCGCGAGAACGAAAGCGCCATCATGGAAGTAGCAGTGGATGCCAGTGTTAGCGGTCAGTTCTACGACTACCTTGAAGAGTTCTGTCGCTTCCTACAGCAGGCGCAGGATAAA
>Ga0209384_1000969_pt1 | contig 16027 bp, 8 predicted proteins | sample CoawatmetaG05DNA_FD_187511 | JGI IMG/M metagenome (GOLD analysis project Ga0209384, IMG submission 187511) | Marine microbial communities from the West Antarctic Peninsula - Coastal water metaG058-DNA (SPAdes) (version 2) | ecosystem: Environmental > Aquatic > Marine > Coastal ... | reverse complement strand
TCAACCCCATTACTGACAAATTTGTAAGTAATTGCATTATCTGCTACAGCGGTTAAATGAACTGTACCACTGCCATCTCCATTAGGATTATTATCATCAGATCCAACAATATCTGCTGAAATCTGTAAATTAGTAGGGTTCACTATATCACCAAATTCATATACGTCATTTTCACATGAAGTGAAAATTAACGCGGAAGTTAGAATTAAAGATTTGAATAAAAAATTTATTTTTTTCATTATTATATTTTTTTAGTTAATCAATTTTATTTCATCAAAATGGTATACTCCTTCTGCTGTATTTCCAAAATCGTAAAATACTATAAAGGAAATATAATCTAAGTCGGGGGCTGCTGAAAAGTCATATGTTAGTGTTTCCCAATCATTAGCAACAGTCGTAGTCATATCAAATTCATATGTTAAACCATCAACATTACCTTCTGCTGTCTCTAATTTTACTTTGACAACTTTACCAGCTTCTGGTGAGTAAGATTGAATTTGAATTTGATTCATTCCTGCAGAAGAAAAGTTGATTACATCAACTGCTACTCCCATTCCTCCCCAGACTTCTGATCCTTCAGTCTTGGTAAATTGCATAACATGCCCCGTTGTATTAGTGCCAGAAATACTTGGATTTTCTACGATTTGTACTCCTTCAACTCCACCAAATGAAAAGTTTCCAGGTAATTCCCCTTCAAAATTCTCTATTTCAATTGACGGCGCTTGTGTAGGTATGTATTCACCGATACCAACCTGTATTTCATCAAAATGATATAAACCGGCATTTTGATTTCCGAAATCATAAAATACAATGAATGAGATATAATCAAGATCAGGAGCAGCTGAAAAATCATAAGTTAAAACTTCCCACTGATTAGCTACTGTGGTAGTCATATCAAATTCGTATGTCAATCCATCGATATTACCTTCTGCGGTCTCTAACTTAACTTTTACAACTTTACCAGCCTCTGGAGCATAAGAGTTAATTTTTATTTGATTTGTTCCATTAAAATTAATTATTCCATCAACAGCAAAGCCCATTCCTCCCCAAACTTCTGCACCATCTGTCTTGGAAAATTGCATAACATTTGAAGTTGTATTTACACCTGAAGGATTAGGATTAGCTACTAACTGTACACCTTCTACTCCACCAAAAGAAAAATTACCAGGTAATTCACTTTCGAAATTTTCAACTATTGTGAAATTTGAAACAGCTGGAAGAGATAATTTTATATTATCGAAATAATAAGATGTGTCATCTCCACTATTTCCAAAATCAAAAAAGATAACAATTCTATTATACTCTTGAGATAAATCTGCAGCACTAAAATCATATACTAATGTTTCCCAACCTTGACTCACGGTTGTCGTCATATCTACTTCGGTATTTATGTCTGGATTTTCTGAATTTTCAAGTTTTAATTTAACCACTTCTCCAACCTCTGATGTCCATACATCGACTGCTATATTGTTTAGTGAAGAAAAGTCTACTGGCTCATCTATTGTTAAAAATGAACCTGCCCAAACTTCAGAACCATTAAACTTAACTGATTGACCAACAGTACTACTAGTGTTTACACCAGTTGGATCTGGATTAGGAATTACAGTACTCTGTGCATTTCCAAAATCAGTAAAAGAATAGTTTATTGTTGCATCTTCAAAATCAATTGGCATAAGTAATGGATTAACGATATTAACCACTTCAGTATACTCAGTTGTAGCAGCTCCACCACTTAAAGCAACTACTGTGACTGTATATTGACCAACAACTGAATAAGTATATGTCAAATTTTCTGCAATTTGTAATGGAGTTGGCGCTTCATCTGCTCCTTGATCTCCAAAATAAACCTCAAATGAGGCAGCCAAATCTGCTGAAGCAGAGACTGTAATATCAAATGCATTTCCAGGCACATTGTTTATTGTTACAACTAAGTTTTCAGGAGCAGAGTATGATACCACAACAGAAACAACAGTTTCAGTAATTTCTCCATTTAAACCAACTGCTATTATAGTAGCATCATAGGTTCCTTCCGGGTAAGTGTTTACCGCTGAGTTTCCAGGGTTAATAGATTCAGATAAATTTAATCCATCACCAAAATTAACAGAATAACTTACAACCCCTTCACCAGTTGGAGTTATAGTAACTACACCTGTATTGTCTTGGGTAACACTAATCATTGCTGAAACATTTGTTGGGACACTAATAGTTTCAACAAAATCTATATTGTTTTCTATCTCTTCAACACAAGCAAAAACTAATATTGAAGCAATAAATATGTTTAATAAATATTTTAATTTTCTCATCTTATTATATTATTTAGTTTTTTAGTAACCTGGATTTTGCATTAAACCTGAAATATCTACTTCTTGCTGTGGGATTGGAAATACTTCATGCTTACCTTCAACAAAACCATTTATAGTTGATGTAGCTTGATTAGTCCTAACTAAATCGAAGAATCTGTGACCTTCCATAGAAAGTTCTAAATTTCTTTCAGCCCAAATAGCATCTGTTAATGCAGTTCCAGTAGAAGTTATATCATGATCTAAATCACCAAAAGCTCTTCTTCTTACTTCATTTAAATATTGCTGAGCTAACGCATCACTGATGCCACCTCTATTATTTGCCTCAGCAGCCATTAATAAAACATCAGAATATCTTATAGCTCTGTAGTTGTTTAAATAATTTAGCTCTGTTTGAGCACCGCTTTGACCTGCTCTTGGAATATATTTATTATTATAGTAGCCTGTATGCTCATAGCCTTCAGAGTAATTTGCACCTGTAGCATTAGCGTATGCAACCATATCTAATACTGAAGCATCTCTTCTAGAATCTCCATCTTCAAATGACTCATATAGAGGATTAACAGGGACATTAAAACTCCATCCTTGCGCATATTCAGGTCCGTCCCATCCTCTTGGGCCGTTGTGTATAATTCCAAAGTTTCCTTCTGAACATTGAGGACATCCCCAGTCGTACCAGTTAGAAGTATTTGTATACTGAATCTCAAAAACAGACTCAGGTCCATTTTCACCAGAAGATAAGAATTGACTACCGTAATCTGAAACTAAAGAATAAACTCCAATAACTTGATCAAATGCAGTGGCAGCTTCAGAATACTTTTCCTGATATAATAAAACTTTTCCTAAAAGTGCATTTGCAGTAAACTTATTTACTCTACCTAATTGTGTTTGAGAGTTTGGAAGAGTTGAAATTGCATTTTGAAGATCTACCTCAATTTGCGCATAAACATCCTCTTTAGGAGTTCTAACTAAAGTACCTGAATCTCCAGCTGTTAACCTTGCGTCGGTAAATAAAGGTACATCACCAAAGAATCTCACTAATTCAAAATAGTAGTATGCTCTTAAAAAATACACTTCACCATAAAGAGTTTCTTTATTATCAAACTCTAACAGAGATTTGTTTTCTTCCATATAATTAGCTCTGTTAATCCCTTCGTATAGCCACTGCCATATGGATTTTAAGTTGTCATTATTTGGATAATGAGTCATGTCATCTATTTGTTGCAATCCAATAACATCTGTAGCACTTTCTCCTCCACATAAAGAATTATCTGAAGCTATATCCCCAATTAATGAATTTAAGTACATCCATTGTAATGGATCATATGTTCCAATTAATGCTGCCTCATAATCATTTTCAGATTGGAAGTAAACATCTGCAGTAATTGAATAACCTTCAATTGGCTCGTAGTCTACGTGATCAGCACAAGTAAATGAAAGTATGCTAATACTAGCTAATAAAAATATTTGTTTTATTTTTTTCATAATTTCTATTATTAAAATTTAATATTTAATCCCATTGACCAAATTCTTGGTTGTGGGTATGTTCCTATATCTATACCTGTATTTAAAACTCCACCATTTGAAATTTCTGGATCATATCCAGAATACTCAGTAATTGTTAAAGCATTTTTAAGCTGAGTATATGCTCTGATTTCATCAAAACCAATTTTTTCGGCGAATGATTGTGTGAAAGTATACCCTAATTGGATGTTTTTTATTCTTAAGTAACTACCGTCCTCAATGTATCTATCAGATGCTCTTCTATTATTGTTTGAATCTACAAAAGAAACTCTAGGTTCTGTATTACTAGTTCCAGCTCCAGTCCATCTATCGAGTGTGGAGGCAAACCTGTTCGTATAATTTAAATTTCTTTCATAAGCCCTGTAAATATCATTTCCTACAGATGCATATGTAAATACGCTAAAATCAAAGTTTTTATAATCGACAGCTAAATTCCAACCAATAGTAAAATCTGCAAATGGATCACCTATTTCAGTTCTATCACTATCATTAATAATACCATCTTCATTAACATCAGCAAATCTTATATCTCCAGGTGCAGCACCATTTTGTGTTGCATGAGAATTGACTTCAGCTTGAGTTTGAAATATCCCATCTGTTTTATAGCCAAAAAAGTATCCAGGACTATAACCCTCTTCAAATCTAACAATCGGAGTATACGGAATTCCATATCCTGCACCCCATATATACTTGTCGCCATTGTTTATTTCTAACACTTCATTATCCGATGTTGTGAAATTAAGGTTTGTACTAATATTAAAATCTTTTCCAATAGTTGTGTTATAAGAAAACGAAGCATCAATACCTGTACTCTGAGTTTTTCCAATATTAGTGGTTGGAAAACTAGGAGTACCAAGGTAAAGAGATAAATTAGGACTGAATAATAAATCATCAACTGTCTTTTTAAAATAATCTACAGTTATTGATAACTTGTTATTAAATAGTCTTGTGTCTAATCCAAAATTCATTTGCACTTGATTTTCCCAAGAAACATCTTCATTTGGAACAGAACCTAATGCAGATCCATTTATAATACTTCCATCAAATGTATAACTAGGAAAAGTTGATATTAATGCAAATTGTGGATTTATATTGTCATTACCTAATGATCCATAACTAGCTCTAAATTTCAAGTAATCTAAAGGAGCATCTTGGAAAAAATCTTCCTTTGAAATTACCCAACCAAAAGATGCAGAAGGGAAAAATCCAAACTTGTTATTTACACCAAATGATGTAGATCCGTCTACTCTGCCTGTGAAGGAGAAGTAATATTTTTCATTAAAATCATACAATAATCTTGAAAAATAAGAAACATTTCTGCCAACATATTGCCAAGAACTAGAAGTTTGTTGAGATGCATTACCTGTAGCAGCACTTATATCTGCATAAGCCCATGAGTTAAAAGGAACATCTTCATTGAACGCACCAATATACTCTCCTTTGTTCTCTCCAATAGAAAAACCTAACACTGTCTGAAAATTATGATTTTCATTAATAGTAAAATCATAATTAGCATACGTTTCAAACGTATAATTGAAATAATTAGTTTTAGATTCTGATATTCTATTGTGAGTTGAAACTATTGTTCCTTCTTCATCTACAGAAACTATTGGACTTAAATCTTGATTAGCATTAGTAGCGTTATGTCCAGATCCATAAAAAGCTAAAGGAATAAAGTTTTTGTTATAAATATCTACAAAAGTATAACCGAACCTAGAGGTAACTTTTAAATTATCTAGTATATCATGTTGTAATTCAATCTTACCAGTTAACTTATTAGTATTTCCCTCATTATATGTATTATCAATTTGAGCTAGTGGATTAATTATTTCTTGAGTAATTGTTTCACTAATTCCAAAGCTCCCATTTGCATAAGGATTAACTGTTGGATCGAAATTTAATGAATTTGAAAGAACACTATTTATTCCGTTTTCAGGAAGGCCTTTCCCTTTAATGTTAGTATAGTTTGTATTAACTAATAATTTAGTTTTTTCAGTTAAATCAGTATTAATATTTGTTGTAAAGTTAGTTCTATTAAAGTAAGTTTTATCAGATGGACCAACAACACCATCTTGACCTAAATAACCAGCTGAAACATAAAAAGATGTTTTATCACTACCTCCAGATGCAGTAATCGAATGATTTATTATAGCGGCGTCATTAATAACTTCTTCTTGCCAATTTGTTCCTTTACCCAAATCAGATAAATTAGGGTATATTAAGCCTTCACCAGCCGCCATACTAGCTTCATTTAAAATTCCCGCATATTCACTTGCATTTAAAACATCAATCATTTTAACAACAGATTGATTTCCAACCGATGTACTAAAATTAAAAGATGTGTCAGTATTTCTTTCACCTGACTTAGTAGTTACAACAATTACACCACTACCGCCTTTAACACCATATATTGATGCTAATGCTGCATCTTTTAAAATGTTAACAGACTTTATATCACTAGGATTTAGTGAATTTAAATCATCTATAGATTGAGAAACACCATCAATTACTACAAGTGGTGAATTTCCTGCATAAGAACTAATACCTCTAATTAAGACAGTTGGTTTTGAACCAGGTGATCCACTAGAAATAATATTAATACCGGATGCTTGACCTTGAAGAGCGTCTTCAATTCTTACCGGCTTAATAGCTTCAATTGCCTTTGAATTAACAGTTGATACTGCCCCAGAGATATCACTTAATTTTTGAGAACCATACCCAATTACAACAACCTCATCTAATTCACTTAAATCTTCCACCATTAAAACTGAAAAACTATTTTCAATTCCTACTGATATTTTTACTGTTTTATAACCTAGATAACTAAATATAAGATTTGAATCTGAACTTACGTTAGATATAGAAAAATTTCCATCAAAATCAGTTACAGCACCATTATTAGCGTCTTCAACACTAATACTAACTCCACCAATAGGAATAGCTGTATTAGCATCTTTTACATTTCCAGAAATATTTTGACTCTGTAAATTAGAAGATATTGTCCCTAAAAACAGAAATAAAGTTAAAAATGATACTTTCATAAATCTTTTATTTAAATAGTTTGAATAATAATCTATAATTTAAAGACAGTTATTATAACATTTATTTGATATTAAACTTTTTTATAGTATTTATCTAAATTATAGGAATGCTAAATTACCTAATGTCTAATAAAATCTAATATGGATATGTAATTTTTAGGTTATTTACTGTATAATCAAGAATCACTTAAATTATTCTTAACAAAATACAAGAAAGAGTGAGAAATGTGTAGATGTGTAGCGAAAACGTAATAGTAGTTGTTTTTGCTTCAATTTTTATATAAATATGTCGATAAGTATTATTTAAAATAAAAAAGCATCCCGATTTCGATAACGAAAAAGGAAAGCTTTCCACTGGTTTAAAAAACCTCTAATAAGCTTTGAGCTTATTAGCAACACAACACTTTAATTGCGGTCTGGACGGGACTCGAACCCGCGACCCCCTGCGTGACAGGCAGGTATTCTAACCAACTGAACTACCAGACCGTTGCATTATTGCGAGGCAAATATACATTGCATTTTCTATATCACAAATGTTTTGTTATGTTTTATTAATTATTTACAAAAAAGACACTTGCTTCTAAATTTTTCAACTATTTGAGTAGAGTATCTAAAGCTGAGGCATAAGTATCTTTTGGTGCAACACCAACATGTCTATCTACTAGTTCACCATTATTAAAAACTAACACAGTAGGTATGTTTCTAACTCCATATTTAGATGCAAATTCTTGGTTTGCATCAATATCTACCTTACCAACAATTGCCTTATTTTCATATTCATTGCTGATTTCATCAATTATTGGACCTACCATTCTACATGGTCCACACCAAGCAGCCCAAAAATCTACCATCACTGGCTTGTCGCTCTTTAATACGGTTTCTTCAAAATTACTATCTGTTATTTCTAAAGCCATAATATTATATGTTTTTCGTTTTATATTTAGATCAAAATTAATTAAATAATCATCAATATCTATTCTTTTTAAAGAAATTTAACATAACAGCATTCACTAAATTATATTTCAAAAATAAATAGAAAAAAATCTACTTAACTAACAGAATAAATTATTCACTTAATGTTTTTAAATAACCAAAGTGAACTTTTCTTTCCCCTTTTGAAAACATAAATCTACGTTTTGATAAAGAGTGTAAAGTATTTTTTGAATCTAATAACAGTCCTTTGATCGTAGAGTTTAATTCTTTTTCATTCATTAAACTATTGATTTTTTCAGCAAAATGAAGCTGTAATCTTTGCTCAAATAAGTCAGGCTTAGCTGGTTTATCAATTAAAACCTCAAATAAGTTATCTACTAGCTCCTTAACGCTGAGGCCATTACCTTTTAAGGATGCTTGAGTAGACATTAGTGTGTTTAATTTTTTTACATTTAAAAATTTATTAAGGGCACGTATTTGTAAATCTTGAATTGAATTTAAAACACCCTCTTCTTTAATTTGAGAGACTAAATCCTTGTTCATTAGCCATTTTTGAGTATTCCAAAGGTTTTCTTCAAGAAAGATTAAAGCTTCTTTTTGATTTGAGACACCTACATTAAAATAAGTTGTTATTCCTTTTTGATTTGAATTATGTGGAGTTTTATAAACTCCTCCTACTAAGTTATGAACGTGGTATACATACCTTCTATATACAGAAATTAATTCTCCATAAATTTCATTTAAGTCATCATAATTATCCGAAGGTTTCAAAGTCCAATTCATTAAGTTTTTGGCCACAATCTTTAGGTTTTTTATTCCATAAAAACTAGCCCTAACAGGGTCGTTACCAATATTTTCAGTTTGTGAGTTAGGGTCATTACCGTAACCACCAAACATATAAATAGGATCAATAGATTTAGAATCCACCATTGTTTTTAAAATTTTCATTTCTTTTTCTGGACTTTCGCCAAAATATCTATAACCCCATTCAATTGAATAATCGTCATAAGGACCAAGCTGCCTAACAAATCTTATATTTTGATCACCAGGCTGAGCAACATAATTATATCTTGCATAATCCATAATAGAAGTAGCTATTCCAAATTTTTGAGTGAATTTACCAGACCTCAAAGAGTCAACAGCATATGCACTACTTGCCTTCATATTGTGAGGCAAACCTAAAGCATGACCTATTTCGTGAGAAATAACTCTACGCATCATTTCACCAATTTCTTCCTCAGGCGTATCTAAACTCCTAGCTTTTGGATTAGCAGCGCCTGTTTCAATTAAATACCTATTTCTATATGACCTTAGATGATTATGATACCAAATAATATCACTCTCCAGTATTTCTCCTGTCCTAGGATCAGAAACACTAGGTCCAACAGCATTTCTTGTTTCAGAAGCTACATACCTAACAGTTGAATACCTTATATCTTCCGCGCTAAAATCAGGATCTTCTTCCTTTGTTGGTGGGTCTTTAGCTATTATAGCATTTTTAAATCCGGCTTTCTCAAAAGCACTATTCCAATCCTCAATTCCCATTTTAAAATACTTTCTCCATTTCATAGGGGTCGCTGGATCTAAATAGTAAACAATAGGCTTAACTGGCTCTACCAATTCTCCTCTGCTATAAGCATCCAAATCAGATGGCTCTAACTTCCATCGTCTAATTAAACTAAATTTTTCAGATTTTAAGGCTTCTGAACTGTAGTTAATCTTTTCTGTAGTAAACCACCCTACTCGTTCATCCTCATACCTTATTTTCATTAGATCTTTGGGAAGAGCAATTATAGAATGATTTATTTGAAAGCTAAATGACTTTGTTTGATTACTCCTTGGTGCTTTATTAGCGTTAAAGGTAAGTGTGTGTAATATTTCAGTATTTTCAGGAAAGCTTTTAGCAGAATCAATGAAACTTCTTTTTTTATCAACCCCACCAATTTTATAATTCTCCTTATCTGTAGATCGTATAATGTTAAAGCCAGGTGAATCAGCCATAAAGTAATTTGTAACATCAATTAGATATGAATCCTCATCAGAGTTCTTGATTTCAAATGCAGCTAAAATAGGTTTGAAATTATTTTCAGAAACACTTATAGAAATTGGATCATTTTCATTAGCTATGTTTGAATAGCTAACCTCTTTTAATAAAATTTTTTGACCTTGTTTTACAAAAATTATTACATGCTCAGCAGTCTTTGATCCAGCATTTAGATATGCAGAATAATTTGCAGGAATTTGTGCAAACCTAGTAACTACTAACAGCTCACTTTCAAGTAAACTTTTACTTATTTCAAAATATAATTCGTTTTTATTATTTTGGTAAGTTGTAATCAACCCTTTATTCACTTTCATATCTAAAGTGATAGAATCAATTATTTTAAGAGGCTTATCTATACTTGATTTTTGCCCATAAAAGCTAAAGCTAGTAATTAGGCTTAAAATTATTATTAATCTCATTTTATTGTTTTAGTTTAACTTAAAATATATCTTTTCTTTATCTAATTCATCTAATAATTCTTGAGATATATTTACTTTTTTATTTTCACTAACCATATCTAACTTGATTTTTTCCTCATCATCATAAACGACAAAATTTAGCCTATGATCTCCTTTAAAGTTATCTATTATTTGATTTAACCTATCTAACTTGTTGCTATCTATTTCATTAAGTTTTAATTGAATTGATAACTTTTTCGCAAATGAATCTAACACATCGTGCAATAATTTAAAGCTGTTAAATTGTATTCTAGGATCACTTTTTTTACCTGTCTCTCTGTTTTGCCAACCTTCTTTGATTAGGGCTTTAACAAATAGGAAATTATTTATAATTAGAAAATGCTTAAACTTCAAGTAATCTTCACCAAAAATTCTAAATTCATATGAGTCTAGATAATCTTCGATAATAAATGAAGCCCAACCCTTGCCTTGCCTGCTAATTCTATGCTCCACTTCAGTCAGAATGCCTCCAAATGCTAATTCTTTATTAATATAGTTCTCGATATTTTTAAATGCAGTCACGTTTGAATTACAAAATGTGTTCATTTCAATTTTAAAGTCATCCAAAGGGTGTCCTGAAATATATATTCCAACAACCTCTTTTTCCCTAGCTAATTTTTCTAATGGATCCCACTCTGTACAACTTGGGATGACAGGTTCTGAAAATTGTATTTCACTAGAATCTTCAAACAAGCTAACTTGAGCAGAATTAATATTTTCTTGATATTTAGCAGCATGCCGAATTGTTTTTTCTAAAAATGTAATTCCATCTCCTTCATCATTAAAATATTGGGCTCTGTGAACATTGTTAAAGCAGTCAAAAGCACCAGCTGCAGCTAAATTATCAAACGCTTTTTTATTAGCAGCTCTAAGATCAATTCTTTTGGCAAGATCAAAAATTGAGTTATAATTGCCATCTTTTTTTCTATTAGTAACAATCGTAGCTACTGCATTTGCTCCTACACCCTTTACAGCTCCCATACCAAATCTAATTTCATTTTTTTTATTTACAGAAAATTTGTAGTATGATTCGTTAACATCAGGTCCTAGCACATTCAATTTCATACGCTTACACTCTTCCATAAAAAAGGTGACTGATTTAATATCATTCATGTTATTAGATAATACTGCTGCCATATATTCAGCTGGATAATTTGCTTTTAAATAGGCAGTTTGATATGCAATCCAAGCGTAACAAGTTGAGTGAGATTTATTAAACGCATAACTAGCAAATGCCTCCCAATCTTTCCATATTTTTTCTAGCTTATCAACATTTAGCCCTTTTTCAGAAGCTTGAGATAAAAATTTGGGCTTCATTTTATCAAGAACAGACTTTTGCTTTTTACCCATCGCCTTTCTTAAAACATCTGCCTCACCTTTGGAAAAGTCTGCTAGTTTTTGTGATAACAACATTACTTGCTCCTGGTAAACTGTTATACCATACGTCTCTTTTAAATACTCTTCCATTTCTGGCAAGTCATATTCAATTTTTTCATCTCCATGTTTACGATTAATAAAACTTGGAATATATTCCATTGGACCTGGCCTATAAAGTGCATTCATAGCAATTAAATCGTCGAAAACAGTAGGCTTTAGATCCTTAAGATGTTTTTGCATTCCGGCAGACTCATATTGAAAGACACCTACAGTTTCTCCCTTTTGAAATAATTCAAAAGTTTTGTCATCATCTAACGGAAAACTATCTGGATCAAGAGTAATAGAATGTTTAGCCTTCACAATTTTTACAGTGCTTTTAATAAGAGACAGTGTCTTTAAACCTAAAAAATCCATTTTTAATAAACCAGCTTGTTCAACTACTGAATTATCAAACTGAGTTACATAAAGGTCTGAGTCTTTCGCAGTAGCTACTGGAACAAAATTGGTGATATCATCTGGTGTAATAATCACTCCACAAGCATGAGTTCCTACGTTTCTTACTGAGCCCTCTAGAATTCTTGCTTGAGTAATAGTTTCAGCTTCTAAATCATCCCCCTCAGAGATATTTAAAAGTTGATTAACCTTATCTAAATCTTCAGGCCTAAACTCTGATCTTAGTTTATTTGTCTCTGTCTCAAATATTGTTTTTAGTTTAGACATGTTTGGAACTAACTTAGCCAATCTATCCGCGTCATTTAGTGGCAAATCTAAAACTCTTGCAGTGTCTCTAATAGATGATTTTGCTGCCATTGTTCCGTAAGTAATAATTTGAGCAACTTGGGTATCACCATACTTATTTATCACATAATCCATGACCTTTCCACGACCCTCGTCATCAAAATCAATATCAATGTCAGGCATACTAACCCTGTCTGGGTTAAGGAATCTTTCAAAAAGTAAATCGTACTTAAGGGGGTCAATATTGGTTATCCATAAACAATAAGCAACTACGGAACCAGCAGCCGAACCCCTTCCTGGACCTACAGAGACATCCATTTTTCTTGCTTCTCTTATAAAATCCTCAACAATCAAAAAATAGCCAGGATATCCAGTCTTTTCAATTGTTTTTAATTCAAAATCTAGACGCTCAATAAGTTTATCTGTTAATTCAGAATATCTTTTTTTAGCGCCTACATATGTTAAATGTCTTAAATAGTTATTCTCGCCTCTTTTGCCCAAATCCGCTAAATCATTCGGATCTTCAAATTCACTTGGGATATCAAATTTAGGAAGTAAAACATCTCTTGCGAGTGAGTAAACTTCAGTTTTATCTATAATTTCTTGAATATTAGTAATAGATTCAGAACAGTCTGCAAATAGAGACTTCATTTCATCTGAAGATTTATAATAATACTCATGGTTTGGTAATCCGTATCTAAAACCTCTGCCTCTACCAATAGGAGTAGATTGTTTTTCGCCATCTTTTACGCACAATAATATATCATGCGCATTAGCATCTTGTTTTTCACTGTAATAAGTATTATTAGTTGCGATTAATTTAACTTCATGACTTATAGAAAATTTCTTAATAACTTCATTAACCACTTTCTCATCTTCCTGATTATGATCCATTATTTCTAGATAAAAATCACTACCAAAATTATTTTTCCACCATAATAAAGACTCTTCGGCTTGCTTTTCACCTATATTTAGTATTTTACTTGGAATTTCGCCATATAAATTACCACTTAAGACTATTAAGTCTTCCTTATATTTTAAAATTAGATTTTTGTCAATCCTAGGTACATAATAAAACCCTTTAGTATATGCTAAAGAAGATAACTTTGCTAAATTTTGATAACCATTTTTATTTTTTGCCAATAATACTATTTGATAACCATAATCTTTAAAAGATTTGTTTAGATGGTCTTCACAAACATAAAATTCACAACCTAAAATAGGTTTTATTAGAGATTTTTTTTTGTCACTTTCTTCTTCTGTAAGCTTTGAATTATCTATTGATATCTGATCGTTATGTCTATTAACTTCATTTACAAACCTAAAAGAGCCCATCATATTGGCATGATCTGTTAATGCAACAGCTGGCATATTGTGTTTAGAAGTAGTCTTTATTAATTCCTTAATACTAATAGTGGATTGGAGTACTGAAAACTGAGAATGATTATGTAGGTGAGCAAAATTTGAATTTAAAAGGTCTTTGGATATTTTAGATTTATCAACAGCAAAACTAATCTTGTTTTTATTTAATTCATCCTTTAATAATGCTGATTGCTTTTTTAAATTAATATGATTTATTCCCTCAGGCTGAATCTTAGATGGATTTTGTTTTGCAAAATCAGAATAATAACTGTCGGCTTGAACTAGCTCTTGTAAAGAATAATTTTTTATTCTAATTAATTCTAAAAAACATCTAGTAGTCGCCTCAACGTCAGCAGTGGCATTGTGTGCGTCTGAAAATGAAGTTGAAAATAAAAAAGAATACAATTCAGTTAAAGTAGGGAACTTATATTTACCACCTCTACCTCCTGGAATCTTACACAAAGTTGCTGTTTTTTCGTAACATGTGTCTAGAATTTTAGAGACATCCAAATTATTTTTAATTTTTTGTCTATAAAATTCACTCCCCATTATATTTAAATCAAACTTTACATTGTGACCAATAATAAATTTTGAGTTTTTTACAGCTTCGTTAAATTGATTTAATACATCTAAAAGGTCATGACCATCTCTTTGAGCTAATTCCGTAGAGATACCGTGAATTTTTTGTGAATCGTAAGGAATATTGTAACCTTCTGGTTTAATTAAGAAATCTTTAGTTTCTATACAATTACCAAAACTATCATGTACCTGCCAAGCTAATTGAACACAACGTGGCCAATTATCAGTATCTGAAACAGGGGCATTCCATTTTTTTGGGAGGCCTGTAGTTTCTGTATCGAAAATTAAGTACATTAATTAATCAGTTGTTTGAGTTAATGGAAGTCTATAGAAAATTCCTTTGGATACATTTACTGTTAATTCACCTGAAGAATCATACGCATTAAATGTAAATGTTCCACTAATTTTTGAATCGGAGCTTATTTCATTAATTGAAATTTCACCATCGCTAAAATAAGCTATACTTGCTATACCATCGTTTAATGTGGAATATTGAATTGTGTCTTGATAAGTAGCTTCACCAATAATATTATCTCTAAGATCATAAACACCAGTTGACAATGAAGGGAATTTTAAACTAATAGAGGAATTAAAATCATTTCCAGTAATTATTCCTTCTCCTAAGGCATTGGTTGAGAAATTAAAATTAATAGCTTCCCAATATTCAACTCCGTTAATTGTTGATTGAAATGCTGGAATCCTGTCTTCAATTTCAGATGTACAACTTGAAATAATCAGAAATAAACACGAAAAGTAGATGATTTGTTTCATAAAAATAAAATATTTACATAAAAGTAAAACAAAAAAACAAAAGATTTAATTAGAATTAGAAAATATTATTATATTTGCGCTCTCATTAATAACGGAGGTCGAGAACCCCATAAATTAATTTATTATGCCAGTAAAAATTAGATTACAAAGACACGGTAAGAAAGGAAAACCTTATTATTGGATTGTTGCAGCCGATACTAGAGCAAAAAGAGACGGTAAATATTTAGAAAAATTAGGTAGTTACAACCCTAATGTCAACCCACCTTTAATTGAATTAAACATTGATAGTTCGGTAAAGTGGCTTCAAAACGGAGCACAACCTACTCATACAGCTAGAAATATTTTATCCTATAAAGGAGTAATGCTTAAGCATCACTTGTTAGGTGGAGTTTCAAAAGGAGCTCTAACTAGCGAAGAAGCTGAAGTAAAGCTAACAGCTTGGATGGAAGAAAAAGAAACTAAAATAGACTCAAAAATTAGCTCTCTTGTAAAAGAAGAAGCTAGTAAGAAATCTAAAGAACTAGAAGCTGAGAAATTAGTAAATAAGGCAAGAGTAGATGCACAAGTATCTGCAGTTCAAGAAGCTGTTGCTGCTGAAGAAGCTCCTGCTACTGAAGAAGCTGTTGCTACTGAAGAAGCTCCTGCTACTGAAGAAGCTCCTGCTGCTGGAGAAGCTCCTGCTACTGAAGAAGCTGTTGCTACTAAAGAAGCTCCTGCTGCTGAAGAAGCTCCTGCTACTGAAGAAGCTGTTGCTACTAAAGAAGCTCCTGCTGCTGAAGAAGCTCCTGCTACTGAAAAATAAAGTATTTTTAAAAAAACATTTAATACATTTATAACCTGCTAACCAAAATTAGCAGGTTTTTTTATATGAAAGATTATTACTACTTAGGAAAAGTTACT